>ULTX01069638.1_pt1 | contig 20608 bp, 28 predicted proteins | sample 1958041 | NCBI WGS metagenome assembly ULTX01 (sample SAMEA4835747, study PRJEB28245) | human gut metagenome | biome: gut microbiome; material: fecal sample | place: Denmark | collected 2008
TTCATTCCCTGAAGCTCATCATTGATGATCTTAAGAGAGTAGCGCAGGTCTCGTATGGATGCCTTATCCAAAGATTTGAGAGTTCTATTGACAAGCTCCGTATTACTGGCTACCTTCATTGTCTGCTGGCCTGCCTTATCAAGCTCGGCATTATATTGATCGATTACCGTATTAACAAGTTTCTGTTTAGCATAAATCTCATTCAGTCGAGCCTTTATTTTTAGCAAGTTCTGATTTTGCTCCTTATATTGAGAGGAACTTGGATTCAGTGTCTGCAACCTCTTTTCAATCGTTGCCTGCGCTGCCTCAAGTGACGATATAGATGCATTATCTATATTATTGATTACAGAAGCAACAAGTCTTCCACTTGACGACAGTTTTTCAAACATCGCGTCAGTCTGAGTTGCAGAAGACTTAATATCATCGAGTCTCTCCTTACACAAGTCAAGATATGACGAGAGTTCCCGCCATTCCTCAGGACTTGACGTTGACTTCAATTGTCGCCGAATAGCACGCATGGCTGTCTCAATTTCCCCGACAGAAACCTTCGACAAATTGTTTATCGTAGATATAGTCTTATTAATATCTGTATCATATGCCTTCAGCTCCGCCCTTGCTTTTTTAAGATCTTTGTCGATACCCTTCAGAAAACTTGCATCACCCTTAGCAGCTAGAGCCTTATCTCGAGCAACTGTAAGATCATCGACTCTTTTCTTCAACTGCTCAAGATTGTTCTTGGCTTCTTCTGAGTTGAGCTTGATTATCGTAATGAATTCCTGACTATTCCCTGGCATGGCAATTTTATTTAAAAATTAAAAATCCTATAATAAAAACCAACTCCGACAAACGGAGAAGGACCTGATATTCCCAACCCATATCCACCCATAATTCCAATTCCGAAGCGTCCGTCGTTTTTGATAACAGTCTTAGTTATCGTTTTTTGATATATTTTTATTGAATCCAGTTGTGGGCGGAATCCACTAACCCATGCCTGGTATGTACTATCCTTATACTCGATTTGCGTTATGGGTATAACGACATCTGTACTATCGTGATGCACAGAGTCAACATATGTGATGGTATCACAGAGAGTGTCCCTTACTATAGGCAAAGTAACAGTCACATACCTTGTGACCGTAGAATCGACTGGTACTGGCACCTTGTATGGTATTGTATCGATGATTATGCGCTCATCGATGCCCCCTTTATGACTATTAGGCAATAACGGTGGCAGCAGCTGTCCTAAAAATAAGCCAACTGCCACCGATACAACTATGATGAAAAAATTACCTATTTTCATATATCAAAAGGTTTCAATTTATTCAACCCATCGCTGAGCTTCCCAAGCACGTCTTTTTACAAGTCCCGGTAATTTTTTACCGCCAGCGTAAACCCACCTTTTGAATTCATTCTGAATTTCAGAAGTGGGAGCTTTAACACATATTTTTTTTAGCAGTGTAGATCTACCCAAGCTACCTGTACCGAGATTATATGCAAAGTCAACGAGGGCATCGAACTGACCTTGCGAGAATGAACAACCTAAACCATTGACATACTTCTCTGAATCGAGAAGATCGCCTCGGAGCAAACTCTCAGCCTGTTTTTCGGTTATAATTTGACCAGGCTTAACACCTTTTGTATGCCCGTATCCTATTGTCCATACACCGACAGAATCTTTATAAGACTTCAATCTGAGTCCTTCAAACTCCTTGATTTTTTGGATTAAAATTTCACTTGATTTCATATTTTTTATTTTTGTCCTTATCATCTTTTCTCTCACTCCATGCCTTCGTTACCCCTGCTGTAGCGAATAGTCCGGCCACACTACCTACAAATGCTGCCAAGCCGTTCAGATTTGTCTGAATAGTGCCGTTTCTCACAACTTCTACAACCAGCACGAACCCCACAATCAGCAATAGCAGGCAACCTATCAGCGTCACCGCAACGAGAAAGAAACTCTTACTGCTTACACCGGTGTTGCTCTCTATCAGTTTCTTCAGGTACTCCGTCACTTTCATTCTGTACTCCTTTCGTATGGTAACTGTTATATTCTTGGTCTGCATGCTTTACATGCCGGAAATAGTCACGCGGCGGTATTCTCTTCAAGCACTCATCATCTGGCCGTACACACAAATTGTGCCGCGCCTCCATCAACTGAAGACGCAACTCGTTATTCTCACGTGTCAGCTCGTTGTTTATTTTTTCCAGCTCATGCTTCTCGATGTACAATTTGTCCACACGCTCGTTCAACTCCCGTATTTTCTCATCCTGCTGTTCTATTCGTGCCTTAAGGCTCTCCACAAGACTCTTCATCACACCCATCTCTTTCTCGTCAGCCTCTATCTCTTTGATATCAGCCTCGGCCTTAGCCTTGCGACTCTCCGGCTTCATGAAAAAGAGAAATTTCAACGCACTCAACCCACCGAACGCCCCGGCGAAGGCAACTATCATCTCGACCACCCCATCCATATGCACACTACTCCTTGTTGTTTACCGTAAGTAAAGATTCCAACCTATTAATCCTATCCCGGAAAGCCTGTCTTTCTCTTTGTAATTCCACGATATCGTAAGGTTGGTTTCCTCCTGTCAGTGAAGCCTCATAACATTTGATTACCTTATAGTCGCTACCCGCAAGCAGGCTCTTTTCTCTATTTATCTCCTCACGAACTCTCTGCTCATCAAAACGCTTTTCATACTTATATGCGATGTGATCTCCAGCATCATATGGAACAGGTACGATGCACATGTAGTCTTCTACAGTCTGCATCGACGCTTCGTCTATCGCATCAACGCGCTTCCAGCCATACGGAAGTTCCGCCACCTGTTCATCTACACTGACTGTCCGGGTCTGTATTTTCCCATCCGCGTCTTTCTCTTTTATTACCTTCGGCTCTATGTATCTTGAGCGTAGATACGCGCCTTCCATATATCCGTATTGATTCATAGTTTAATTTTATTTATACACCATGTTTCCGTTCCCAATCCTTTTATAAAAACGGCTATTATCGTATAACCTGCAGATGCGTCCACGTAGCTTGCCTCAGTCGCTCCGGTCCGCAGTTTCTGACCTCCGCTCGCATATAAACGCATAGAACCTGTTCCCAACTGCTCCAAAACTACAGTCTGCCCATCACGCGTTGATGCCGGAAGATATATGAGGCATCTGCTGGTAGAGGCGCACATCACCATCGTCGCCGTTTCAGTGAGATGATATGATGTTGCCGATGGGCTTATGTATGTGACTCCAGGCATAAAGCCATGCACACGCAGATTCATAAACATTCCTCCATAACTCGGTGCCGTACCGCTATTGCCTACGTTTCCATAAACACCGATAACCGCATTGTTGTCCGTTCCTTTACTGTATATATCATCGTCGCTGTCTCCTTCTCCAACGGCTACAACCGATGCGCATTGACGACCTGCAGATGACGAAGGAAGTGTAAGTGTCTCTACTCCGTTTGCGAAAATCCCAGAAGGAGACATATAGCTGGTCTTGCTACTGTTATCCGCAGCATCAACCATCACAGTACCTTCCTCTGCGTCTATTTTCAAAGATGAGCCACGGTTCCTGTTTGTAGAGAAATCTCCACCCGATACTGACGAGGTCACCCTTATAACTTTCCCTGCTGCATCCAGTTCTATTTTGTTCTTCTGTGTGCTGTCCAATGTTGAAACAATCTTTCCATTGCTTATATACCATGCACCGATATTAGCACCATCTGCCAGAAGAAGATTAGTTGCGATCATGTTGAAGTAGTCAAGTGCTACCCATTTCGTTGTGCTTGGATTGTTCTGTATGTCGGAGGCTGGCTGCATCGTTGAATTTCCACTTATAGGATAAGCCCACCGGAACACACTACCGGCATCAACTTTGCCACCTATGAGAATTATATCTCCGTTATTGAATTTCAAAGATCGTGTCCATACCGTTTCCTTTCTAAGGAATGGTGTGGGAGCTTCATATACGACTGAGAATGTACCACTGACAACAGGTGTGGCAGACTGTGAAATCTGAGCAGTCACTTGTATGCTCTGCGGAGCTACGCCCCTGTTTACGGCAGTATTAAACGCAGTCACTATATCCAGGCTCGTAACCGCGGAATCGCCGGTATTGCTGTAGCTGTATATCACTTGCCCTTTATCATCAAGGACACTCACTTTAGGCTTGTACATCGGTACCTGAGTATCATCCTTTCTGAGACTGACAGTAAGAGTCTGTGTCTTCAACTTTGCGTTAGGAGTACACATTACCGTGTCACCTGTACTCAGAGCTAAAGTATATACAGGCTGTCTGTTGTCACTATCATGAGGCACATATGCTGTGGCTGTTTTCCCTTCCTCAAGTTTCGGCATGCAGATAAACGCATCATTGCTGCCTTCTGTCAGTCTCCACAAAACATTCTGCACACCGGAGAGACTCGTTTTTGTCTTAAATGTATAGGTGTGGCGCAGCCATTCCGTCGTCAGGTTCCATGTCACATTTCCGTCGGAGGTCATGCTCACAGGCGAACCGTCTACATATCCACCTGCTGTTTTGTCCGTCAACGCCGGATATATGAAAGTCATAATCTCCCCACCTCTATCAAGAGTGTATGATTCCACTGTCGCTGACGCCGTTGTAGAGCTGCCACTGCTCGTGTTGGGATATACATATGCCTGTATCTTATACACACCGCCAGTCTTCGCGTTAAGTATCATACTTGCCGAGGAGGAAGACGTTGTCTTTATATCGGCAAAAGTGTTTTCCAGCCATGAACCACTGTCCGTCTGCTTGAACAGGTACACTCTGAGATATCTTTTCTCAGTCTGTGCCTGCGCGTTGCAATAACCTCTCACCGTCAGTGTCACCGTATTGCCGGCCTTGAGATATACGTCTTTGAAAGCAAAGCCATAGGCGGTGGATGTGACGTTCACAGGGATAGAGATTCCGCCACCCGTCTGCTTTGCATAGAAGCTCAACGTGTACCATTTCCCGGGCTCTACTATTTTGTCCGTTGCACTACGGTATATGACCTGCCGGAGAATATCCTTATATGATGCCTGCACATTACCAGTTCCGACAAAAGCGTTGTATCCGACATAGCCAGACTCCGTAATGTCACCGTCAGTATATTCCCACTTATCCATCTCCGCCATATTCTCAAATCTTGTCTGCAACAGCAGGTTGGCATTCATTCCTTTCTGGTAACTGGCCCACAGCGCAGCTTTCGTCTTGTCGGAGGCCGAGCCAGTGAAACGGCCCCACACACCGGATGTTCTATGACGGAAGCACACCCACTCATATGGATATTCCATGCTCACACCTGTTGGTGCGCCGGTCCATCCCGACGGTACGTATCCGTCCGTCTGAGATGTGGTATCTGGTACCGACGGTGCAACATTCACATCCGTGAGTTTATATATGAACTCATAGCTATCGCCGGATTCGCCTTGCTTCGCCATACCATAGGACTGTACGGCAAGGATGTTACCGTTCTCCTTGTCATACCAGGTCACAGTAAGTATCTTTCCTTTCCCATCAAAGGCCTTAAGTGCAGAGGTTTCATCTATACTTTCTACAGAACTGGCTCTCTCAATATAGCCCAGAGTACTGTCGGGACTCGTTATCGCAGATGTCACGAAGTTTGCTCTCTCCTGTTTCATATTATTGTCCTCATCCGTCTTCCAGAACGTAATTAAGACCTGTCCCAATGGCTTTTCGGAACTGTCTGTAGGTATCGTCTCGCCTGTAGAACATTTTATGCTATATCTTATCTGTTCCTTGAAAGATATAAGTGTAAGTGCACTGCTTATCATAGTCAGATCCTTTTTGGTTTGTGTCATGACAAAACCCTTAAAGGGCTATGTCCGTACTTACATATATGTTCATTCCGTATCCTGCACGCACCATGTCCGTATAGGTCACGCTTGCATTTGTTCCTGTGAAAGTAGCTGCACTCTTACCTGTAAGGGTAAAGTCCTTGCCTGTATTGTCCTGCGTCTGCCAGTTCCAGGAGCCTGTACTCACCGTTTCGCCACTGTCTCTGCGTGTCGCGACTGGAGTCACGACAGCTGTCTGCCCGCTCTTTACAGTCGTACCGTCTATGCCGGTAATATTGAACTGCACATAAACGGGATCGCTGAGATCCGTCACTGTTGCAAAGGCCGTCGCCACTACGTCCGAACCTTTCTTACAAGTGCACCTTATACGGGCTTGGAAGTCCACGTCATCTGCCGTAACTTTTTGTGTATGTGCCGTGCTTGCGTTCTTCAGGCCGGTCTCTGTTCCGTCGGCATTCACGATCTTCCACTCGAAACTGTAGCCCGAAAGATCGGTCACCTCACTGCCTTCGTTCCACAATGATGCGTCCATCGTCAGTTCTCTTGTATCCTGTGTCAGCGTTCCGTCACCCATCACCAGGTCAAACGTGCCTCCCGTACTTTTCTGTATGATTACCTCTGTAGATATCTCGTTGAAACTGATGACATTACCACCAGTCTCTATCGTACCGCTCACACTTATGCGGTCATTGTCGTAACCAGACAGAGGTACAAGGTTTTTCATCACCCTCAACGCCTCCACAGTCTTTGCCGTGCTCCCGTAATTGGTACTGTAGTTCGTCACTTTCTTGAATACGCCGGCCATGCCTGAATTGGTGGAAAGATTGTTACTACCAAAGGTCAGCGTAATTCCATTATATTTCCACGTCAGCGATTTAGGCGTCATCAGTGAGCCGGTCGATACATCTGTCAGTATCGGCACTACTGCCGGACGAGAGTTCTCTGCCAGTGTTTCATAGTTTGGAGTAAACACTCCCGCATCGTTGTACCTCTGTATAAGCGGAGTGTTCTCCACTCTCAGATATCCGTTTATTGAAGTGCCGTCCATTACGGCTATCAGCTTCAGTCCTGCCTGTACTTCCTGTGCCATGTTATTCCTTCTCTTTTAAGTTTCCACTCATTCTGTCTTTCAACTCTGATGCAGTGGCCACTATCTCGCACTCGGCCACGCTGCCTAACATCTTCATGTCTGACATAGGGAGTATCAGTCTACCGTCAGGCATCTGCTCATGATACATTTTTAAGAGTTCCTCATTCTTCACGTTCTCTTTTTTCACAAGTATATACATATCCTCGTATCTTTTTATGTTAATATTACCTTACTCATATACGGGAGTGAACGTAGGTTCTGCCCCGCCTGTGCCAGCCTTAACGGTCGAATAGGCATACATCGACACCTCTGCCCATACCTTCAGCGTCTTTGAGGGGACGAAACCTTTGCTCTTTGGCACGAAGCTTATCTCCCTGCCATTCCCCAAAGGAACCTCAGAGCCTCCGGCGCTCTGACCTTTCCATTGTATTTTGAAGAGACTGTCCATCTGCTCATCTGTCACCGTGGAACGGTTTGTCCTGATCAATACTTTGAAGCCTACCTCCGTGGAGAAATCGTAGCTCATGCGGGCGCCCTTTGTCTGTATCTGCTCTACTGTCAGACTGGGCGGCATCGACACATCCACGGTCGTCTCATCCGTTATGGATGCATCCGTGGCTGTTGACGGACGCGAACCTTCATAGTATGCCGCAGTAACCTTGAATGAGGCAGACTTTATCTTACGGGCGTCAAATGTGAGCGTTCTCACTGTTACGCCCTCATTCTTACAGGTTATCCATGTGTTTTCATCATCAGTTGTTATGTCACGCCAGTCGTCATCTTCCTCCTCTTTTACCTTCCACCAATAAGCTACGTGAGCGTCATCCACTGCCGTACTGCCACTGTACAGCTGCGCTGTGATGGTATGTTTCCATGTTGTCTCGTCAAGAGGATTTATTTTCCAACTGGCAGGACAGTCCAACGTCACCTTATAGTTCTTGCTTTCATATACAATCGTATAAAGCTTTATACACATCTCCAGCTTCACGGTGCGTCCAGTCCTCTTGTCGTCAAAGTTTGCCACACAGAACAACTGCATGGGCTTGTCTGCAGGAATGTTCTTCTTCACTTTCAGCGCACCGGTTGGGAATCCCGAAGTACCCGTGCCTGTCTCATAATTGCCATCCGCCTTTATTCTGTTGGAATAATCGGCGGCCGGAACTCCGTCATACCATTCCACACCGGTAAGAGTCTGCGCGCCGCTCTGTACGTCTTCCGGATCGTAGGCCTCCACATACGGCATGACTATCAGGGGGACGAGATTTCTGTCAGGTTCATACTCTTTCGTGTCGTTGTTGTATGTCTGTACTGAATTTCCACTCAGTATGCTTATGCCGTAATGTAACGACAACGGATCTACCGTCGTCACTATACTTCGGCTCTGTGTCTTTATTGCCATACTTATCCAAATTTAATCTGTCCTGTTATCTTTCTTGTTTTCATACACTCTCCGCCTGCAGGTATCGTCACCGTACAGACAAAGGTCACGGCCTTATAGTCTATTCCGAAACCGGCTCCTATACCGTGGACATCTCCATTATCTACATGTACTGCGTTTTTGTCGTCTCCTGCATATTCTGGGGTCCATACGTTGTCGTCCCCGGGCTTTCCTGTATCACGTGCCCATTCGCAGTCATATCCTACAGTCGCCACAACATCGGAAGTTATATCTATATTGCCATAATACACTCTAGCCGTCAGAACCGTGTCCACATTGCTCCGGCGGAACGCGTAACCGCCCGATGACTCTATTTCCACATAATAGTTGGGATCACCTTCCAACATCACCCAGCCCTTCGCATTCCAGCGCGGCTCATCCAGGGTCTTGTCAGATATGCAGCCCCACTTACAGCCGTAATGCCATACCGTATGTTGCTCCACTATCGCATAGCTCTCACCTGTCCCTGTGCTCTCACTGACATGGGTCATGTATCTGTAAGGCTCTGTACTTATAGCCACACTCATGTCCCACTCACCTCTGTCAACTGTCTTAGTTACCAGTCGGCCGTTGCCGTCGAACTCATAGAAATGTTGTGCTATAATGACATCGGCCATCACACCGAGGTCATTCTCTGAGACAGGTATCTGTTCCAACGCCTTTGTCTTCGGCAGCCTACCTATGACAAGACCGTAGTTGTAATCCTCAAGTATCGGCTTGAACACATTAGTCAGAAACATTATACGTCCTTCACTCGAAGACAAAAGCCAACTCTGAGAGCGTTCGTTTGTCTCACTGTCTGCCGGCAGTTCCGAGTTACCCCGCCTCGTAACATTGTAACCAGGCAACGGAGCATAGTTCCTGCCTCCAGGCACTTCTTCGTCTGAATACATCACCACGGTCATCGCGTTGTCAGTCGTATTCACCGCCAATACCCTCATCCAGCTTGTGTAGTAATCTGTTCCACCCGTCAGCAGAGTGTTTATTATCGAGAAGCACACATCGTTCTCCTGAAACTTCGTAATGTCGTAATCCGTCCTTTTATCAATCCACAGTTTGTATGTGTCCGTCGCTACAAAATCGACCTTAGTAATCCTGCCTGTTTCGGAAAATGAATAATCTGATTCCATGCCCTGTATCTGGTTTATAATCAAGTCCAGAACAGTCATTGAGTCGCGTACTTCAAGCCTGTTTGTCTGTATCCGCCCGTCAGACGTAATACCGGTGCCTTTTCCTGCTAACATTGAGTCGACAAATTCCCCAATGTTTATACCTCCAAGAAATCTTTGCAGATAAGAGGTTGAATCGGACTTATCTTTTCGCAGAAACCTATCTGAATTGATATTATTGGAAAAAGACAGTAAGGCGAGAAAGGCATTGCCTATTCTCTCCGCAGTGTTCGCGTTTTTCCGGCGTTCATCTCGGATTTGCTCGAACTTATTTCTTAAGCTGTCAAGTGTATCGCCCATGTTATGATTTAAAAGCAAAGATAGATCAACAATGGTTGAAATAAAAATACATCAGAACCGGTTGGACCTGATGCGGTTCTTCGCGTTGAGAGCACTGAAAAGTCCCTCAAGAAATGATGACACAAGACCTTGGTATGCTTCACCATACATCATTGCCTGCTTTTCATTAAACCGCTGCAGTTGGTAATAATACTTGCGCATGAACCAGTCTTCGCGCTTTCTTTTTCCCCTGACCAGGGCTGCCTTCTTACCGGCATTCTTACCATGTTGTACAGTGATATGCTCAAACTTTGGCTCGAGCATTGCGTCCTCGGAAAGTCCGGCACCGACTTGTTTGCGACCATAGCCGTTTTCTGCACGATAGGCATCATCCATAAACAAGAGGTTGCCGCCATTGCCATGTTTGAAACCTTTACCAACACCAGCGGCAACATATATACCATACAACAGGAATTTATGCTCAATGGTATCTGTGCCGTGAAGCGCATGGTCAATACTTCTTCTCAAATTTCCAGTATCGCCGACAGACAATTTGTCAATCTGTTCTTGCAATATGTCCACGAGAAACCTCGCCCATCCTCTGTTAAAAGCATCTATGTCCGATTGGCTGCGTCTTCCGGTATTTTTATCCATATCATATCATTTAGCGGAAAATATCTGAAAATTTCCCAATATTTCCATTACTCCCACTCATCTGCATTATAAGTAAGGTCAACCGGCTCATCGTTGTTAACCATGAAATATAAACCGGTGACGCCATTCATCGAATACTTCGGCAGTTCCTTCGAGTATATCGAGTTCATATCCATGTATTCGAGGCAGTCACCATAAGCGAGAGTTTCCTTGTCATGGAGCAGTTTACTGTGTATCTGGCGGAATATCCGTCGGCAAAGTTTGAGTTTCTCCTCGCGATCTGCCATGTCATCATATCTGTATGACGCTAAGATAAACACAGTATATACATTGCGGTCAAAAAAACTTACACCCTTACTGTAAGTGTTCTGCGACGCGGTGTCGTCAATCATAATAAAGTTCGATGTCTTCCGGAATTCCTGAATAACATCGTTAATGCCCTCTACCCCGGCGCAATAACAAGATTTAAAACCATTTTCTTTTGCCAGTTTATTATGGTCGGCAAGGTCTTTGAAATACGCAAGTGCGTTGAACGTGTCGTGTGTGTTCATTTTTTCTTCATTTGTTTTTTGAGTTCCTCTGTCTCTCGTGCTTTAGCGTCGAGTTCGGTAAGAGCACGCCAACAGTCTGTGTCAAAGATCTGCTGTTCTTTGGTCACGTCACCATCCGTGAGTGCTCTTATCTGTACATTCACTGACGCGAGGAAATTGTATTCCTCATTTTCTGCCATATCATCAGTTCTCTTAAATAAGTGTGGAAATGATTTAGCGAATATATCCTTAGCGTATGAATACCAAAGGAACACACCAAGAAGCTGTGCCTTATCCAGCTTTATTTTTTTTACCTTGGTTCCCTTCTTTTTACGATAAAGTTCGAGAGCAATATTATACAAAAACCGATCATCTTGATTGACGCAATATGCCTGATAATATTTTTCGGCGTTAAGATAATCGATGAATCTTACACCATGAAGATTAACATCGACCGCATGCAGGCCACGGACGTCATCCAACCTGACGCCCATGTCCACATACGAGTCGATGTAATCAAAAATCTTCAGGAAATATTCTATCTGCCAGGCTGCCAACGTCACCGGTACCCTCTTCATGCCGCAGAAGCCAGTACGCACATAGCATCGCCAGCCGAACCTGTCTCTTTTTACAACATGCAAACCGGTGAACCTGATAAACATATAAGTCTTGACAACTGTCGTATCGGCGAAAGTCGCGAGCAGAAACAATGTATAATGCAACTGTTCTGTGGTCATCTCCTGCCATGATTTAGGCACGTCGAAATTGACACTTTTCTTATCCGTTGAAAAAGAAGGCACTGCTGTCCTTAGTGTTTTGAAAACTCTCATGATGATTAATCTTATAAGCGTCTGACTCAAGATATGTTTTATAAAGTTCCGCGTTGTTGACATTCTCCAATTTAGAGAGAATTAGTCTCATTGGAGTTTGCTTTGCAATCTCCGGGCTGCGGAACGCCCAAACTTGGTAGAACGACCTTATATTGCCGATGATGCTGTAATAATTGTCATAGTCTGCAGTCCCCTTTGTCCTGTAAGCCGAAAGTATAATATCGAGTTGCTCATCAGATATTTTCTGGCGAAGATACATATCAGCATCCTTAAGTGCCTGTTGCACCTTTAGCCATCCGTCCACATCATTATTATCGTTGTAATCGTGCCGGACAAAGTAATCATACTCATCATACATATAAGGTATGTTGTCCTTGGCCTGTTGAGTCTTGCCCCATGCCTCGCCCCGCAGGAAAAGGATAACATAAGCCTTGCTGATATATTGTGTCTTGCGCAGCTGGTTTTCCAAAGCATCAACGCGCTGTTTGCTCGCCGGCGACAGGTTGTCATTTGACACGACACCGAATCCCGTAGGAGTCAGTACGAGGTCCATTTGCCTCATAAGCTGAAGAAACGCACTTGAAGCTACAAGTCTGAGATAGTTATAATAAAGTATGCTGTTGGTGCCAGATTCTTCTATTAATTTATCACCTTCCTCCCCAAGCAGTTCCATATTGTATATGCAGAGCTGATTCATCATCTCCGGCTGCGCCATCTCATATATGCCGTTCTGCGATGACATCGCTATCGGCAGAACCCTTTCCAGATCATTCTTCGTTATTGTCGTTATCATCATCTTTTTTATTAGTATTAGCCACTGTTGTTTTCTTTGCATCCTTATTTTCGTCGAGCGTCGTAAGCTGTATCATCGGCACATCAATGGATGCTTTCTTATTCCACCCGTTGTAGTGCAGTATAATATGGTACGGCTTGCACATCACGTCGTGCATAGGTTTCTCGAGAGCCTGTTTAAGCGTAAAGAGTTCGCGCTTGTCCGAACCGGAGTTGTTCATCTGACTCTTGCCCGGAGTCGCGCCGACGAGATTAGGATGTATTCCGAAAGCGAAGCACAGAGCGTTGGATGCCTCGCTCATATCGTCGCTCCAGTTGCCGCCCTCTTTTTTCGAAGCGTCATTAAGCGGATAAATTCTGACCATACGATTCTCCTTTCCGTTCGGGTCAATGTAATATCCGGACACTATAGCCTTGCCGGCATTCTCGACGCCTGTTACGAAGTTGATTATGTCCTGCTTCTCTTTTTCCTTACGTTCGATACGTTTAGCTTCGTCGGTTATGCCCTCCATGTCGCACACGTTGTCCCAGTAATCGTTATGTACCTCTATCTGTGTGCGAGGCGCAGAGGTATTCTTTATCATGAAGCGTTTGCCGATGCCTATGAGACGGTAAATGTCAAACCAGGCGTCGCGGAAAATACTCATATAGTAAGGTATAGGATAATACTGTGTGCCCGGCGTCGGCACCTTGCACAGTATGGCAAACTTACGGTCTCTTGTCATCGGGCGGTTAGAGCCGGTGTTCGGGTCGCGCTTCCTTCCCATCCTTACCATCAGATCGCCGAGAGGGTCCCAATAGTCGAGCAAAGGGATGACCTCGATATGGTTTTCGTCGAGCGAGCCAACCCGGAAATCACCGAAAAAGACATGCTCAATCTTACCAGACTTAGTTGATGGAGCATATTCGAACCGGCAATAGCACGCATCCTTGTTGCGAACAGTCACAATCTTATTGCCCTTCCTGTTCAGGATGATTACGGTCACGCTGAAGAAGAAATACTTCATATCCGTGCATTGCTCCATGAAGCAGTCGTGCAGCGAATTACGCAGGCAAAAGTCGAGTATCTCCTCGTCATCAACGTCATGCTTGGTCTCGCGGTCAATAAATCTGACTCCTTGGCCATAGCAAGCAAGGATGTTGAACTGCTGGCACTGGCTTGTGACCATATTGCTACCTATCATATTTTTAATGTTGAAAGGCAGCATGTTGTCTGCACCGAAAGGCACATATTTATATTGCTTACCCTTTATCTCGATGTCGATTGGTGACAGAATCTCATCCTCGTCGAAGGCAAGGGCTGAATCCTTACCGTATTCCGACGAGACAGAGTCTTGAAAACCTTTGCCACCGACGCCAGACGGCACAATGGTATAGCGTGTGGTGTCCTTTGTCCTGCCAACAGGCATTAATCTCATATCTTCGTTCATAAGTATATGCTGTATCCGTTAATCTCTATAATGTATATCTCTGGTATAAGCCGTATCTCATTATTCACAGGGTTACGCAGTCTGACGAAGCCTTTACGCCAGTATTGGTGGTGCACGAGCCACCCCTTGTACAGGTTTACCTTCCCCTCGCTGGTCCACGCTCTGACATTAAGTGTCTGCCTGCGTTCCTCGGCAAGAGCTATGTAGTGCTGCATCTCGGTAAAGTGCATTACCATAATTTTCTTCTCGTCCATAAATTCAGTTAAAAGTATGGTCAAACGTGTTGTCGAAAATCCTGCCACCACGCCTGAGGTCCATTACATTGTGATTCTTCTGTGAATAGGTATACGTAAAGGTGAACCGTGGCAATTCGTCATCGTCGTTGGTGTATTCTGACTTCGATTCGGTGATGACAATATCCTTGCCGACGGTTGCTTCGCCGTCAAAAAAGTTTACGAGCTTGACCGTTTGTGAGCGGAACAGTTCATCGAGCCAGTTTGCCATGGTAAAGGTCAGCACACCGGTGTCAGCCTTAAACTCGCGGTTCTCCTCAATGAGATAGTTGCGCTTCATCTTGTTAATGTACGTTGTGCTACGTGTATATTCCGGCGAAACCGTGTGTGTTCCGGTACAATAAACGAGTTCGTCACAACCGAAAGAGTTTTCGAACATAAGTATTGGCGCACAATCCGGTTGTTCGAAGTCGATGACAAACCGCTGCGATCGCAGGCCTGCCTTGACGGTATAGGCATAAAGTTCCTTGCCTTCGGTCACGAAATGATCCGGCGATGCGTCGATGGTCTTGAAGTCTGAGGTACCCGTCAAAGTCTCAATGGTAAAATCGGAAGTACTGCCATCGCTATATTCTGCTGTTGCGGATGCATCATCATCTCCTATGTAGTGCAGAAACTCGAGTCTTCCCAAGGCAGTAACTTTCTCGCCGTCGAGTAACGTCAGGAAGTGTTCTGCAAGAAAGCTTTCTGCGTTGGAAATGCAAAAATCAGCTGAACAATATACCACCGTCGCCGTAAGTGTAGAGGTGTTTTTTTGTTCATTATCTTCAAATTCCTCTGTAATGTTGACGGTCAGCTCAGCCATGAGCCGCCTATGGACGTATGGCTGCACAAGTTCGGAGAGCTCGGCGAACGTAATCTCGTCGTTGAAGGGGAAAAGATAGTCTGAAAAAAGGATATCACCGTCGGATTTTATCTCGACCAAAGCACGATATCCATCAATGGTAAATGTGAGATCTGGTATCGTCGCCGAGAGATATGTTCCGGAAAGCCCTGTAGTGATTACTATCATATTCTTTTTTCGACAAAGATAGATACTACATTCTCCGACTAAAAATACAAAAAGCGAAGCCGTTTCACAACGGCTCCACACGCATAATGAAAAAGAAAATTAGTGATTTTATGAGAACAAAGATAGATACTACATTCGCTGGCTAAAAATACAGAAATGCGAAGCCGTTTCACAACGACTCCGCCATGACAGAAAAAAATGTAAAAAAATGTTCTAAGAAAAATTCATAATAGTCCGGACATCTGCATATCACGCCAGATGCCCCATTTCAGTGTTCCGTCTGTATCTGTCATCGGCGTATAGCCTTTGAGTATAAGATACTTAGATATTATTCTACAAGATACCGGCATCATCGAGGACAGATCGTCGGAGATGTCTTGAGTTGATTTGTGCTCTGCAACATATTCGTTACCTGCCGCCGATTTTCCGGGCAACGGCGAGCGCGTCGCGAAGTATGCTTCGACAATCACTATCTGGTCGCGCTCATCATCTGTAAGGCTTTTCAGCCATTCGTTATATATGTTGTTCATGTGTTTTATTTTTTTATGCGTTTAAAATTTTCTCTCAGCTCTCTCAAACAATAGATTAACTCCATGTTGTCCTTTGCCCGTTCGTCAGGATCGTCAATCGAATGCTCGATGACATAGTCTATTGTGTCTGTGAGCAGATCTATATTTGTATCAATGTATGACGGCTCAAGCAGCTCGTGCTCCGCCTTGGCTGTGTCAATCGTTTTCATCTTCTACGAATTCATTTTTTACTAAGATTCCTCTGATATTGAAGGCATAGTCCACACTCTTACGAGGATGCAAGAGGATATAGAGATAGTTTTTATCGTAAGTGTTAACCGTAACGAGCATCTCTTTAAGTCTCCTGTTCTTCATAAGTTCATCCTTCATCTCGTCCCTGATGTATTGTACTATTTTCTGCACTTCCTCACCCTCGGTTACGAGCGTGTGGTTATATTTCGCATATACTTTCTTATTAAGGAGATGGCCCAACTTAGTAGTATTGTTGAAACAGCTCACCTGGAGGAAATACTTACGCCTGCTCATGTGTGCCTCCTTTCCTGTCGTCAGCTTTAATCCGATATACTATCCAAGCCGAACAGGCGGCTGCGGTCAATGTAACAACAGGCTGCTGAGAAGCGACAACAACAGCGATCATGACAAAGACTGCCAAGAGATTAATTCTTACTGCAAGTTTTCTCGTGACATCGAATCCACACAAATCTGTGTAGAAATCACTCTTTTCGTTATACCAGGTATTAAGATAATTAGCCTTTTCAACCATCCAGTCTCTGACTGTGGTTGCGCGCTGGCTCGTGCGCCGGATTGCATTTGTCTGCATATCACACGATTTGTTAGCATACCCGGAGCCGCCGGGCGCGGAGATACAGAAAAGCGGCTGCACATCCCGCTGCTAACAAATCGTGACTTCACCCGTCGGGGCAATGTTGATTTACGGAATGGCAACCGCCAATATGGATATAATAAGGACATAAAAAATGCCCATACAAATATGCTGGACAATTAACCGATGTCCGACGGCGTGAACAATTCACGACTTGTTAGCGATGGCAAAGATAGAAATTATCTTGTAATCGGCAAAGGAAATGTATGAGTTATTACAAGTTTTTAAACTGAATTATTTAAAATAATAATCAAAAACGGACTTAATATGTGGAATAATTATCACACTTATCCTTATTCCTTTCTATTATCTTCCTGCTTAGAAACTCTATTAGTGTTATAAATCCTATCATTGCTTCTTCTTTCTGCTGAAAAGATATGTAACAACAATAACAAGTACACCGAGAACATTTGCTGTCGTTGTGGCAAGCAATGTTATAAGAACAGATTTGTCAAGATAAAAACTATCGCTAAAACCCTGTATAAAAAGTATGGTCATGACGGCTGCCATGTATAGAACCACAAACAGAAAAACACTTATCGCAAATATTCTTCTTTGATTACGATCTTGTGTATCACCTTCATTCTCACCCTTCAACGCTTCATTCAAAAGCCTTGCTTTTTTTAGTTCTTCCTCTTTAAGTTGCAGATCAACATTGTTGTATTCGGATTTAACATCAGCCTGTGCTGTATCAAAACTATTGATATGTTTAAGGATATCCTTAATATTAAGTGGCTCTCCAGACATCCCGGTCAAGATTTTTTGTTGTTTGTAACGATGGAATTATAATATGCTTTTGTAATAAGGTCTGGTATTTCGGCGTTATTACCCGCACGATAACAATAGGCCCATGGAGTATCCCCACGGTGAAGCAGTGCAATCAATTCGGAGGTAGACATATTTCTATATCTTTTCCATACAAAGTCCAATATCATCCTTATCCTTTTGTCTGTAACTTCAGGGGTAAAAAAAATCAAATTACCATCTTCACTCTCGCTCTTTGCAATTTCAGATTTATCCTTAATAGGATTGTTACCGTTATGCTTGAACGAATGGTAAACACTTGGTATAACCGGTCCGTATTTCCATGCCTGCACCGTGTCAAACCTCTTGTCAATTATAACTTTGTCTAAAATAGCCATGGCGAAACCGTATGCAATGTACACATACTTAACAAGCCTCAATAGAGTAAGATGATAAGGTGCATTAGGATCTTCCTTTGCTTTGTCAACGAAATAATTTGCTATGGCTATCGCGTCATTTTTCATACAATTAAATTCGTATTTATATTATTTGATTAAAGGTTCTCTTAATCTGTAGTGATACGGTCTTTATTGCTCTTAAAGTTTTCTTTTGCAAATATACGAATAAAACGGAATAGAACAGATTTAGAATATGTAATATCTCACATATTTTAACACAAATTTCGCAATCAAACATATTGTAAAATTTGCGTCAAAATATACCGATAACAGTTTTGCCTTACAATTATTAACATAAAAGGAGATGTACCTCACGGTGCATCTCCCCAAAGAGTCTTTAAAATATAAAGTATTAATAAAGTCTTACCACCAACAAATCTGTTTCAGAGTGTTCTTTTCGCAAATGTATATGACGGTGAACTGATAAACGTAAAACAAGATGGGCAATATCAATATGCAAGAAGCACCATATTGTCATGCAAAACAGTACATATCAGCAGTCGAAATAGCCTGTATCAACGGCCAAGAAAGACTATATCACAACGCCGGAACCATCATTCTTCTATGCCGGCATCAAACATATCATCACCGGTTTTCTTCCTTGTTGATTCTTTTACTTTGATATTAATGCCCTCAGTGATCTCTTCATCGCTCTTTACATACTTTATCATAATGTAATGGAGCACATTACTAGTTCCCTTTGTAAGAAAAATAGTCTTATCTAGTTTCCATCCTCGCTTAGCCATATAGTTGACAGCACCCATTGTAGATGTGAACTTGAGTTTTTTGCCGTCATCACCGAGCAACGTGGAAGAGCTGGCACTCCATGTCTTGCCACCGCCAAAGTCTATGGTAGCATCTACTTTTCCAAATCCCCAGAAATTAGAACATACAATAGTGCAATAAACCGGATAGCGCCCATCGGCATCAGTAATCAAAGCCTGGGCACCGGCTTTAAGGCTTAATACAGCCAATAAAAAAATGAATAAAAGTTTTTTCATAAACTCAATATTATAATTCTCACTGCAAAAGTAAACAAATAATATGAGAAATAAAAAAGGGCATGATTTAGACATGCCCTCACTATATTGTCAAAATAAAAATTATATATTAAAGTGTTTCTGCAGTACGTCTTAAACGATCTGCAATATCACAAAGTGCACCTTTCAACTTCTCACGATCCACGTCACTGAAATCATCAGGTTTTCCGTTATTCATACCACTGAACTTATGATAAAGCCAACTACGTGATTTGCCGAAATAGTTTTTGGCCAAATATGCCCAGTTAATATCCTCATAAATGTCTGCTAACACCTGTCTAACACTACCGTTAGATACAACAACACGTGATTCCATATTTTTTTAGTTTATTCTGTTATATTTTCAATAGCCCTCCCCTTTCGGGGAGGGTGATTGTTCATTCATTTTCCATAAGCTCATAAACCAAGTCCATAATGTAGATTTCCAAGTTTTTCTCGCCGTTCGGATAAGCTCTCCTGTAATTTCTTATGGCTTGGATAAGCTCTTCTTCTTTGTCTGTTAAATTCATATTACTTATTTTTATTTTGACAATGCAAAGATAATCATCTTTTGCGTATTATGCAAATTTTCAGTGTTAAAAATCATCTTTTGCGTATTATTTTTTTCAAATTAATCATTTCTTATTGTAATGATATAAAAAGTACTAAAAGCTATTATCTTTGCAACAATAAAAATATAAATGTACGAATTAATTAGAAACATATTAGCGTTTTCAAGCACTTTTGTAGCGATCACTTCTATAAGTGCAATTATTTTCCAAATTGTCGTTTGTGCCTTTAATAAAGGATGCGTAAACGACAAGATGGAAAAAATCGGCTTATTATCTGGACTGATTATAGCACTTATTCTTATACCTTTCTATTATCTTCCAGCTTAGCAACTCTATTACCGTTCTGAGTTCTATCACTGCTCTTTTATAGAGCCTCTGGAAGTTTTATATAAAGTGGATCTATGAATTTCTATTAATATAAACACAATAAAGTCCGCAAACTTCGTTGCGGACTTTATTGTGTTATATTTTCAAATATCTAAATTCAAACAGTCACCACTTGTAATTCATGAGCCAATTTTCTCAAACCCTTTGCAATTTTTTCAGCCTGCGCAGGACGTGGTTTTGAAATGCCTGTAGCATAATGCGAAAGTTGTTTTTGATTGATTCCAGTAATAGTTTGTAAAGCTGAAAATGAAAAAATTCCTCGATAATATTCAAGAAGTGATTGTACATCAAATTTATATACTATTTCATAATCTTCATCTAATATTTTAGGATAAGAAGTTCCATCTGCTTTCGCACATTCTAGATAGAAATCAATACTTTCTTTTACATAATTACGAAAATCCTCAAAATCTCCAGTATAAGCTACGATCCAGCCTGGTAAAAGATTACAATTGCAACTATAACCTTTTTCCGTTTTAGCTGTGTTTACGATAATTGTTGCCATATGAGTGTAAATTATGTTGTATGTGTAGATAAAATGATATAAAATTAAAAACAGAGATAATTATCTATTTGCTAATTAATTTTTAAAATGTTGTTTTCTTTTGATAAATTTCGTTTTTTAATCCTGCGTTCTAATTGTAGTTTTTTTGTTAAATAAATATTTAATAAAAT
>ULTX01021011.1_pt1 | contig 20465 bp, 20 predicted proteins | sample 1958041 | NCBI WGS metagenome assembly ULTX01 (sample SAMEA4835747, study PRJEB28245) | human gut metagenome | biome: gut microbiome; material: fecal sample | place: Denmark | collected 2008
ACGGGAAAGACATTTACGCAATATATCACGGACTACCAAAAGGGGATTTACGAGTAATCCGTCCCGATAAGCATTGGAAACTGCGTCGACAGCATCAATCCGTCAGGATAAGCACCGTCGACGGGTGACGAAACCATTAATCGGCACGGATAAGCACTAAATACGGCGACGATAGTCCTCGCGAACTTGGAGAACCGCTGTCGTCGCTGACGACAACGCCAATCGGCGCGGATTATCATTTTCGTAGGCTTACTTCACATCCGGGATGAGCCTACCAAAGGTCGGACCTTTGATACCCTCAAGTCCGGGGTGAGGGTATCTCAAGTCCGACCTGAGCTTGGATAAGGAATAATCCAATTTTTGCCCGATTCCGCTTATCAAAATGGTAGCATACGGCTATGGATTGGTAGCGGCTGTTTCTTGCGATGCCTGTACCTTTGCACCGGACTAATCAAAGGAGATTTTCAATATGGTTTCAAAAGAAAAGATTGAGTTGTTGAGGCAGAAGATAGACGAGGCGGATGCCATCGTGGTGGGCGGAGCGTCGGGAATGTCTGCCGCATCGGGCTTCGTGTTTTATTATCAGGAGGACGATGTGTTCCGCCGTATGGCAGGAAGTCTGGCTAAGAAATACGACCGACACAATATGTTCGACCTGTTCTATGACCGCCGTCCCTCGCGTGGCGAACAATGGGCGTTGATGCTGCGCGTCATACACTACATATACGAATGCTATACAGGCGAGACTTATACAGACTTGGCGGAACTGCTCAAAGGGAAGGATTACTATATTGCTACGACCAATCAGGACGCGCAATTCTACCGTGTGTTCCCTGCCGGGCGCATCACGCGCATACAAGGTGATTGGCGATACTGGCAATGCAGCCGTCCGTGCCACGACGAGATATATTACAATAAAGAAAAGGTATATCGGCTTGTCCGGGAAATCAAGGGTGATGCCTTGCCCGATGAACTCATACCCCGTTGCCCGCATTGCGGCAAGGAGTTGGCTCCGTGGGTGCGTGGTTACACCTTCCTTGAAGGCGAATATTACCAACGGGAGATGAAACGGTATCTCGATTTCCTCCGCGCCAACTCGCGGCGCAAGGTGCTTTTCCTTGAACTCGGCGTGGGGATGATGACCCCGATGTTCATCAAGGAACCGTTTATGAATATGACCTATCAGTTCCCGAATGCGTTCTATACCACCGTCAATCCGCAACACGCTATTATCCCGAAAGAGATTGCACGGAAAAGCCTTGCCATCAGCGACGATATTGCCGTTACGCTGAAACAACTGTTGGGCAAATCCACGGCTGGAATGAAAGCATTTGATGCAAAAGAAGCGTTTAACCCGTCAAGAGTATATTGATATGACAGAGATACAGAGAGCCGCCCAAGCCATCAAGGATGCCGATGCCTTGCTCATCGGCGCAAGCAACGGATTGTCCATCGCCGAGGGTTATCACATTTTCGCCAATAACGAGATGTTCCGCCGTCAGTTCGGCGACATCCAACAGAAATACGGCATACGCAGTGTCATTGAAGGATGTTTTTATCCCTACCCGAACGAGAAAGACCGTCAGGAGTTCCTGAACCGTTTGGTACAGCATTGGGTAACAAATTACCGTCCCTCGCAAGTAATGAAAGACCTGCTTGCCGTAGCCGGCGATAAGGACTACTTCATTCTTACCTACAATGCTGATACGCATCTGGAACTGTCCGGCTTCGCACCCGGCAAGGTGTTCGAGGTGGAAGGCACTTTCGAGGATATGCTGCATAACCGCCCGATGCAAGACAAGAGTCAAGAAGCAAATGCTTTTCTCAATCGTTATCACGGCAAGCGGCTCGCCATTCTCGAACTGGGCATAGGCAGTCGCAACCGCTTGATAAAGCTGCCGTTGATGCAACTGGCTGCACGTGAACCGCAAGCCGTGTATATCACGCTGAATCTTGCGCAAGAACTTTACATTCCCAATGAGATTGCGCATAAATCCATCGGGCTGGCGGGTGATATTGCCGTGACACTTCAAAAGTTAAAGGAGAAATTGGTATGAGGAGTTATCGTAAACATCTTTCAGGAGAAGCGGCTTTTAAGTCGTTTGTCCCGACACCCCTTTCAGAAATACAGGTTATCCATACGGAGGAATTGGATAAGCTAATAATGGAAACGGAAAGCGCGATGCAGCAATTTAATGATGACGCTTCACAACTTTCCGAGGAACAGATTAAGCAATTGATGTGGCAGGAAGCGGAAAATTCCTGCAAATTGGCTTTGGGCGAACAGCCTTTGTCTTTTGGTTTTATGCCGGATGCGGATAGTGCGCTGGAAGAAGATACGGACAATCTGCTGAAAGCCACTTCCTACGCCATCGAAGCTATGGACGAATTGCCATTGAGTGCCCGTCTGTTGAAAAACGCCCATTACCTGATGTGCAATAGTGAGAGGTACGAAAAGAAATATCCGGGAGAGTTCCGCACCTCTCCTGTCTGGATAGGCTGGAAAGAAAACGGACTGAAAGACGCGATGTTTATTCCGCCCGTGTATGATGATATGATTGAAGCCTTTTCCGACCTTGAACGGTACATCAATTATGAAGATTCAGAGAATGTATTTGTACGAGCCGCTTTGATACACTATCAGTTTGAAATGATACATCCCTTCATTGACGGGAATGGCAGAGTTGGACGGCTGCTCAACACATTGTACCTGATGGAGCAGCATGTTCTCAAATGCCCGGTTCTGCAACTATCCAATGTATTGAAGAAAAGGATTCTTGGATATTATATGGGAATACAGCATGTCAATGAGACGGGAGCGTACAATGACTGGCTGTGCTTCTATTTGAATGCAATTAAATCAGCCTGTTCGATGATAGTGGTTTAATAGAGGTAGGTGTAGTCATTTCTTTTGGCATATATACAGAATTAACGGATATTTAAAGACGAACGATAATTATTTGACTACTCATACGCATCAGGCTTCGTTGGCTGTCCTACCCGTATGAAACTTGCATCTCATACGGGTGAAATAGCCAACGCACTTAGATGCATAAAAAGCCCTAACTTAATGCTTGTGTAAGGCAATCGAACTGATAGATATTCCCAATACACTTATCAACAACATTGTGCAAGCGTTATTCACTGGTTATAAACATCTGACAATAGGTTTTAACAGACTTTTCAACGCTATATTCACCGTTTATCAACCGAATTTTCAACCAATGCAATAATGAAAAAACACAAGATATTAATGCAACGGTTTTCCAATAAACAACCTGCATATTTTATTTCATTTTTCTCTTTGAAACTCTTCTGTCCTTAATACGTTGCAAATAAAGCGATTTCTTTGTATCTTTGCACGGCTAATAATATAAGGTGTAAAATCAAAATTACAACACAATATCACAATGGAATACAATTTCAGAGAGATTGAAAAGAAATGGCAACAGAAGTGGGTGGAACAGAAGACCTACAAGGTTACCGAAGACGAATCGAAACAAAAGTTTTATGTTTTGAATATGTTCCCTTATCCGTCGGGAGCGGGACTTCACGTAGGACATCCGTTAGGATATATCGCCAGCGATATTTATGCACGCTACAAACGCTTGCAAGGCTTCAACGTGCTCAACCCGATGGGCTATGATGCCTACGGGCTTCCGGCAGAGCAATATGCCATTCAGACGGGACAGCATCCCGCTATCACTACGGTGAACAACATCAACCGTTACCGTGAGCAATTGGATAAAATCGGGTTCTCGTTCGATTGGGACCGCGAGATACGCACCTGCGACCCTGAATATTACCACTGGACACAATGGGCTTTCCAAAAGATGTTCAATAGTTTCTATTGCAACACTTGCGGAAAAGCGCAACCCATCGAAAAGCTTATCGCACACTTCGAAGAAAAAGGAACCGAAGGACTGGACGTGGCTTGCTCAGAAGAACTGAGCTTCACCGCCGAAGAATGGAAGGCGATGAGCGAAAAGCAGCAACAAGAAACCTTGATGAACTATCGTATCGCTTACTTAGGCGAAACCATGGTGAACTGGTGCCCGCAATTAGGCACGGTATTGGCGAACGATGAAGTGGTGGACGGCGTGAGCGAACGCGGCGGCTATCCCGTGGTACAGAAGAAGATGCGCCAATGGTGCTTGCGTGTATCGGCATACGCCGGACGCTTGCTCGACGGACTGGATACCATCGACTGGACAGACTCTTTGAAAGAAACTCAACGCAACTGGATAGGCCGCTCGGAAGGTACGGAAGTGCGCTTTAAGGTAAAAGACAGCGATTTGGAATTTACCATTTTCACCACCCGTGCCGACACGATGTTCGGCGTGACCTTCATGGTATTGGCACCCGAAAGCGAATTAGTTCCGCAAGTCACCACCGAAGCTCAACGTACCGAAGTGGAAGCCTACTTAGACCGCACCAAGAAACGTACCGAGCGCGAACGCATCTCCGACCGCCGCGTAACGGGTGTATTCAGTGGTTCGTATGCTATCAATCCTTTTACGGGCGAAGCCGTGCCTATCTGGATCAGCGATTATGTATTAGCTGGTTACGGAACGGGAGCCATTATGGCAGTACCTGCCCACGATAGCCGCGACTATGCTTTCGCCAAACATTTCAACCTACCTATCGTTCCGTTAGTAGAAGGATGCGATGTTTCAGAAGAAAGTTTTGATGCTAAAGAAGGAATCGTTTGCAATTCTCCGAAAGCCGGTGTAACCCCTTATTGCGATTTGAACCTGAACGGCTTGACCATTAAAGAAGCCATCGCCGCTACTAAGGAATATGTAAAAGCCCATCACTTAGGACGTGTGAAAGTGAACTACCGTCTGCGCGACGCCATTTTCTCTCGCCAACGTTATTGGGGCGAACCGTTCCCCGTATATTACAAGGACGGAATGCCTTACATGATAGACGAAAGCAAGCTTCCGCTGGAATTGCCCGAAGTAGCCAAGTTCTTGCCTACCGAAACGGGCGAACCTCCGTTGGGGCACGCTACAAAATGGGCATGGGATGTAGAAAAAGGCGAAGTGGTGGAAAACACGAAGATAGACAACGTGACCGTATTCCCGCTCGAACTGAACACCATGCCGGGCTTTGCAGGTTCCAGTGCCTACTACCTGCGCTATATGGACCCGCACAACGATAAAGCGTTGGTATCGGAAAAGGCAGACCACTACTGGCAAAACGTTGACCTCTATGTAGGAGGAACAGAACACGCTACGGGACACCTTATCTACTCACGCTTCTGGAACAAATTCTTGTTCGACTTGGGTGTAAGCGTGAAAGAAGAACCGTTCCAGAAATTGGTAAACCAAGGCATGATTCAAGGACGAAGCAACTTCGTTTACCGCATCAAGGACACGAACACATTCGTATCTCTCGGACTGAAAGACCAATACGAGGTGACTCCGCTCCACGTAGATGTGAATATCGTAGCAAACGATGTGCTCGACATCAAAGCCTTCAAGAACTGGCGTCCCGAATATGCCAATGCCGAATTTATTTTGGAAGACGGCAAGTACATCTGCGGATGGGCGGTAGAGAAGATGAGCAAATCAATGTACAATGTGGTGAACCCCGATATGATTGTAGAAAAATACGGAGCAGACACCTTGCGTATGTACGAAATGTTCCTCGGTCCGGTAGAGCAATCGAAACCTTGGGACACGAACGGTATAGACGGTGTACACCGTTTCTTGAAGAAACTTTGGAACCTCTTCTACGACCGTCAGGACAATTTCCTTCCTGCCGAAGGCGAAGCGACTAAGGAAGAACTGAAGTCTATTCATAAATTGATTAAGAAAGTAACAGGCGACATCGAAGCGTTCTCATACAATACTTCGGTCAGTGCTTTCATGATTTGCGTCAACGAGTTGACTTCATTGAAATGCCGTAACAAAGAGGTATTAAGCAAGTTAATTATCTTGCTTGCCCCGTTTGCTCCCCATTTGGCGGAAGAATTGTGGGAAGCCTTAGGGCATGACACAACGGTATGCGACGCACAATGGCCCGCATGGAACGAAGATTACCTGAAAGAAGACACGGTGAAATACACCATCTCCTTCAACGGAAAAGCGCGTTTCACCATGGAATTCCCTGCCGATGCAGACAATAATACTATCCAAGCAGCGGTAATGGCAGAAGAGCAATCGCAGAAATGGATTGACGGCAAAACTCCGAAAAAGGTCATCATCGTGCCGAAGAAGATTGTCAATATCGTGTTATAATCAATAAAGAAACGCAGATTAACGCAGATTTTCGCAGATAAATAAAGAAAAACAATCTGCGCTAATCCGCGTTAATCTGCGTTTAAACCAACTATCTATGGAATTAGCATTAATCAAGAAAATAAGCAGAGAATCAAAAGATTACTTTGCCATTACTTTCGGGCTGATACTATATGCATTAGGCTGGGCAATGTTTCTCCTCCCTTACCAGATAACCACAGGAGGCGTGACGGGTATCTCAGCCATTATCTACTATGCCACAGGGGTGGAAATCCAAATCTCCTACTTCCTTATCAATGCCGTCTTCCTCGGCTTTGCCTTGAAGATATTAGGACCGAAATTCAGTGTGAAAACCATTTATGCCATCTTCATGCTAACCTTCCTCCTTTGGCTTTTCCAATGGATACTGAAGGACGAAAGCGGAAACCTGCCCCAGCTTTTAGGACCAGGCCAAGACTTTATGGCATGTGTCATTGGAGCCGGTATGTTGGGCTTCGGCATCGGTATCGTATTTTGTAACAACGGAAGTACGGGCGGCACTGACATCATCGCCTGGATTATCAACAAATACAAAGACGTGACATTAGGACGGATGATGATGTATTGCGATATCGTCATCATTTCATCGTGTTATTTCATCTTCCACGACTGGAGGCGCGTACTTTTCGGCTTCTGTGTATTGTTTATTATGAGCATCGTTATCGACTACGTTATCAATAGCGCACGCCAGTCGGTGCAGTTCCTCATCTTCTCGAAAGAATACGAAAAGATAGCCGAAGGCATCTCCACCAAGATAGACCGTGGCGTTACCTTACTCAACGGTCAAGGCTGGTACAGCAAACAAGACATCAAAGTTGTTGTAGTCTTGGCTAAGAAGACTCAGTCGCTTGATATTTTCCGCCTCGTGAAAGACATCGACCCGAATGCCTTCATCTCGCAAAGCAACGTAGTAGGTGTTTACGGCGAAGGCTTCGACAAACTGAAAGTAAAATAATAAAAAATGAACACAGAGACACGAAGACACAGAGAAAATCAACAAACTAAAAACTCCGTGTCTCTGCGTCTCTGTGTTCTACAATCCCCTACAACAATGAAAAAGAACCTCGTTTTTGCAACCAATAACGCGCACAAACTCGAAGAGATACGCGCTATCCTTGGCGACAAAATAAATATCTTAAGTCTGAATGATATTGATTGTCATGCCGATATTCCCGAAACCGCCGATACATTAGAAGGCAATGCCCGCCTGAAAGCCGAATACATTTATCAGAACTACGGAATGGATTGTTTTGCCGATGATACAGGACTCGAAGTGGAAGCCCTTAATGGCGCACCGGGTATCTATTCGGCACGCTATGCAGGCGGAGCGGGACACGACTCGGAAGCCAATATGCGCAAATTACTCTCCGAATTGGAAGGAAAAACCAACCGGAAAGCCCAGTTCCGTACCGCTATCTGCCTCATCGAAGGAGGCGAAGAACATCTATTCGAAGGAATCGTGCGCGGAACTATCTTACAAGAAAGACGTGGTACAGCAGGCTTTGGCTATGACCCTATCTTCCAACCCGAAGGCTACACTGAAACTTTTGCTGAAATGGGAAACGAAGAAAAGAACAAAATCAGCCACCGTGCCCGTGCCGTGCAGAAGTTAGTAGAATACTTGAATCAATGAATCATTTCACCACAGAAGACACAGAGTAGCACAGAGTTTTTAATTTCCTCTTTATGCTACTCTGTGATAAAGACAAACATCATTAACGGGAAATAACGCTTTGAATATGCTCCACCACCCGTTCCACCTCATCACAACTAAGCATATAAGGTTTACCTTTACACAACTTGAGATAAAACGCATCTTGATATTTCCCTACATACTCAAAATGGCTTCCTAAACCTCCTCCAGAGAACCAGCCGATATAACCACCGAAACCGCCACTTCCCCATTGACGCAACAAACGTGAAGGCTTACCTTGCCATTTACTGACTTCAGTTATGTCTTCGTAACGAAAAACCTTATTCCCCGATGCACAATGCAGCACCAATGCATCGTTTGTCAATTCTATGTATTGAGGAGACTGACGATAATAATAAACAAGGACACTTATTACAATAGCAAGTATAGGTATGACAATAAGTAATCCTATCGGATGCTTGATACCTTGCCACAAAATAAACAGACATAATACTGTAATAATTATCCAAACAACAATGGTTACAATATGTACAGTTTTACTCTTTGTTACTTTAAATATTCGTTTTTCCTCCATTTTAATAATGTTTCATTTAATACGACGCACTCGCCCGAATACCTGCTTGTTCCAACAAGGCTACAATGCGGTCAAGTTCTTCGTGAGTGGCTTTTTGGAGGAAACTATCGGGTGTTTCGCGGTCTATCGTATAAATCATTACCTGACGGGGAGCTATCGCCTTTACCGTTTCCAGCCACGGAAGTACAAAAGCATCCGAAGTGTTGTCTACATCTTCGCCTTCATCGGTCTTCCCTTTCAAGAACATGGTCTGGATAATCAGATTGCCGTGAAAAGCCTTCATCCCTTCGATGATTCGGCTTACGTCATACGAACCTACGGGACGGTCTACCCTATTTATATAAGCAGCATCCACCGTATCCAATTTCAGGATGTTATTGTCCACCCGGTTAAGCGCTTCGAACACTTCGGGACGATGTATCTGAGTGGAATTGCTCAACACGCTTATCTTGGCATGAGGAAAATAACGGTCGCGTAAAGCAATCGTATCTTCCATGATTTCCTTGAAATGCGGATGAAGCGTAGGTTCTCCGTTTCCCGCAAAGGTCAGCACATCGGGAGCCGGACCATTCGCCTGCATCTCCTTCAAGCGTTGCTCCAAAGCCTGACGCACTTCTTCACGTGTAGGAAGCTTGGCATGAGGACGGTGGTCTTTATTGTATCCGCATTCGCAATAGATGCAATCGAACGTGCAGCACTTCCCGTCTGCGGGAAGCAAATTGATTCCTAACGACACTCCCAACCGGCGACTATGCACCGGTCCGAAGATAGGAGAAGAATAAATAACGGTTGACATAAGCTTTCTATTCTTTTACTATAAAAATCACATCAGCTAAACTACTATATGAATTTCCCTTAAATTCAAAATCAATCTTTTTTAATGAAGTATCGGTAAAATTATCAAGGTAATTTTCTATTTTCGGTTCGATTAAAGAAAAAGCTCTTTTCATCTTCCAAGATTGACTTATATCATTTACATCTATTAGAATAACAAAAAGCCTGTTTTCTGCACCAAACCGCATTTCACCTTGATGTGTATATAACCAAGTCATTAATTCAATTTCATTTTTTTGAGCTTCGTGTATAACTTCTTTGCGTTTATTGTTTAATTCTGAAATAACATCTTTACGACCTATTTCCAATAACTTTTCTGAAATGATATATATTTGCTGTGATTCGGTTTGTTTAGAATCAAATATAATGTTATTTTCTTTTGCCTTTTTCTTTAACCATGAAATTTCTTTTTCACCTAATTTCGTTTTCAATTTTTCATCCATGTACTGATTCGGGAAAAATGTAACTTTTAAATCAATAGGATTATCATTTATAAAGAAATCAACACTTTTTATTTCCCCAACTGCAGAGATGACTTTTCTATGTCGCTTAAACAAACATTCTATAAGATAAGATGTCCAATTATTATACCAACTTGTCTGCACATAATTCCACGCATTATCTGCTATTTCAGATTGTTTACTGACTAATTCATCATAATTACTAATTACCTTTACATACTTACTGACCAGATGTTTGTCTAATGAATTATTTTGATTGCCACCCCATATATAATGATGAACTTTATATAAATCATTTTTAAGCTGATCCTCATTAATTCCTAATGATTTATACCATTCATGTTCATGATCATTTAAAAAATCATTTAATAACTGCATCGCATTAGGCAAACTTTCCAATATATCAAATAATTCTTTATTTTGTTCTGTAATTTTAGTAGTGGAAAGTTCTATACCATTTGCTTTTATGAATTGTTTTAATTGTTTGCTCCTACATACAGCACGCACTTTTAACCACAATAACCCATTTATATTTCCATTAAACGCATATAGATTTTGTGCTCTAAATTCTTTATTCCATTTTAAAAAGTCCGTCATATACAATTACATTTATTTTGTTGTACAAACTAATAAGATTTCGCTACTGCCAGCTACACTACCTTTTCCTCCACGTCCCATACTATATTTTTTCCTCTCTACTCTTACATTACGATAAGGAGTAATCATTTCTATCATAGTATTTATATCTGGATAGCTTCGGTCATTATAACTTACTAACCAAATAGGAATATGATTTGCTTTTTCAAACATTAACTGAAGATTTGAAAGAGCTTCACTATTCTTATCAAACCCACTATATTTTTTTGGTTCATACCGTTTTATCCCATTAACAAATTGTTTGTCTTTCCAGTATTCTACGTACGTTTCAAGTAAATGATAAAATGACTGATAATCTGCATGGCTATTACAATAAGGAGGATCAAAATAAACCAAATCTATATTAGTCAATTTAGGTAACAATGTTAAAATGTTTTCATTATAACTTCTGTTATCTTTTAAATTATCAAAAACAGCGGCATTATATTCAGGAAGCAATTCTTTAAATATATCTTTAAGAGGACGTACTAAACTACGGTTACGTTTGATACGGACAGGATCTGCTGCATATTTTAGAGCCTGTGTATGAGCAAAATGTCCCATCGTTACTTTTCGTGTCATGCTCCGACACATTACAGATAACGCCAGTGCTTCCTTATATTTGTTATTTAAACGATTTATATTACTTCGAAAACTATCCGCAAATTCAGCTTCTTCTGGTAAAAAAAATAAATTAGCAAACAGTTTTTCCATCAAATTAAATTCTTTTGGATTACTGTTTTCAGAAAAAAGTATCTCTAAATCATTTTCATCAAGGGTGTATTTAGAGTTTTCTATAAGTGCTTTACCTATTAAATTATTAAAATTCAAAAAATCATTTGTTATAACTCTTTTACCCAATTGCTTAAACATATATGCAATAGATTGCGATCCGGAGAAAGCATCCAATACATTTCTTACTTTATCAGGCACAAATTGAGCAATCCATCCACGATGAATATATTTTGCCCCCAAATATTGTGGCTCAGGAAATTTATAATCAAGATATTTAGTTTCATCAAAAAGCATACAGTCTTTCTTTTAAATGCAAAAAATTAAATTATGCACTGCAAACATAATGTTTTTACAGCATAATACAAAATCTGTAGAAGCCGATATTCTTCCGAATGTTAAATTCCACTTGCCTATGCAGTGTTTCATGTTTTACTTCATCTTACTTTAATACCAACAAATTAGGAAAGTGGAGAACAAAGAACTGATAGATTTATGCAAACAAGGAAACGGGAAAGCATTAGGCTTGCTCTACACCACCTACGCAGACAAAATGATGCGGATTTGCTTACGTTATGTATCCGACGAACAAACCGCACAAGACCTGCTGCACGATGGATTCCTTATCATCTTTTCTTCCCTGCATACCCTTCGTTCTCCGGAAAAATTAGAAAGTTGGATGGGAAAAATCATGAAGAACATGGCTTTGCAATATTTAAAAGAATCCCGCCCGACAAGCATTACGTTAGAAAGCATTACGGAATCGGAAGAACCTGCCGAATCTATGTTTTCAACCGATTTCCCTACTTATGAACACCTGCTTAAAACCATAGAAACCTTGCCGCAAGGATACCGAAACGTATTCAAACTGGCTGTATTAGAGAATCTTTCTCACAAAGAAATAGCCGCATTATTGGGCATTGCTCCTCATTCGTCCTCCTCGCAATTAGCCCGAGCCAAGGAAATGTTACGCAAACTTTTGTCCCGGTATGCCTTCATCATTGGTTGGGCTTTATCCCTTGTTATTTCCATTTACCTTTTATTATACCCGAAAAAGAACGAAAACTTAACCGAACATAAACCATCCGAAAAAGAAAAAGATAAGTCCATCAAGACACAAAAAGAAGATGCTTCCCTATCAGATGTCCGCTTTATCTCTTCCGGTACTGAAACTTATCAATCCAGTGATACATTGAAAAACAATGTTGGTATACCAGACAGCATTATCGCTCCGAAAGACAGTACGATAAACGAAACACCAGTTCCTGTTATGCCCTTAACGGTGTTTGCTCAAAAGCAATATACTCCTGTCTTCCAGCCTGACAAAGAGAAGAAAAATCTTTCATTCTCATTTGCTTATACAGGCGAAGGGAAGCGGATTAGCAACAAACTCTATCAAACTCCGGGAGGAATCTCATCGGGCGAAAGCCAACAAGTAAAAGAAAAAACGCATCATCACTTTCCCGTCAATATATCATTTGCATTGCGTTACCATTTTAATCCGGCTTGGGGAATAGAAACCGGATTGCAATATACTTATTTGCGTTCTGATTTTACGAAAATAACCGATTTATACACCGAACGCATACAAAAAGTCAATTACATCGGAATCCCCTTAAAAGGTGTTCTGAATCTATGGAATCATTCCCTGTTCTCTGTATACACTTCGGCTGGCATTACCTTAGATATTCCCGTAAAAGCCACATCTGAAGAAACTATCAAAGAGAAAAACCAGGTACTTTCTCATGAGAAAACGACCATACATCCTTCTTTACAAGGATCAACCCAGTTAGGCATCGGCATTCAATACCAACTCACGCCTTCTATAAGCATTTATGCGGAACCTAACCTGAACTACTATTTTAAAACCGATTTAAACACCATTCGAAAGGAGCATCCCTTTACATTTACCATACCTATTGGCATACGATACTCATGGTAAAAAATATCTTTTCCATGCAGTCTTTAAGCTATACGAGTATCTTATTAGCAAAACCTACTTTTACCCGGTATGCAAACACGACATAAAAACAGATTTTTATATTTCAATGAATTAGCGACAACAAGCAAGAACTACTTCATTCCTTATATCCAACACGCATGTCCCATCCAAACGGGAATGAATGTTTTAGAAATAGGATGCGGTGATGGGGGAAACCTGCTTCCTTTTTCTCAAATGGGATGTCGTACTACAGGCATAGACATATCCGTAAACCGGATAGAAGACGCAAAAGCTTTTTTTCAAGAAATGAAAGCAGAAGGAAGATTCATCGCTTCGGACATTTTCAACTGGAAAGAGCCGGAACCAACCTTCGATTTAATTATTTGCCACGATGTATTGGAACATATCAGTGACAAGAACCGCTTCTTAGCTCAAATAAGCAGCTATCTACATCCGAATGGTATTTTGTTTATGTCGTTCCCTGCCTGGCAAATGCCATTCGGAGGGCATCAACAAATATGTACGAATAAAATAGTTTCACATTTACCTTTTATCCATCTTTTGCCTATCCCGCTTTACCGAAGATTATTGCAGCTCTTCGGAGAAACGGAACGCTGTATCCGTGAATTACTTGAAATCAAACAAACCGGTACATCCATCGAAGCATTCGAGAAACTAATCGGAGCCAGTCCTTTCCATATTGTAAACCGCCAATTATGGCTCATCAACCCACATTACGAAATCAAGTTCGGCATTCATCCATACAAATTAAATCCTCTCTTTTCCCGTATTCCCCACATAAGAAACTTCCTAAGCACCAGTTGCTTTTACCTTTTAAAATTTTCATCCTATCAAAAAGAAATAGATTAGTTTGTTTGCTTATTTAGAAACAACACGCTAAATTTGCATTCATAACAAAAAATAATGGAAAATAAACTCATACAAGTTATATTAAGTAACGAAGCGGAAGATTTCGTCAGACTTCAACCCTTAAAAGCACAACAAAAGATAACGTACAATATCAGAAAGTTGGAAAGCGGAGTTATGGATAAAGAACTCTTCAAGAAATTAGAGAATTCTGAAATATGGGAATTGCGTACGTTATTCAATAGTATATGCTATCGCCTTTTTGCATTTTGGGATACAGAAATCAAGGCTTTAGTAGTAGTAACTCATGGAATAGTGAAAAAGACACAAAAAACACCTGCAAAAGAAATAGAAAAAGCAGAATCTATAAGAAAAGAATATTTCAACAATAAAAACAACGAACTATGACAAAGATAACCTTTACTCCTGCCGACAATTTAGTAGATGAAGTATGGGGAAAGATAGGAACCCCCGAAAGAGATGCAATGGAAACTCAACTGAAAGAAGAAGTAAATGCTTACTTTGTGGGAGAAGCTATTAAAAATGCACGTTTGAAACAACATCTTACACAAGAAGAATTGGGTGAACGAATCGGCGTTAAACGTTCTCAAATATGCAAATTGGAAAATGGAAAATGTTCTATAACCCTCTCTACAATGAGCAAAGTCTTCCGAGCTTTAGGCATAACTACAGCTACTCTTGACTTAGGTATAGGCGGAAAAGTGGCTTTGTGGTGAAAAACCCCATTCACCACTTCACCCTGACTTGCACTTGCAAATCCGCCTTATCGCTTCCTTGTATCTCTTCGGTGTCTGTGCCGATGCGGTTCCGGTCCTGATAGTGTGTCCAGCCCCATTTAGCTTGAATCATGAAACGGTTCTCCCAGGTGTATTTCAAGTTGATTGCCATACGAGTGCCTTTCCCGTAAAACGAGTTCATCGAGAAAGCGTAAAGCAAGCCGGGTTCGTAGACGTAAATGCGCGAATTGTAATCTTGCGTATGAAACCATGTCCCGGTTATTGACGCTTGAATCGGGATATTTGGGATACTTCCTTTTACCGTACCGCTTACATAACCTCCTTTTGATTTCTCTCTTCCGTTATACGAAGTCATTACTCCTTCTCCTGTTCCTTTCAACGAAAGATAGGCATTTGGCGCATACGAACATTGATAGCGCAAACGTTGCCTTACGTAAGGCAAAACAAACTTAACTTCATCGGACGAAGTATAGTTTTTAGCCTTGTTCTTATAGGCATACTTTATTAACATGGATAGTGAATTAGATGGTGAATAACTTAATTGAAATAATCCGTCGAATCCCGATGTATGGTCACGGTCTACCTGATACCTGCGATAAAAGAAATGAAAGAAATCGCCATAACACAAGAGCTTGAACTTTCCTAAGAAACTGGTTTCCAATCCTAAATAAGTTCCTGTTTCGTTTTGAAGTTTCGAGTTTTCGCCAAACGCATTGCCATAAAGCGACTGGTAACGCTTATCGTAATAGCGGTGAATAAACAAGAGATTGGTATTCACACTCGGTTGATAACTGATTGCATTAAGGGTAGCTATCCTTCCCGCTTTATCCATAGCCGTCTCGCCGGAAAGCGTAAACCGATGCAGAAAAAATTTGTAATTCACTCCTACATTATAGAAATAGTTTCCACGGGGATAATAGAGATTATAGGCACGCGCATCAGGATTCAACACCTTGTTGAAACGGTTATACACAGCGGTTAATCCGAACTCGGTGAATTTTCCATTGTAAGTTAAGTTGCATCCGGTCAGATGATTAGACACCGTATGCTTCTTTTCCATATCCTTTTTCAACCGATGATACCCATCGGTTTTCAACGACCTTATAAACTCGTTTTCCACACGTGCGTCTTGTTTTCTGAATGAATAGAAAGCCGAAGCTTGCCAACGTTTTGCCACTTGGTACGTAGCTCCTATGCCTTGTAAAAACTCTCCTTCACCAACCGAAGTGTACTTCATGAATCCTTGTCCGAATCGGTTCCGGTTAATCATTCCTTTTCCTAAGGTAAAGCTTCCGATATTCAATACCAACCCATAACCGAAGTTCGCCTTGAAATTCCCGATAGTCAATGCCTTGAGTTTCTTCAGGTTCGACAAGAACAGATAGCCGGAATACGAATCATATCCTTTCCGGTTGTATTGGCTAAAGAATGGCTCGCCTGCATCTTTCTCTGCGGTTAACCCTACATACACTTGTTTATTATACTGGAAACGATAGCGCACATTGTGATAAAACGGACTTCCATAATAACGCTTATTGGGACTTTCCGCTAAGGTTTCCTTATCGTAATCGGCATATCCAGCCTTCATGTTGAAAGGGATGTCCAGCCGTGTTAATAACTCCTGTTTATTGTATTTCCACAAGTTCCGCCATGAGAACTTATCTTTCTCATTATCAGACGGTCCGATATAAATAAAGTCGGTTAAAAACTTTCGGGTCTGCCAATCCATTCCTTCCACACCTAATAGTTCATTCTTGGTCAGCATCGGTCCGTACTTATAGATATAATACAAGATGTTTTCTATCATCTTGTCCGATAGAAACGGAAGCTGCTCCAGTTCTTCCTTGGTAATGGTATTAATATTAAAAGGATGCTCGGCTATCTCGCTCAATTCTTCGTATTTTTCCCTCCAGTCTTCCAGTTCTTCGGAAGCCGTTATGTCTTCGTTCCATTCCAGCCAATCGGACTGGGCAAACAGGGGTGTTAATACATAACATCCTATTATACAACAAATAAACAAACGTTTCAACATACAATTCACAAGTTATCAACAAAGACTAATACGTTAATTTTTCGTATAACCTTTGCTTGGTTTCTATCACGATTCATTATTATTCCTATTTTTGCGCGTATGAAAAATAAGTTATACATAGTATTCATCCTGCTCTTTGTTTTTGCATTGAAAATCAAAGCGCAAACCTCTTCTTCTAACACCACTACGATGTACAAAGTACCTGTAATTGTGTATAAAGGAGACTCTATACCTTGTATAACGCTAAGAACCGTATATGTATATCCCGAATTGCATTTTAAAAACAAACGCCAACGCAGATATTACAATAAATTGGTGAGGGATGTGAAAAAAACCCTTCCTATTGCCAAAGAAGTGAACCGGGCAGTGATAGAAACTTACGAATACTTGATGACTTTACCTGATGAAAAAGCACGTAATCAGCATATTAAGTTAGTAGAAAAAGGATTGAAAGAACAATACACACCCCGCATGAAGAAATTAACATTCGCACAAGGCAAGTTGTTGATAAAGTTGGTGAATAGGGAATGTAACCAATCTTCCTTCCAATTGGTTAAAGCGTTTATGGGACCTTTTAAAGCCGGATTCTATCAGACATTTGCCGCACTCTTCGGTGCCAGCCTGAAGAAAGAATATCATCCCGAAGACGAAGATAAATTAACCGAACGGGTAGTTACATTGGTGGAAAACGGACAATTGTAATGTGATAATCAAACGCAGAGACGCAAAAACGCAGAGAAATAATTTTAGAGAAGGCAAAGCACACAGAGCCAATACTTTTCTCTGTGCACTCAGCTATCTCTAAAAATAAAAACTTTGCGCTTTTGCGTCTCTGCGTTCCAATATTATATCAGTTTGCATGCAAATTCCCAAATGATAATCCCAGCCGTTACCGATACATTCAACGAATGCTTGGTGCCGAATTGAGGGATTTCAATGCATCCATCACACCGGTTTACCACTTCTTGCTTCACGCCTTTTACTTCGTTTCCTAATACGACCGCATATTTTTTATCTGGCTCCAAAGTGAGTTTATCCAGCATGGTGCTTCCTTCGCATTGCTCAATGGCAAATACTGTATAACCCATCGCATGAAGCTCGTTTACAGTTTCTTCCGTGTCTTTAAAATACTTCCAGTCTACCGTATATTCGGCTCCCAATGCCGTTTTGTGCATTTCCGGATGGGGAGGAACGGCGGTAATGCCGCATAAGTAAATGCAATCAACCAAGAATGCGTCCGATGTACGAAACACCGCACCTATATTATGCAGACTCCGCACATCATCCAATACTACCACCAACGGAAGTTTCCGTGCTTCTTTAAACTCTTCCACCGTCAAGCGGTTCATCTCTGTAACCTTCAGTTTTCGCAATTCAGCCATATCTTTTGTTTTTTATTCACCACAGATTACACAGAGTTTTTCATTTCATTTCCTCTGTAGTAATCTGTGTAATCTGTGGTGAAACACGCCGCAAAGATAACAAAGTATATTCATAACCCTGTTGAAAACGGTGGAAAACCTGTATAAAAACAATGCATAGAAAATGAAAACTTACGCTTGCTTTATTCATGGAAAAACATATAGACACAACCAAACGAACTATCCAAAAATAAAACCCGAAAGTTTCATCACCGGTTTAAACATATTTTTTAGCACGAAAAACCGAATACTTCAAGAGAAAGTTTTTAACTTTGCATATTGTCAACCGAAAGTGAATAGAAAACGTAAAACGAATAAAATCAAGATATAAGCTTGTTGATGAAAGTCTAATAGACATCCGTCGGAGACTTATAACTTAAAAAGCAATTTTTTGCTCTTATTTTTACGAACACTATCAACGGGATATTATCACTATCATGAATTTTTTTAAAAAAGAAAAGAAATATATATTTTAATATGAGAAAAGAGGAATGGGTGAAAAAGGGGTATGCAGATGAAGCCATCCCCGAAGGCGTAGATTTGAAAGCGGAAATCAGACGCTTGTGCAAAGAAAAGAATGCCGTTATCTTGGGTCACTTTTACCAAGCGGACGAAATACAGGAGATAGCCGACTTTATCGGCGATAGTTTGGCATTGGCGCAATGGGCTGCAAAGACCGATGCGGATATTATCGTGATGTGCGGGGTTCATTTCATGGGCGAAACCGCCAAGATTCTTTGTCCGGACAAGAAAGTGCTGATTCCAGACTTGAATGCGGGTTGTTCGTTGGCAGATAGTTGTCCGGCGGATAAGTTTGCGAAGTTCATTGAGGAACATCCCGGATATACGGTGATTTCGTACGTCAATACCAGTGCAGCCGTAAAGGCGCATACCGATGTGGTGGTTACGTCTACCAATGCGAAGCAAATTGTAGAGAGTTTCCCGCAAGACGAGAAGATAATTTTCGGTCCCGATAAGAACTTAGGAAATTACATCAATGCTATTACGGGCAGGAACATGTTACTTTGGGACGGGGCTTGCCATGTGCACGAACGGTTCTCGGTAGAAAAGATACTGGAACTGAAGAAGCAATATCCCGATGCGGCGGTATTGGTACATCCTGAGTGCAAAGGTGCCGTGGCGAAATTAGCGGATAAGGTGGCTTCTACCGCCGGATTGCTGAAATACGCCATGGCGAGCGAAAAGAAAGACTTTATTGTAGCTACCGAAAGCGGCATCTTATATGAGATGCGCAAGAAATGTCCGGATAAGAACTTCATTCCGGCACCGCCCGAAGACAGCACCTGTGCTTGCAACGAATGTAACTTCATGCGTCTGAACACGTTGGAGAAGTTATATAATACGTTGAAGTACGAATGGCCCGAAGTGGAGGTAGAGCCAAGTGTTGCGGAAAAGGCAATCGTCCCCATCCAGCGCATGCTTGAAATCTCCGCGAAGTTAGGACTTTGATGCGTTTTTTGTTAAAGGCTTTTTAATAAGAAGGTTAGATTCTTAAAACGTGTTATAAAGCATAAGATTTTTGGTCTATTCTATTGCTATATTCCGGAAAACACGTACATTTGCAATGTGTTTTTCATAGTATTAGATTTAAGGTTAACAAAGGTTGGAGTACAGCGGTACTCCTTTTTTATGCCCATACCTGAAAATCCAGTCAAAAAGTCAGTTTTCTTCTGACAAAAATGCATACGGCTTCATGAGCCAACGCACTTAGCTTCATCGGCTCACGAAGCCGTATGTATTGAGCTACGCACTTGGCTTCGATGATATATCATCACTGCATGTTCATATCAGAAGTTCAGGCAAAGTCCAAGAGCTGGTTGTGTTTGCTTTTCTCCATTAGGCAAGTCTACCGACAGGCTGGAGGTGGTAAACGAGAAGCTTTTGGCTTTCCGTCTATTTTTATAAGCAATTGTCAACATAGGAATGCTAGTTGCAACGAGTGCCGCTCCTGTACAAGGAAAAACAATCATCGCCCCCACATCATTACCTGTCAAGCCAGTGCCAACACTACATATAATGGTCCCCATACATACCATCACACTTCCTACACCCAAAGCTGTCCAGCCATAAGCTCGAAGCCTTTTGAATTTTTTCCACTCTTTCGTTTGTTTGTAATCAAAAGAAAGACTACTATGTAAACTGTCTCTACAAATAACGGTTGCTCTTTCATCCATTTTATACGTGAAAGATGGGTTTGGTAAAGAAGTTATTGAGAAGCTGTTTTGAATTTCTCCAAAAAGTTTTTCTTG
>ULTX01080594.1_pt1 | contig 20448 bp, 13 predicted proteins | sample 1958041 | NCBI WGS metagenome assembly ULTX01 (sample SAMEA4835747, study PRJEB28245) | human gut metagenome | biome: gut microbiome; material: fecal sample | place: Denmark | collected 2008
GCCGACCACAACGGGGTGTACACGCGCGGCACGGTGCAGGGCGTTATCCTCGACATGTGCGAGTGCCTCGTAGAAATGCTGCTCGAAGGCAAGAAGGTGCAGCTGGGCGCATTGGGTGATTTCTTCATTTCGCTTAATTCGGTGGGGGCGGAAAGCTTGAAGGCGTTTACCGCAGCCAACATCAAGGCTGTCAACGTGGTGTTCACGCCCGGCACGGACTTCGACGGGCTGATTGAACGGGCGAAGTTCAACCCCGTAGCCAGCCGCACCGCTCAGGCAGCTACGTTGAAAGCCGAGAAAGAGGGGCTGAGCACCGTCGACCTTGAGGCGGCGAAAGGGTGAGACTGAACGAACACTGTAGGGGCAGGGTTCGCCTGCCCGGATGCGCCCACAGATGCATACGCGGATGTATTCAGGGCGGGCAGACCCCGCCCCTACAGGTTTAACTACTAAACTTTACTGAACTATGGAAAACAAAAAGAAAAACATTTGGGGGATTATCATTCAGACGCTGATTACGATTCTTACCGCTATCGGGACGTCGCTGGGAGTGACTTCGTGCCTCTAAATAATTGATAGTTGATAGTTAAGCCGGCATTATCAACTATCAATTATCAACTATGAACTATCAACTGAATACCGTATTCCGCATATCGCCTGTTTCGACGTATGCCAAGTGCATACGGAAGGCGTTCAAGAGCGACATGGGGGTGTGGCATTTGCCTTCGGATAGTTTCAGGTAATCCCAAAGCAGCTGCTTGTAGTCGGGGTGCGCGCAGTTCTCGATGATGAGCCGGGCACGCTCGGAAGGCGATTTGCCTCGCAGGTCTGCCACGCCTTGCTCGGTGACAAGGATGCGCACATCGTGTTCGGTGCTGTCTACATGTGATACCTGAGGCACAATAGACGAGATAAGCCCGCCTTTTGCCGTAGAAGGTGTGGTAAAGATAGAAAGGTAGGCGTTGCGTGCGAAGTCGCCCGAGCCTCCGATGCCGTTCATCATCTTGCTGCCCGACACATGGGTGCTGTTCACGTTTCCGAAGATGTCGGCTTCGAGTGCGGTGTTGACCGCTATGATGCCCAGCCGGCGGATGACTTCGGGATGGTTGGTGATTTCCTGCGGACGGAGCAGGACACGGTCTTTCATCTCATCGATGTGTTCGTAAAGGATGTTCAGCTTATCATCGGACAAGGTGAGCGAGCTTCCTGCCACGAAACGGATGCGGTCTTTCATCATCAGGTCGATAACGGAGTTTTGGATGACCTCGGTGTACATCGAGAAGGCGGGCAAGTGCGGGTCGTCGCCCAAGGCGCCCAATACGGCATTGGCAATGTTTCCCACGCCCGACTGGAGCGGGAGGAATTCTTTCGGGATAGCCCCCCGGCGGTATTCTTTCAGCAAGAAGTCTGCCACGTTCTGCCCGATTTGCTTGGTGGTTTCGTTCAGGGGGGTGAAGGCGGCTATTTGGTCGCGCTCATGCGTCAATACCACGCCTGCCACTTTCTTGGGGTCTACCTTTACGCTGATGCTTCCGGTTCGGTCGTTCACCTTATATATAGGTATTTCGCGCCGGTAGGGCGGATTGTCGAGCACGAAAATGTCGTGCATTCCCGTGAGCTTGTCTGTATGCTCGGCGTTCAGTTCTACGATGACTTTATCCGCCACACATGCCAAAGTGGGCGAGATGCCTACCGAGGTGCTCAAGATAAGTTCACCTTCGGGAGTGATGTCGGAAGCCTCGATGATGGCTACGTCGATTTTCCCTAAGAATCCGTAGCGCACGTCTTGCCCTATCTGTGAGAGGTGTAAGTCGAAATAACGCACTTCGCCGCTATTAATGGCTCCGCGCATTTCCTTGTTCGACTGGAACGGGGTTCGGAAAGTCACGGCGTGGGCTTCGGTCAGTGCGCTATCCACTTGGTTGCCCGTGGCTCCTCCGGTGATGAGCCCTATCTTGAATGGTTTTCCTTCGTTGTGTAAGGCTTCGGCGTGTTTCGCCAATGCCGCGGGTACTGCTTTCGGTGTCCCTACCGACGAGAACCCTCCGATGCCGACCGTTTGCCCGTCGGCTATAAGTGCTGCTGCCTCTTCGGCTGATAAAATTGGGTATTTCATATATGCTGTTATTATTAGTGCCGCAAAAGTAGGTGTTTTTAGATAAAATAGCAAGATGAATAAGGAAATATCTAACAAATAACTGAATATTTTAGTCTAGTGTGTAATAAAATGATATTTTTATGCAAGACGGAGCGGTTCTTTTATTTAATTAGCTTATATTATGTGCTTATTGGGAAACGTAGATTATATGAATGTCCGTATTTCTCAAAATTAGTTTTCAGGGCGTATGCAATACGCCCTGAAAACATTCACGTGGATAAGTTGGTGTATTCGGGCGTATGCGATACGACCCTACATTGGCATTCATTTAATCCGCGTGAATCTGCGTTTTTCATAATATCTGTTTTTTGAAAAACTTTCGAAAAAAAATCCCGATTCCTTTTGTAAATCCGAAGAAAGCCGTATCTTTGCATCGCTTTTCAGAAAGGGCGATAAGCCGAAATAACTCAGTTGGTAGAGTAACTCATTCGTAATGAGTAAGTCGCGGGTTCGAGTCCCGCTTTCGGCTCACGGATTCACAGGATGTGGGTCTTTTTTTTATATCCGAACAAAAGAGAAATCTATGTGTAGTTTATACTTCGACATAAAGATATACGTTAGAATATGATACCTGAACTTACCGCTTCGGTAATTCAGGTATTTTTTTTATATTTACGGCAATACTAAACGAAAACGAACGATATGGAACCACTTAAACACGAATGCGGGGTAGCGATGATACGGTTGCTCAAGCCGCTGGAATATTATCAGGAGAAGTATGGGACGTGGATGTATGGGCTGAACAAGCTCTATCTGCTTATGGAGAAGCAGCACAACCGCGGACAGGAAGGCGCAGGGCTGGCTTGCGTGAAGCTTCAGGCAGACCCCGGAGAGGAATACATGTTCCGCGAGCGGGCGTTGGGCTCGGGGGCGATTACCGAGATATTCGGTACGGTGCACAGCCAGTTTAAGGACTTGACTCCCGAACAATTTGCTGATGCGGAATATGCAAAGAAATGCCTGCCCTTTGCGGGCGAGTTGTATATGGGGCATTTGCGCTATTCCACCACGGGGCGGAGCGGCATTTCGTATGTGCATCCTTTCTTGCGCCGCAACAACTGGCGGGCGAAGAACCTTGCCCTGTGCGGGAACTTCAACCTGACGAACGTGGACGAGATATTCGCCGACATCACCGCCGCAGGCCAGCATCCGCGCAAGTATGCCGATACGTATATCATGCTGGAACAAGTGGGGCACAGGCTCGACCGCGAAGTGGAACGGCTCTTCAACGAATGCAAGGCAGAAGGGCTGGAAGGGATGGACATTACCCATGCCATTGAGGACCGCATCGACCTGACCAATGTATTGAAAACGTCCAGCCCCAAGTGGGACGGAGGCTATGTAATCTGCGGATTGACGGGAAGCGGAGAATGTTTTGCCGTGCGCGACCCGTGGGGCATCCGTCCGGGTTTCTGGTATATGGACGATGAAATTATGGTGCTCGCTTCCGAGCGTCCGGTCATTCAGACGGTGCTGAACGTACCTGCCGATAGCGTTAACGAGCTTCAGCCCGGACAAGCTATCTTAGTAAATAAGAAAGGCGAGATGCGTTTGGCTCAAATCAATGAGCCGAAAGCGAAGAAAGCCTGTTCGTTTGAGCGGATTTACTTTAGCCGCGGAAGCGATGTGGATATTTACCGCGAGCGGAAACTATTGGGCGAGAAGCTGGTAGAACCTATCCTGAAAGCTGTTGATTATGACGTGGTGCACACCGTCTTTTCGTTTATCCCGAATACAGCGGAGGTGGCGTTTTACGGGATGTTAGAAGGATTCGACAATTACCTGAACCAGCTTAAAGTGCAACGCATCGAAGCGCTCGGGCATAAGCCCAGCCATACCGAACTGGAGCAAATCCTTTCGCAACGTATCCGGAGCGAGAAAGTGGCGATAAAGGACATCAAGCTCCGCACCTTCATTGCCGAAGGAAATACGCGGAATGACCTTGCCGCCCATGTTTATGACATCACTTACGGAAGCTTGGTTCCATACGCTGATAATCTGGTTATCATTGACGATAGCATCGTGCGGGGCACTACGTTGAAGCAAAGCATCATCGGTATCCTCGACCGCCTGCATCCGAAGAAAATCGTTATCGTGTCTTCTTCTCCCCAAGTGCGTTATCCTGATTATTACGGCATTGACATGGCAAGCATGGAGCAGTTCATCGCTTTCCGTGCCGCTATTGCCTTGCTTGAGGACCGGGGCATGCACGGAGTTATCGAGGAAGCCTACCGGAAGTCGAAGGCACAGGTAGGTTTGCCCAAGGAAGAAATGGTGAATTACGTGAAAGACATTTATGCGCCCTTTACCGATGAGGAAGTGTCGCGCAAGATGGTGGAACTCCTTACTCCCGCAGGCACTCAGGCGAAGGTTGAAATCGTCTATCAGACTTTGGAAGGCTTGCACGAGGCTTGTCCCGACCATGAAGGCGACTGGTACTTTAGCGGCAATTATCCCACACCGGGCGGAGTGAAGCTGGTGAATCAGGCGTTTATCGATTATGTGGAACAAAATATGAGTTTTTAATAATAGATGAAGAAGCGATATGAAAGAGAAAAAGCAACCGGAATTTGATGCCGGTTATGGCTTGGCGGTAGGGTTGATGTTAGGAGTGGCGATTGGTGTTTGCCTTGATAATATTGGCGTATGGATGCCTATAGGCTTGCTTTTTGGCTTGGCTATTGATTATAGTTTGAAAAGAAAGAAAAACGATAAGAACAAAACACAAAACAATAAAGACGAATTAGATTAGATGAGAAACGTGACGTTAATCCTTGACGACGGGAGCCGGTTTCGCGGCAAGTCGTTCGGTTATGAAAAGCCGGTAGCGGGCGAAGTGGTGTTCAATACGGCGATGACCGGTTATCCGGAGAGCCTGACCGACCCTTCGTATGCAGGCCAGCTGATGACGTTGACCTATCCGTTGGTAGGCAATTATGGGGTGCCTCCGTTTACATTTGCGGAGAACGGCCTGCCTACGTTTATGGAGAGTGAGAAAATACACGTCGAGGCGATTATCGTGAGCGATTATAGCGAGCGGTACAATCATTGGAATGCCGTAGAGAGCCTTGCGGACTGGTTGAAGCGCGAACAAGTGCCGGGCATTACGGGTATCGATACCCGCGAACTGACTAAGGTGCTTCGTGAACATGGGGTGATGATGGGGAAAATCGTCTTCGATGATGAAATTGAAAATGGAGAATTGACAATTGACAATTATGGAGACATAAATTATGTAGACCGTGTATCGTGTAAGGACATCATTGTCTATGCAGGCAACGAAAGCCGTACATTCTCTGTTGATACTCCCAAAGAAGAACTGAATAGTCAATTGTCAATTGTCAATTGTCAATTGAAGAAGGTTCTCCTTGTGGATTGCGGCGTGAAGGCTAATATAATAAGGTGTCTCTTGAAGCGGAACGTAGAAGTCATCCGTGTGCCTTGGGATTATGATTTCAACGGGTTGGACTTCGATGGTCTTTTCATCTCCAACGGTCCCGGCGACCCCGATACGTGCGATGCCGCCGTGCAGAACATCCGTAAGGCAATGCAGAACGAGAAACTCCCTATCTTCGGCATCTGTATGGGAAACCAATTGCTCTCGAAAGCGGGAGGAGCGAAGATATACAAGTTGAAATACGGACACCGAAGCCATAACCAACCGGTGCGTATGGTAGGCACGGAGCGTTGTTTCATCACCAGCCAAAATCATGGATATGCCGTGGATAACAATACGTTAGGTACCGACTGGGAACCGCTCTTCATCAATATGAACGACGGGTCGAACGAAGGCATTCGCCACAAGCGCAATCCGTGGTTCTCTGCTCAGTTCCATCCCGAAGCCGCCAGCGGTCCTACGGATACGGAGTTCCTTTTCGATGAGTTCGTAAAGCTGATTTAAATAAAACTTACCACAGATTACACAGATTAATCAAATTATTATTCATATCATATCCTGCAAAATAAATTTTATGAATCTGTGTAATCTGTGGTGCAAAAAAAGAGAAACATCAATGAAAGAAAACATAAAGAAAGTATTGTTATTAGGGTCAGGCGCGTTGAAAATCGGTGAGGCGGGCGAGTTCGACTATTCGGGAAGCCAAGCCTTGAAAGCCTTAAAAGAAGAAGGCATCGAAACGGTGCTTATCAACCCCAATATTGCCACGGTACAGACTTCGGAAGGCGTGGCGGATAAGATTTATTTCCTTCCCGTTACTCCTTATTTTGTGGAGAAAGTAATAGACAAGGAACGTCCCGACGGCGTGCTGCTCTCGTTTGGAGGGCAGACGGCATTGAATTGCGGTGTGGCGCTTTATAAAGAAGGCGTGTTCGAGAAATACGGTACGCGTGTGCTCGGTACGCCCGTACAAGCCATTATGGACACCGAAGACCGCGAACTCTTTGTGAAGAAGCTCGATGAGATTGATGTGAAGACCATTAAGAGCGAGGCATGCGAGAACATTGAGCAGGCACGTCGGGCGGCTAAGGATTTGGGTTATCCCGTCATCATCCGTGCCGCATACGCTTTGGGCGGGCTTGGTTCGGGCTTTTGCGATAACGAAGAAGAACTGAACATATTGGCAGAAAAAGCCTTCTCGTTCTCTCCGCAGGTTTTGGTAGAGAAGAGCCTCAAGGGCTGGAAGGAAGTGGAATACGAAGTGGTGCGCGACCGTTTTGATAATTGCATCACGGTTTGTAACATGGAGAATTTCGACCCGTTGGGCATCCATACGGGTGAGTCTATCGTGATTGCCCCTTCGCAGACCTTGACCAATAGCGAATACCATAAACTCCGTGAACTTGCCATCCGCATCATCCGCCATATCGGTATCGTAGGCGAATGCAATGTGCAATACGCTTTCGACCCCGAATCGGAAGATTATCGGGTGATTGAGGTGAACGCCCGCTTGAGCCGTTCTTCGGCTTTGGCTTCGAAAGCTACGGGATATCCCTTGGCGTTTGTAGCCGCTAAACTCGGATTGGGTTACGGCTTGTTCGACTTAAAGAACTCGGTGACTAAGACCACTTCGGCATTCTTCGAGCCTGCACTCGACTATGTGGTGTGCAAGATTCCGCGTTGGGACTTAGGCAAGTTCCACGGGGTAGACCGTGAGTTAGGCTCTTCGATGAAGTCGGTAGGAGAGGTGATGGCTATCGGGCGCACCTTTGAAGAAGCTATCCAAAAAGGACTCCGCATGATAGGGCAGGGAATGCACGGATTTGTGGAAAACAAGGAACTGGTGATTTCCGACATCGACAAGGCTTTGCGCGAACCGACCGATAAGCGTATCTTCGTTATTTCGAAGGCAATGCGTGCGGGATATACCGTTGACCAGATTCACGAACTCACCAAGATAGACAAGTGGTTCCTCTATAAGTTGGAAAACATCATGGAGACCTCGAAAGAGTTGCATGAGTGGGGGAATAACCACATCCAGCTTTCCGAACTTCCGAAGGAATTGCTTTATCAGGCAAAGCGCCAGGGATTTTCTGATTTCCAAGTGGCACGTGCTATCGGTTGGCAGGGCGATATGGAGGACGGCATCTTGGCGGTACGCCAATACCGCAAGAGCGTAGGTATCGTGCCTGTGGTGAAACAGATAGATACCCTTGCCGCCGAATATCCCGCACAGACCAATTACTTGTATCTGACGTATAGCGGTACGGCGAACGATGTACACTATTTGGGCGATCATAAGAGTATCGTGGTGCTTGGTTCGGGTGCTTATCGCATCGGCTCGTCGGTAGAGTTCGACTGGTGTGGAGTACAGGCGTTGAATACCATTCGTAAGGAAGGATACCGTTCGGTGATGATTAACTATAATCCCGAAACCGTATCAACCGATTATGATATGTGCGACCGCCTTTATTTCGATGAATTGACATTCGAGCGTGTGATGGATATTCTCGACTTGGAAAACCCGCATGGCGTTATCGTGTCAACGGGAGGTCAGATTCCGAATAACCTCGCTATGCGCCTTGACGGACAAAAGGTGAATATCCTCGGAACCTCTGCCAAGAGCATTGACAATGCCGAAGACCGCGACAAGTTCTCGGCTATGCTCGACCGTATTGGAGTAGACCAGCCCGAATGGAGCGCGTTGACCTCAATGGATGACATCAATGCTTTTATTCAGAAGGTAGGTTTCCCCGTATTGGTGCGTCCTTCGTATGTACTTTCGGGAGCGGCAATGAATGTTTGTTCCAATCAGGAAGAACTGGAACGTTTCCTCCAGTTGGCGGCTAATGTATCGAAAAAACATCCTGTAGTAGTAAGCCAGTTCATCGAGCATGCCAAGGAAGTGGAAATGGATGCCGTGGCTCAGAACGGGGAGATTGTGGCGTATGCGATCTCCGAGCACATCGAGTTTGCGGGTGTGCATTCAGGTGATGCCACGATTCAGTTCCCGCCTCAGAAATTGTATGTAGAGACCGTGCGCCGCATCAAGCGCATCTCCCGTCAGATAGCGAAGGAATTGAACATTTCGGGTCCGTTCAACATCCAGTTCTTGGCACGCGATAATGATATTAAAGTAATCGAGTGTAACCTCCGTGCTTCGCGTTCGTTCCCCTTCGTGAGCAAGGTATTGAAGATAAACTTCATCGAACTTGCTACGAAAGTGATGTTGGGGCTTCCGGTAGAGAAACCCGAAAAGAACCTCTTCGACCTCGATTATGTAGGAATCAAGGCAAGCCAGTTCTCGTTCAACCGTCTTCAGAAAGCCGACCCTGTATTGGGTGTAGATATGGCATCTACAGGCGAGGTGGGATGTATTGGCGAAGACACTTCGTGTGCCATCCTCAAGTCGATGCTTTCCGTGGGCTATCGCATTCCCGAAAAGAACATCCTGCTCTCTACGGGTGCGGCACGTCAGAAGGTAGATATGCTTCAGGCGGCTAAAGCGTTGAAGAAGAAAGGATATAATCTCTATGCTACGGGAGGCACTTCGAAATTCCTTACCGAGAACGGGATTGAGAATACCCGTGTCTACTGGCCTAGCGAAGAAGGATATCCACAAGCCTTGGAGATGCTTCATAAGAAGGAGATAGATATGGTGGTCAATATCCCGCGCGACCTTTCGGTGGGCGAACTTACCAACGGATATAAAATCCGCCGTGCGGCTATCGACCTGAATATTCCGCTCATTACTAACGCCCGTTTGGCAAGCGCATTCATCAATGCCTTCTGTTCGATGACCATTGATGATATTGCCATTAAGAGTTGGGACGAGTATAAATAAAGTTGAAAATTGAGAATTGAAAATTACGATGCCGCATGGATAATTTTCAATTCTCAATTTCCTTAATTCTCAATTTACAACGTTACTCCCGTCTTGAAAATAGCGATTTCACGGTAGTTTTTCTTTTCATTGTTGACCCATTCTCCGCTGGCTACCCGGATGACATAATCAATGAAGCGTTTGCAGGTTACGTCCATGGGTTCGTTTTCTACAATTACTCCGGCATTAAAGTCAATCCATCCCGGTTTATGTTTAGCCAAATTTGAATTGGTTGAGATTTTCATGGTAGGTACATACGTGCCGAAAGGTGTTCCGCGTCCGGTGGTGAACAATACGATGTGGCATCCGCAAGAAGCGAGGGCTGTAGCTGCCACCAGGTCATTTCCCGGAGCCGAAAGCAGGTTCAAGCCTTTGGTTTGCAAGCGTTCACCATACGGCATGACACCTGATACATAACTCTTTCCGCATTTTTGCGTACATCCCAATGCTTTTTCTTCCAAGGTAGAGATACCACCGGCTTTATTTCCCGGTGAAGGGTTTTCGCCAACGGGTTCGCCGTGTGAAAGGAAGTATTCTTTGAAGTCATTAATCAGGTGTACGGTCTGCTCGAACAATTCCGGAGTCTTGCAACGGTTCATCAAAATGGTTTCCGCGCCGAACATTTCGGGCACTTCGGTTAGTACGGAAGTACCGCCTTGTGCAATCAGGTAATCCGAGAACATGCCTAATAACGGATTGGCGGTAATGCCTGAGAATCCGTCTGAACCGCCGCACTTCAATCCTACGCGCAATTCCGACAAAGGAACATCTTCGCGCACGTCTTGTTTGCATTTGGCATACAGGTCGCGCAAAATTTTCATGCCTTCTTCGAATTCATCGTCCACTTTTTGTGCCACCATGAACTTGATACGGTCTTCGTCATACGGCCCTACAAATTCGCGGAAGATGTCCGGCTGGTTGTTTTCACATCCCAGTCCTACCACCAATACCGCTCCGGCATTGGGATGAAGCACCATGTCGCGGAGAATCTTTTTGGTGTTTTCGTGGTCTTCGCCCAATTGCGAACATCCGTAGTTGTGCGGGAAAGCCACTATGGCATCAATTCCCTCTTCGTTTGTTTCTTTACGCAACGCTTCGGCAAGCTGGTTTACGATGCCGTTTACGCAACCCACGGTCGGGATAATCCATATCTCGTTGCGGATACCTACATCGCCGTTCTTGCGCCGGTATCCTTTGAAAGTCCGGTTTTCGTGCGGGATGTCCAGCGATACTTCTATCGGGTTATAAGTATAATCCAATAATCCGGCAAGGTTGGTCTTGATTTCTTTTTCGCAAATCCAGCTTCCTTTAGGCATGGGTTTGATTGCATGCCCGATAGGATAACCGTATTTGATGATGTCCTCTCCTTCGTTAAAGTCTTTCAGAGTCACTTTGTGTCCGGCAGGAATATCTGTTTTCAAGGTGATGTTCTCGCCGTCTACTTGAATGGTCTCTCCTGCTTTGAGAGGGGAAATTGCGACAGCTACATTATCTGCCGGGTTAATTTTTAAATAAGTTGTTTCCATAAGTTATGTGTTAGTTATTATCAATGTATATTCAATTCTTGTTTTTTCTGTGTGCATCCAGGTAGAAGTCGATATTCTCAATGCTTAAAAAGTTGATAGGCATGTAGTTGCATGGCTTTATTTCCTTTTTTAATATCAAATGGTTGCAAAGGCTTTCAATGCTGTTAAATCCTTGCATGGCAGGTTGTTGGGCAATGATGAAGTCGATGTTTCCTTTTCTGAGGCAATCCACATTGCGTTGCAACAGGTCGTATCCCATTAGATGGAAATCCTTCTTTCCGTGCTTTTCCATATATTCGCCGATAATGTATGCTTTTGAGTTAAACGTGATGCCATATTTGATGTTCGGATATTCCTTGAAAAAACTGTCCAATAGTGTTGGGGCTTTCTCTGGAAGTTTTGCATATAAGTTCAGTTTATGTATGGTTATGTCGGGATGATGCTCTGACATATAGGTATGGAATCCTTCTTCCCTGCGTAATTGTTGGTTCGAACCAAGCTTGCCTTCGCTTATTTGCCTGAAAATGACCAGCTCTTTCGTGCCTTGCATCAGCATGTGCATCATTCGTGCGGCGAAATATCCGCTTTGCTTGGCGTGTTGCCCGTAAAAAGCGAGCGGATTCAGTTCCGGGAGATTCGAGTCTATAAATATATAAGGTATGTCTTGCGCTTGAAGTTCGTTGGTGAACTTTTCTGTTTCCGATTGGATACTGGGCGAAATGACTAGTCCGTCGGGCGATTGTGCCATGAGTTTTTGTCCGGCATCAAAAAAGTCGCCTAAGCTATATTGGTCATAATATTCAGTGACTAAAGAGATATTGAAGTCTGAAAAGGCTTTGACGGCTTGCCTCATTCCGTTTTCCACGTATGTCCAATATTCGCCTTCCGAGTGCACAGGCAATAGGCAGGCAAAGACATATTTCTTGTTCGATGCCAAAGCACTGGCATACATATTGGGCTGGTAGTCAAGTTGCTTTAGGATTTCTTCCACTTTTTTCCGGCTTGTTTCAGATACTCCGCTTCGTCCGTGAAGCACCCGGTCGACGGTGCCTACAGATACTCCAGCCAAGTGGGCTATATCTTTGATTCGGATACGTTCTTCAGGTTTGTCCATGTCTTTATACCTTTAAATAGATGTTCTTAAAGAGGGTTCGTTGTGTATAACGTAAAAAATATCGATACAAATATATTACTTTTTTTGGTATTTAAAAAATAAATCGTACCTTTGTGTGCGTACACAACGGGGATATTTTTTAGTGTATGCCTTGTTGGGGACAAAATATGATTTAATCAAACTTAGTATAAATAGTATAAAAATTAGTAGTAATGGGAAAAATTGTTACGTTAGGCGAAATTATGCTGAGACTGTCTACTCCGGGAAATACCCGTTTCGTACAGTCTGATAATTTTGATGTTGTTTACGGTGGAGGTGAAGCAAATGTAGCCGTTAGCTGTGCCAACTATGGTCATGATGCTTATTTTGTGACTAAATTGCCTAAACATGAAATCGGACAATGTGCCCTCAACGCATTGCGTAAATATGGCGTAAAGACCGACTATATTGCTCGTGGCGGTGACCGTCTGGGCATCTATTATCTTGAGACAGGTGCTTCGATGCGTCCGAGTAAGGTGATTTACGACCGTGCTCATTCTTCTATTGCTGAAGCCGACCCTTCTGATTTCGATTTTGATGCTATTATGGAAGGTGCCGACTGGTTCCATTGGTCGGGCATTACTCCGGCTATTTCCGATAAGGCTGCCGAGTTGACCCGTTTGGCTTGCGAAGCCGCTAAACGTCATGGAGTAACAGTTTCGGTAGACTTGAATTTCCGTAAGAAATTGTGGACCAAAGAAAAAGCTCAGTCTATCATGCGCCCGTTGATGCAATATGTAGACGTATGTATCGGTAACGAAGAAGACGCCGAACTTTGCTTGGGATTCAAGCCCGATGCAGATGTAGAAGGCGGAAAGACTGATGCCGAAGGCTATAAAGGAATCTTTACCGCTATGGCAAAAGAATTCGGATTCAAGTATGTCATCTCTACGTTGCGCGAATCATTCTCGGCTACTCATAACGGTTGGAAGGCGATGATTTACAACGGCGAAGAATTCTATACTTCAAAACGTTACGACATCAACCCGATTATCGACCGTGTAGGTGGCGGCGATTCCTTCTCAGGCGGTATCATCCACGGATTGTTGACCAAGCCTAACCAAGGCGAAGCATTGGAATTTGCCGTAGCCGCTTCTGCATTGAAACACACCATCAACGGTGATTTCAACCTCGTATCGGTAGAAGAAGTGGAAGCTTTGGCTGGCGGTGACGCAAGCGGTCGCGTACAACGATAAATCTTTTTTATTCACCACAGATTACACAGATTTATGATATCAATTTAATTTAAATAATCTGTGTAATCTGTGGTGAGCAAATTCATAAACTTTAAAATTATAAGATTGTGGCAAAATTTGATAAGATAGCCGTGTTGAACAAAATCGGTTCGACTGGTATGGTACCTGTGTTCTACCATAAAGATGCAGAAGTGGCAAAGAAAGTGGTAAAGGCTTGCTATGATGGCGGCGTGCGTGCTTTCGAGTTTACAAACCGTGGCGACTTCGCTCACGAAGTGTTTGCCGAAGTAGTGAAGTTCGCTGCTAAGGAATGCCCGGAAATGGCAATGGGTGTAGGCTCTGTAGTAGACCCTGCTACGGCTGCCCTCTACATTCAGTTGGGAGCTAATTTCGTGGTAGGTCCGTTGTTCAATCCCGAAATCGCTAAAGTATGCAACCGCCGCTTGGTGGCTTATACTCCGGGATGCGGAAGTGTGTCCGAAGTAGGTTTTGCTCAAGAAGTGGGCTGCGACTTGTGTAAGATATTCCCGGGCGATGTATTAGGTCCGAAGTTGGTGAAAGGCATGTTGGCTCCGATGCCGTGGTCTAAGTTAATGGTGACCGGCGGTGTAGAACCCACTCAGGAAAACCTGACTTCATGGATTAAGGCGGGCGTGTTCTGCGTAGGTATGGGCTCGAAGCTGTTTCCGAAAGACAAGGTAGCGGCTGAGGATTGGGCATACATTACCGATAAATGTAAAGAAGCATTAGGCTATATTGCTGAAGCTCGTAAATAATAAAGAAAGAATCGGAACGAAAGTTCATTTTGTTTAAAGGTGTATAAAGCGAGAGGCATCGCGAGGCGTGCGTGAGCATGTTTTGCGATGCTTTCTTTTTAGGGGTGGGTACTGTCAGAAAGTCAGTTCCATACTGACAAAGATGCATACGGCTTCGTCGGCTTACGAAGCTATATGCATTGGCAGATGAAGCCTGCTTCGTAAGCCGATGAAGCCGTATGCATGAATTAACGCTATATCTGCATGGCAATAAATTCGTAAAGCGATAGTTGGTCGGATAGGTCAATTCCAAGCCGCTGGCGCAGGCGTAAGGTTTTGGTGCGTACCGATGTCGGGTTGATATTGAGGAGGGTTGCTTCATCATTCGTGTCGAATCCGAACATGTAAAGGCAACAGTATGCCCATTCCGAGTCGTTTAGGTCGGGGCAGCGGTTGATGACATAGCGGCGCAATCCGGGATATACCGTTTCCGCTTGCCGTTTGATTTGTTCCCATAGCTGAGGCGTGAGGAGCGGTTTATCGTTTCCGGGTTTCTTTTGCCGTGCCAGTTGATGCAGTTTCTTATAGATAGCCGATGTTTCCAGCATGTTTTGCCGTAGGGTGTGATAGCGGGCGGTCAGCCTCTGCATTTCTTCTTTCATTTCAGTTAATGCCTTTTCTTCTTCCTCCGAATGTTTCAGCAAGGCGTTTTTCCGTTCTATTTCGATAGAGACTTCCAACAGCCGGTTTCGGGTTTCGCGTATATCCGCTTGTTGCAGCAAGAGTTTCTTTTCCGTCCGTTTGCGGTAGCTGAAATAAATCCAAAGCACGACTAATACCACTATCAGGCAAGTTGCGCTTATCAGCAGATGTCCCGTTTGCCGTAGCCGGAGTTCTGCATTCTCGGTCATTAGCTTTTGATGCTTGTAGCGGTTCTCTATTTCGAGTACTTTCGATTCGCTGGAGGCGATAAAAAAAGAATCTTTAAAATGGGAATATGCCTCTAAATGTTTTAAGGCATCGGCATATTTCTTTTGTTGTTTATAGAGTTGATACTTTTTTTTATTAATCAGGAATAAATTTTGGGCAGAATTTTGTGGAATCTTGTTTAAAAGTGTTTGTGCTTTGTTGTAAGATTTCATTTGAAAATATAAATCGATTAAGGCCCAATAATCTGATATGGAGTCTTTGCTTATGGCTAATGCTTGATGAAAATAAGATTCTGCTTTTTCGTATTTATGTTGCATTGCATAAATATTTCCGTATGCGTTTAATAAAGAGGCATATACGTTTTTATCATTTAACGTTTTTCCTATTGAATCTGCTTTTTGAAGGTATGTTAAAGCTTTTGATAACGAATCTATGTAAACATAGTTTCGGCAAATGTCTCTTAGTGCACAGACGTAACTTCTTTGATTCTTGGCTTTTTTAAATAAGAGTGCAGCCTCTTTTCTCTTTTTTAGTGATTCTAAAGCGAATTCGTTAATTGAGTATAAATCAGCTATATACGAACACACATACCCCATTAGTTGGTAATCATTATTTTTTTCTGCTTCCTGGTATGTACAAATATACGTATCCATTGCTTTGTTTGTTTCTCCTTCTGCTGCATACGCCATACCTAAATAAAATTTGGATTTTAATGCTTTTTCTTTCTTCTTGTGTTTTCGATACCAATTGAATGTTGCTTCCATATCTGTGGATAATGGTATAGAAACATTTACAGCGTGATGTGACAATTCAGCTTTTAGCAAACACCAATGTGCAAAGTTTTCAGCATCCAGTGTATCTGTATTTATGGTAGATAATAAAGAATAAGCACTATCCGGCTGTGACGGAATAAGGCTTTCTACCTTATTTAATAGAATAGGTTGTGTAGGTTCGTTGCATCCGCTTAATGCGATTAGGATGATTGCTGTTAGGAGGATAATCGGTTTCTTCATAACTCTCGTTTTAGTTGTTCCCAAATTTAGGCATTTTTTCTTTCCGTGTGGATAATTGGATGCCCAATTATTGCTCTTGTATACGCTAAAGTGTGTAAGTTATTGATAATCAATAATAGCTTGAGTACGCGGAAATAGGTAATATCCATAGGAATAAAAAGTGTTTGGAGTAATTTTGCTTTGAATTAAAAACTAAAATAAATTATGAGTAGCAAATTTATCTATTGGAAAAGTGTATTGTATCAGACAGTGTGGGATGCAACAGAAACGGTATATGATAATGAAGGCAATATCGTTGTTAAAAATGTTAATTCTTATGGATTTGGAAGCATGTCGCTATAACTTTATCTTAAACTTAAAATAAAAATAGTTATGAAGAAAATGTTTTTTATGTTGCTGCTGATGTTAGGAATAGCATCATCAGCGTTTGCGCAAAAAAGTGAGAGTCAATGGAATGCAGGTGTAACTTTGGGTTATGGAACGGATGTTTCAAAGGGATTTGTAGGTGTTCGTGCGATGTATGACATCAAGCCTGCTTTTTCGCTTGCGGCTGGGTTCAACTACTATTTTAAACGGACTCTCGACACAGTGCCGTTTGAAGTGGAAGGCAAGTACTGGGATGTAAACTTGGATTTCCATTGGAATGTGTTTCGTGGAGACGCTTATAAGCTTTATCCATTGATTGGGCTTACTTACTTGCATGCGAAAGCCTCGGTGGCTGGTTTTAGCGTGTCTGATGGAGAAGCTGGATTGAATCTTGGTTTTGGCGGACAATGGAATTTCGCTGAGCAGTGGGGAGTTGCAGCCGAAGCTAAGTATCAGGCATATAGCGGGGGCGGTCAATTCGTTCCGTCTATATCATTGATGTACCGCTTCTGATAATCGGATATGGACCTATTTGTTAGGAATGATGGTACCGATGTTTCTCTGCAGAATAAAGATTATGAATAAGGAGTTGTAGCTGAGTCCATTTCTGTTTCCAGTTAGGCAAGAAATAGAGTGAAGCCCCGTGGCGTGCTCGAACGCACGGGGCTTCGGTGTCAAATAAAGAAATGTGTAATCCAATGAATCAAACAATGGAAAACGAGCTAATACGTTTGGCTATGTCTTGCAAGGCACGGTTGAACGTGGCTTTCTGTTCTTCGTTGAGCGTGTACGAACGCCCGCCTACTTTGTTTCCGTTGATGCGCTGGTAGAGCCACGATGCCGACTTGCCGAAATAATGTTTGGCGATGTAGCTCATGGGGATAAGCTTGTAATCGTCTTCTTCAATCTGTTGGCGCAAGGTGGTGATGTCTTGCTTGATTTCTTCTATACCACTATTCCACCACGTCTGGGCAAAGATTTTTTCTTTTTCGGTCAGTTTGCGTCTGTTCAGTTCTTTTATTAACGCGTCCAGCTTTTTACGTTCTTCTGGATTGCCGGTGCCCATCAAGGGCTTCATTTCTTTCAGTATGTCTTCTATTGTTCTCATATCTTGTCCGTTTTTTTAAGGCTGCTCTCTGTTGGAGATGCCCGTGTTGTTTCATTCCTTTTGACATTATAAAGATATATAATGAATATATTATAAACAAGCTTTCCTATAACTTTTTCCTTATTTTTTTCTTGCTGGTTGACTTTGCCGGATACAATTTTCTCCTTTGTTTATGTGAATATTAGCTGAAAAGTTTTTTGCTTATTCTTTTTTCTTATAAATTTGCAACCTAAATTTGGGGAGGGTATTCCCGAAAGGCAAAACGTAGAAAAAATAAATACATTCTATATGAGTAAGAAATTTACTGAATATTCACAACTGAACCTTTCTGACATCAACAAGGAAGTGTTGAAGAAATGGGACGAGAACGATGTGTTCTCCCGTAGTATGACAGAACGTGAAGGACATCCTTCTTTTGTATTTTACGAAGGTCCTCCCTCGGCAAACGGTATGCCGGGCATTCACCACGTAATGGCACGTACGATTAAAGACACTTTCTGCCGTTATAAGACCATGAAAGGCTTTCAGGTGAAGCGCAAAGCCGGTTGGGACACACACGGATTGCCCGTGGAACTTGGTGTAGAAAAGGCGTTGGGCATTACGAAAGAAGACATAGGCAAGACCATATCGGTGGCTGAATATAACCAGCATTGCCGCACGGACGTGATGAAGTTCACCAAGGAATGGACCGACTTGACTCACAAAATGGGTTATTGGGTAGACCTGAACAATCCGTATATCACGTATGATAACCGCTATATCGAAACCCTGTGGTGGCTCTTGCAACAACTTTATAAGAAAGGCTTGTTGTATAAAGGATATACCATCCAGCCTTATTCTCCGGCGGCAGGTACGGGACTTAGCTCGCACGAACTGAACCAGCCGGGATGTTATCGGGACGTGAAAGACTTGACCGTAGTAGGGCAGTTCAAGATAAAGAACCCGAAACCCGAAATGGCTGAGTGGGGAACTCCTTATTTCTTGGCTTGGACCACGACTCCGTGGACGTTGCCTTCGAATACCGCGCTCTGCGTAGGCCCGAAGATAGATTATGTAGCCGTACAGACTTACAATCCTTATACTTCTGAAAAGATAACGGTAGTGTTGGCAAAGGCTTTGCTTTACACGCACTTCAACAAGAAGGCGGAAGGCATGGCATTGGAAGATTATAAGCCGGGCGATAAGTTAGTGCCGTTCAAAGTGGTAGGCGAATATAAAGGGCCGGACTTGGTAGGCATGGAATACGAACAACTCTTCCCGTGGGTGAAACCTGTAGAATTGGACGAAGACGGAAACTGGCGCGACGCTTCTGCCAAAGCCTTCCGTGTCATTCCGGGTGATTATGTGACCGTAGAAGACGGTACGGGTATCGTTCATATCGCTCCTACCTTCGGTGCGGACGATGCTTTCGTAGCAAAAGCCGCTGGCATCCCTTCGCTCTTCATGATTAACAAGAAAGGCGAGACACGTCCGATGGTTGACCTGACCGGAAAATTCTACCTGCTGGATGAACTGGACGAAAAGTTTGTAGCTGAATGCGTGAATACCGATATATATAAGGAGTATCAAGGCAGATGGGTAAAGAACGCATACGACCCTGCCTTCACCGTCGATGGCAAATATGATGAAAAGGCTGCGCAAGCGGCTGAGTCGCTCGATGTATATATCTGCATGAAGATGAAGCAAGCGAATCAGGCATTCAAGATGGAAAAGCACGTGCACAACTATCCGCATTGTTGGCGTACCGACAAACCGGTGCTCTATTATCCGCTCGATAGCTGGTTTATCCGCTCTACGGCATGCAAGGAACGGATGATGGAACTGAACAAGACCATCAACTGGAAACCTGAATCGACCGGAACAGGACGTTTCGGCAAATGGTTGGAGAACCTGAACGACTGGAACTTGAGCCGTTCGCGTTATTGGGGAACTCCGCTTCCTATCTGGCGCGATGAAGACGGTGCGGAAATCTGCATCGGCTCGGTGGAAGAATTGTATAATGAAATCGAGAAATCGGTTGAGGCTGGCTTCATGACGGAAAATCCGTATAAAAAGTTAGGCTTCGTGCCGGGCAAATATACGAAAGAGAATTACAATAAGATAGACCTGCACCGTCCTTACGTAGACGACATCATCTTGGTTTCGCCCGCAGGTAAACCGATGAAGCGTGAAGCGGACTTGATTGACGTTTGGTTCGATTCGGGTTCGATGCCCTACGCGCAATTGCATTATCCGTTTGAAAATAAAGAACTGATAGATAGCGGTTCGTATTATCCGGCTGATTTCATTGCCGAAGGTGTAGACCAGACCCGCGGTTGGTTCTTTACGTTGCACGCCATTGCCACAATGGTATTCGATAGCGTAGCATATAAGAATGTGATTTCGAACGGCTTGGTATTGGATAAGAACGGAAACAAGATGTCCAAGCGTTTGGGTAATGCGGTAGACCCGTTCAGTACTATCGAGAAATTCGGTTCTGACCCCTTGCGCTGGTACATGATAACGAACTCGGCTCCGTGGGATAACCTGAAGTTTGACACGGAAGGAGTAGATGAAGTGCGCCGCAAGTTCTTCGGCACTTTATATAATACGTATTCGTTCTTTGCTCTTTATGCCAATGTGGACGGATTTACGTATGCCGAGAAGAATGTGCCCGTATCAGAACGTCCGGAAATCGACCGCTGGATTTTGTCTTTGCTCAATTCGTTGATAAAGGATGTAGACGCTTGCTTCAATGATTATGAGCCTACGAAGGCAGGACGCTTGATTACGGATTTCGTAAACGATAATTTGAGTAACTGGTATGTACGCCTGAACCGGAAACGTTTCTGGGGAAGTGCGATGTCGCAAGACAAGCTTTCGGCTTACCAAACTTTGTACACTTGTTTGGAAACGGTGGCGAAACTGATGGCTCCGATTGCACCGTTCTATGCCGACCGCCTGTATATGGACCTGATAAAGGT
>ULTX01001198.1_pt1 | contig 20404 bp, 15 predicted proteins | sample 1958041 | NCBI WGS metagenome assembly ULTX01 (sample SAMEA4835747, study PRJEB28245) | human gut metagenome | biome: gut microbiome; material: fecal sample | place: Denmark | collected 2008
CGTACTCAACATATTTCGGTCTAAATCATTCTCCGAACACGATAAAGGAACTCAGTTTGAACGCTTGATGCGCTCATGGCTGCTTTCCGACCCTCGGTATAATATGCTTACCGAAGTTTGGCTTTGGGAGAATTTCCCCGGACGCAAGAATTTCGGCGGCAAAGACACCGGCATTGACCTTGTGGCAAAGACTGAATCCGGCGAATATTGGGCTGTACAATGCAAGTGTTACAGCGAAAACGCCGTGATTGACAAGCCAGCTGTCGATTCGTTCTTGGCAACGTCAAGCCGCACTTTCATCGACGAGACCTCCTTTCAGACGGTTTCTTTCTCCAAACGTCTGTGGATAGCGACAACCAACCGTTGGGGCAACAATGCCGAAGAGGCCATCAAGAACCAGCAGCCGCCTGTTTCTCGTGTCGGTCTGTTCGACCTTGAACATTCTTCGGTGGACTGGGAGAAACTGATGCAGGGCTTGACCGGCGACAACGCGCAGTTGCCCGGAAAGCAGCCTCGCGAACACCAGCTCCGCGCCATTTCTGAAGCCAACAAGTATTTTCAGGAAAATGACCGGGGCAAGCTCATCATGGCTTGCGGCACAGGAAAGACTTACACAGCCCTCAAAATTGCCGAGACCATGCTCTCTGACAAAGGGCTTGTGCTGTTCCTCGTACCCTCCATTTCCCTGCTCGGACAGACCCTGAACGCTTGGCACTCAGATGTGACAAAGCCTATCAAGGCTATTTGCATCTGCTCGGACAGCAAAGCTTCGCGCCGCATAAAGAAAGATTTTGACGACACCGACGATTCTATTGTTGACCTCGCCGTCCCGGCTTCTACAAACCCGAAGCAGATTGCGAAGCAACTGCGGCAATATCGTTCCCATGATGGATTGACTGTCATATTCTCTACATACCAATCTATCGAAGCAGTCTACGAAGCGCAGCTTGAAACACTCAAAGAAACGTCCAACCAGTACGGCGTTTTCGACCTTATCGTATGCGACGAGGCACACCGCACCACTGGCGTTAAGCTGTCCGACCATGACGAAAGCAGCTTTACCAAAATTCATAACGCGGATTATATTCGCGGCAATAAACGCCTCTATATGACGGCGACACCGCGCCTGTACGGCGATGGTGCCAAATTGAAGGCTTCCGAGAAAGACGCTATCCTTTGCTCCATGGACAACGAAACCCTGTACGGCAAAGAGTTCTTCCGCGTCAATTTCTCTTACGCTGTCGAACACGGTCTGCTTACCGACTATAAAGTCCTCGTCCTTACGGTAAACGAGGAGGATTTGCCCGAAAGCGTTGCCGCTGACATAAAAGACCCCAACCACAAGGAATTGAACTTTGACGACACATCAAAACTTATCGGTGTCATCAACGGTCTGTCGAAAGTCATTCGCGGCGACAACCATGTTACTTGGGAGCAAGACCCCACGGTGATGCACCGCGCTATTGCTTTCTGCGCGTCCATCGGCGATAAGACAAAAGCCGGGACTTCTGTGAATACCGCAGAGGTGCTTCCGAAGATTTGCGAGAAATACAGGGAAAGCATTGACCCGGAGGAACGTGAACACATTGTCGAGGTTTCGGCTCGGCACATTGACGGCTCTATGAACTCGCAGATGCGCAACGAGCAACTGGCTTGGCTCGCCGAAGAGAATCTCGGCGAGAACGAGTGCCGTGTCCTTACCAATGTTAGGTGTTTGTCTGAGGGCATAGACGTTCCTGCCCTCGATGCCGTCCTGTTCCTTTCATCGCGAAACTCGCAAGTCGATGTCGTGCAGTCTGTCGGACGTGTCATGCGCAATTTCCGAAAAGGTTTGGACGGAGAGAAACGGTATGGGTATATCATTATCCCGATTGTTGTACCGTCTGACGTGAAACCCGAAGACGCGCTCAACAACAACGACTATTTCAGCGTCGTATGGAACATTCTCAACGCTCTCCGCTCTCATGATGACTGTTTCAACGCCGAGGTCAATAAAATTGCCCTCAACAAGAACAAGACGGGGAAAGTCGTTGTCGGCGGCCCCGGCATAGGACATAATGCCGTTTCTGACAGCCAAGACCGACGCGATGCTCAGACGCTCGATGACGCGGAAGTCGCACGGCAGCTCGCTCTCCGTTTCGATGAGATGCAGGGCGGCATATACGCCAAACTCGTAGAGAAGTGCGGAGACCGCCTATATTGGGAAAACTGGTCGAAGAGAGTAGGACTGATAGCTCGCAAGTTTATCGAGCGTATCGCCAAACTGATTAAAGACTATCCGCATATCGATGCCGAGTTCAAGGTTTTCGTCAAGGGGTTGCAGGACAATCTTAACCCCTCGGTCGACAACGGTCAGGCGGTCGAGATGCTGGCTCAACATCTCATTTCTCAGCCAGTGTTTGATGCGCTGTTTGCTGACTACAATTTCGTCAACAATAATGCCGTCAGCCGCTCAATGCACAAGATGATTGTACTGTTGGAGAAAGAGGGAGGTTTCAAGAAAGACACCGCCGAATTGGACGAGTTCTACAACTCTGTACGTGTCAATGTCGGCAACATCGACAACCTTGAGGGGAAGCAGACGATCATCAAGAACCTCTATGAGAAGTTCTTCAAAGGTGCTTTCCCCCTCACAGTTGAGAAACTCGGCATTGTCTATACCCCGGTCGAGTGCGTTGACTTCATTATCCATTCAGTCAACGACATTCTCAAACAGGAATTTGACTGCACTGTTTCCGATGAGAACGTGCATATTCTCGACCCGTTCACTGGAACAGGCACGTTCATTACTCGCTTGCTCCAATCAGGGCTTATCAAGCCGGAAGATATGGAGCGCAAGTACTTGAACGAAATACACTGCAACGAAATAGTTCTGCTCGCATACTACATTGCCGATGTCAATATCGAGGCCGTGTACCACGATATTATGCGTCCTGACCATTATGTCAATTACGACGGCATCTGCCTCACTGACACCTTCCAACTTGCAGAAGACAAGCAGCCGAATTTCGGTCAGGAATTTTTCAAGGAAAATTCCGAAGGTGTGCTTCGTCAGAAACGCGCCCCTATCCGCGTCATAATAGGCAATCCACCGTATTCTGTCGGTCAAAAATCAGCCAATGATAATGCCGCCAATCTCGCCTATCCTGTTTTGGATAAGCGCATTGCGGATACATACGCAAAAGAGACTAATGCCACAAACAAAAACTCTCTTTACGACAGCTACATAAAGGCATTCCGCTGGGCTTCTGACCGCATTGCCGATAACCCCGATGGCGGTATAGTTGCATTCATAAGCAACGGCTCATGGATTGACGGCAACGCCCAAGACGGCTTCCGCGCTTGTCTCGAATCAGAATTTAGCGACATCTACGTCCTCAATCTTCGGGGGAACCAACGTACAAGCGGAGAACTTTCTCGTAAAGAGGGCGGCAAGATTTTCGGCGGAGGCTCTCGCACTCCAATCGCAATCACGTTCCTTGTCAAGAACCCGGCTAAAGCAGGTCAAAAAGCGACCATCCATTATCACGACATAGGCGACTACCTTACACGCGAGCAGAAGCTATCTCTCGTGAAAAAGTTCCGCTCTGTTGCAAGTCGTACTCTCGATTGGCAAATCATCGAACCGACTGAACGCCACGATTGGATTAACCAACGTGACGGATTGTTTGATACCCTGTTGTCGCTTGAACCTGACAAGAAGTTCAACCTCTCCACTCATTCGTTTTTCACAGCAAACAGCAACGGAGCTAAGACACAACGCGATTCTTGGTCGTACAATTCGTCGGCGGATGCTATAGAAAGAACTGCTCGTGAAAGCATTGACTTCTTCAATTCCACACGCGAAGCCATAGCTTCCGGCAAAATTACGCAGCCCGATTTCAACTCCACAAAGCTGAGTTGGACCCGTGCTGTCACGAACGACTTGGAATCCGGTAAAATCTATGATTTTACCGAGGCTGAAATTCGCACGGCAATGTATCGTCCGTTTTTCAAGCAAAATCTATTGTGGTATCGGCCCCTTGTCGAGAGGCGGTACAGAGTACCGCATCTCTTCCCTTGCCGAGAGGCGAAAAATCTTGTTATCTGTGTAAGTGGTGTAGGCGTAAACAAAGATTTTTCGTGCCTTATCACCGACAACTTGCCGGATCTTGAATACATTGGCAAAAGCCAATGCTTTCCCCTCTATTGGTTCGAAGAACGCGACAACTACTCTAAATCGCTTTTCGATGATGACACCGACAGTGATAAGTATGTTCGACGCGACGGCATCTCCGATTGGATTCTGAAAGAGGTGCGCAAACGCTTTGGCAACAGCAAGGCTATAACCAAAGAACACATCTTCTATTATGTCTACGGAATACTCCACTCGCCGCAGTACCGCGAGCGTTTTGCCGCAGACTTGAAGAAGTCGCTACCGCGCATCCCAATTGTCGAGGACGTTCAGGACTTTATGACTTTCTATAAAGCCGGGAAAGCCCTTGCCGAATTGCACCTCAATTACGAGCAAGTACCGGCATCTCCCGGTGTTATCGTCAAGATTGCCGATGCACCTGACGGGACTTCCCGATATGACCATTTCGCAGTAGAGAAAATGGTATTCCCGAAAGTCCGCGACGAAAAAGGGAAACTCGTACCTGACAAATCACGCATCACTTACAACGGCAACATAACCATTGAGAATATTCCGGCAAAAGCCTACGAATACATCGTCAATGGCAAATCCGCTATCGAGTGGATTATGGAACGCTATGCTATAACGCAAGACAAAAAATCTCTCATCGTAAACGACCCCAACGACTGGAGCAAGGAACACGAAAACCCCACCTACATTTTCGACCTGCTCCTCTCAATAATCAACGTGTCAACGCAAACCGTCGACATCATCAACTCACTCCCAAAACTCAAAAACATCTAGCCCATGTTCAAATCACTTCCTATATTATCGAAGGAATCCCTAAAAGAAATAACCAGTTACATCGACAATTTCGCTTGGCAACTTCGCTATGATGCCAACGACACAAAAGAACAGTTTGAAGCAGCAGAAAAGCTTGAAGTCGTAAAATATTTTCTTGCTTATTTGGGAGACAAAATCTTGGGGTACTGGTCTGCTTCGTACTTTTTGAATGAAGATCAGAAATCTGCCTATGCCGATTTTGTAACAAAGTTCAAATCAAAGTCCCATACCGTATATGTGAAACTTAGGTCTCTCTTTTTACAAGGATTGGAGGCTCTTTCATCTATCGAGTATGACGAGCTAAACCAACATCGTCTTCCAAGGAAGAAAAGCGATATTGAGGATAGAATTGACGAGTTCTTCGACACTGTTGATGAACATTTTGATGAGATTCTCACAGAGTCTAATACGCTGAATGATGACAAGGAGGATGACAATAAGCCATCTGAAAGCACCGTCCGAAAATTAATTGAGAGCATAATTCACATCCAACGTTATATGCTTACCCAAGGGGAGCAACATAACAATCTTATACAAGCATTCCAGTTCACGAAGATGCTTGATGTGTTCAAGAATCCGCTGCTTTTCGGCTGGGAAAAATATGGGTACGGGTGGCATTCCGACTTTTGGAAAGAAGGAGACTCTATGTTTGAATACGATATGTTCCTTTTTAATGCGGAAGAGCAGTTGGTTCATTGCCTTGAAATACTCGACAGCGATTCTCCATTTCGCTACTTTGAAAAAGAGGGTCAAATGACTCGTATATTGTCCGAAGTTCTTTCAGACATCCTTTCAAAACTCAAAAGCGGAGAATTTCAAATCAGCTAATAATGACAGAAAGCCATATTGTATTGGTTGTCGTCTTTACTATTCTTGTAGCAATCGCAATCTTTTACATTGCAACAGCTGAGGGAAGGAGAAGGCGCAAGCACGCCCGACAGCTCGCTTATACCGCCTTGTCTGACTTCAATGACTTATGTAACCCGGGGCGGGATTTCACAACCCAAGAACTCATAGACTACAAGAATAAGTACAGTATTCTTGAAAAGGAAGTGCGCAGCAAAGAAAAGAAGTTTAATCGCTTCTATGTCAACAAGGTCGATAAATCGAACCCAAATTTCTCTGAAGAATTTCTTTCAATATATGACAATGGCAACGCTCGTCTAATCGAGAACAATAGACACCATGCGATGGTGCAACTCATAAATGAACGAGCATTTGAATTATTCTCCGAACTCACATCCAAATTACCGTCCGACCCAAATGTATGGCAATATTTTTCTTTTTCTGAGTGTGAGGCTTTAACTCGCAAATTTGCGGATTTAATCTCCGCCATAAAATCCGTATACCCTCACTTTAAGCAGTATATCCATGAACCATGCATCGAATCGCTCTCAGAGTTGCTGAATAATCTCGAAGCGAAAAGATTATCATATAACCGCAATATATACGTCCCTCAAATCTCTGATTATTACTCAGAGTATTTTGATAAGCTTCTCTCTTATCCTCTCGATCCTCAGCAACGAAGGGCAATTGTTACTGACGAAGACAATACTCTCGTTATTAGTAGCGCAGGAAGCGGTAAAACCTCTACCATAATCGGCAAAGCAAAATACCTCCTTGATATCCACAAAATCGACCCACAAAAAATCCTCATCCTCACATACACTCGTAAGGCTGCAACTGAACTTGTTAAACGGCTTGGCAATGAAGAAATTGATTGCTCTACGTTCCATAGTCTTGCTGTTCGCATTTTGGGAAAGCTCGAAAATAGGAAACCGTCTATTTGTGATGCATCTCTCCTTCTTAATGTTTTTCATAGTCTACTTCGCACCGATCCCAAATTCCTTAGCTCAATATTAAATTACATCCTCCACCTTCAATCGCTTATGAAGCTGGAGCATGAATATAAGAAAGCCCCTGATTATTTTTCCGACCGTAAGAAATACGGAATCCAAGCTCCCTATCCTGATATGAGAGGAAAAATAATCTTTACCCGGAGCGAGGAAGAAAAGCGCATCTGTACTTATCTTACTGAACTCGGCGTTGATTTCCTCTATGAGGAACCATATCCTTTCGCGACTTACACAAATGATTATCGACAATATAAGCCCGACTTTACTATTGTTGTCAAGGAGCAAGTTGTAGATCCAAATACTGGCGCAAAATCAGTAAAAGAACGCCGTGTTTATCTTGAGCATTTTGCTGTTGATGCCAATGGCAATGTCCCTAAATGGTTCGGCGACAAAGACCCCATCGGAGGATGGGTCGCTCAAAACAAAAAATATAATGACGGCATTGTCTGGAAGCGTGCGACACACTCTCAGAGGGGTACTTTACTTCTCGAAACTCGAAGTGCCGATTTCCATTCCGGCAACATTCGGGAGGTCTTAAAACAGCAACTCATAAAAGCCAACGTGCCAATCAATCCTCCTACTCCCGAAGATTTATATGCACGGCTCGTTAAACGTTCTCAGAAGATAGAAAGCTCCACATTTAAACTCTTGGAACAATTTATTGCCCTACTGAAATCAAATTGTGGCTCTATTCAGCCCTTTATAGATAAGGCCAAAGAGAGCAACGACACTCGTACATTAGCCATTCTTTACAATGTAATTAAACCCTTACTCGAGGCTTATACCAAGGAATTAAAACGTCGTGGTGAAATTGACTTCACTGATGCCATCATTAAAGCCACTAATTATTGTGCCGCTGGTGCATGGATAACCTATGACTATATCCTTGTTGATGAGTTCCAAGACATATCTGTTGACAGATATAATTTCCTGCAATTTTTACGTTCCAAAGAACCTCATACTAAACTGTTCTGTGTAGGTGATGACTGGCAATCCATTTATCGCTTTGCCGGCAGCAATATGAAGCTATTCTATAAGTTTGAGGAGTTCTTCGGCTTTACCGAACATTGCAAGATTGAAAAAACTTACCGTTTCTTCAATCCTTTACTTGACCTGTCTTCGTCGTTTATTCAGCGAAATCCAGAACAAATGAGAAAGGATGTCAGGTGTAATGAGGAACCGCTCCCCCCACAGGCTCTCGAATCATCTTTGTTCCCCACCGATTTAATTGAAATCGATGGTAAAGAGCTGCGATTTAGACGCTCTGATATGCCGTATGTTCGTAAATGGCTCCGCAAGCATCATACAACAGACTTTGATTTCTATGATTGTGGCAATTCCCAACAGAAAGACTCAATGCTCAATGGGGTCAAAGCAATTGTTTCTGCAATTCCATCAAGAGAGTCAATTCTTTTGCTGGGGCGGTATAATTATGATGTTCGCACTCTTGGGTTCTACACAGATAAAAAGGACTTTGAAAGAGGACACGAGAGCCTGTATGTTTCTATAAATGGCCGCAAGATTAGGTTTATGTCGGTTCATGCTGCCAAAGGGCTTGAAGCAGACCATGTGATTTTGATTAACTGCAACGAGGGGATTTATGGTTTCCCGTCTTTGGTGGAAGATGACCCAATACTCGGTTATGTTCTCAGTGAAGAAGACCAGTATGAATATGCTGAGGAGAGACGTCTGTTTTATGTTGCCTTGACACGCGCTCGCCACCATTTATATGTTTTATACAATGGAGATAAACCTTCTCCATTTGTTCGCGAACTTACCGATGTCCTTAAAGCAGACGAGCAACTATGTCCGGTTTGTCAACAGGGGCATGTCGTAGTCATTAAACATGGTATGGCATCGAATGGAAACCCATACACAAATTATGGTTGTTCTAACGCAAATGCCGGGTGCGAATACTTTGAAAGGGTATTCGGTAACAATACTCCTTCCTTTCTGATATTCAACGAAAAACTCAAAAGAGGAAAGACCCCAATGTCTACACGATAAACATAACTCCTCTTCTCGACAGACCACCAACGGACTTTACCATAGTTGAGGTGAAGAGCTTGCTACATATTCTGCTGTGTCATTGCCGTTTTTGTCGCTTTTTATGGCTCGTACTGCTTGTGATTCGAAATTTATTACTAACTTTACATCACGCTCAATATTGAGCCAACCCATAAACTGATATTTGTGACAAGCAACAGAAAAATCATTAGATTTACCACTGAGCAAAATCCGCGTGTGGCACAACACATCGACGCGGATATGCTTCTCTATACCATGCCGTGGTCGGCAAAGTTTACTTCAAACAAAATCTTCAAATTCGATTAAAGTAATGCGTATCAAATCACTCTTTATTGACAATTTCCGGGGATATGCATCTCCCACAACCATTAATTTTGAATCCCTTACTGCCTTCGTGGGCAAAAATGATATAGGAAAATCAAGCATCTTAGAGGCGTTGTATATTTTCTTTGAAAGCGGCAAGTCTATATCTATTGACAAGAACGATTTGAATAGAAAAAATGCCATCAATGGTAAAACCGATATAGTTATTGGAGTTGAATTTGATTCGCTCAATGATGAAGTAGTCATTGATGAAACAAATGCAACTACTCTTTCTTCGGAATTTCTATTAACCCGGAGAAATACACTATTTATTGTAAAACGCTATCCAAATGGGAGCAAACCTAAAATTTTTGTCTGTGCAAACCACCCATCATGTGAATACTGCAATGATTTGCTTTCTAAAAAACAAAGGGAATTGAAAAACAAGGTTGAAAAGCTTGGTTTGACTTGCGACAAGACAAAAAACGCAGAGATGAGAAAGGCTATATGGTCGTATTATTCTGATAATTTGGATTTGCAAGAGCGAGAGATTGAAGTATCTGCTGAAGATCTGAAGGATTTATGGCCTAAATTACAGTCATACCTTCCGATTTATTCATTATTTCAAGCAGACAGAAGCAACAACGATAGTGATAAGGAAGCGCAAGATCCTCTTAAAGCAGCCGTTCAACTGATTCTAAAAGATGATGCTATCCAACAGCAACTGGAGCAAATAGCAGAAACAGTAACTCAGCAACTTCAAACCGTAACTCGTTCAACACTATCAAAACTTAGGGAAATGAATGAGGAAGTTGCGGAATCGCTAAATCCCAACATCCCTGCTGTGAAAGAGTTGAAATGGGCAGACGTGTTTAAGAATGTCTCAATAACATCTGATGATGACATTCCTATAAATAAGCATGGTAGTGGCGTGAAAAGATTAGTTCTACTCAATTTCTTTAGAGCCGAAGTTGAGAGACGACAAGCAGACAATAACGTAAACATCATCTATGCAATAGAGGAGCCTGAAACTTCTCAGCATCTTAAACATCAGTTGATGCTTATAGAAGCACTTAAAAGTCTATCAAATCAGCCCAACATACAGGTTGTAATCACGACGCATAGTGCTCATATCGTAAAGAGACTATGTTTTGATAGCATAAGGCTTATCTCGGCTTTGCCCAATGGTTGCAAAACAGTTTCCAAAGTTAGCCCCCACGACTTGCCCTATCCATCTTTAAATGAAATCAATTTTCTTGCATTCGAAGAAGTGTCGGAAGAATTTCACAATGAGTTATATGCCTATATTGAATTCTCAGGCTGGAAGGATGAATATTTGAAATATTTGAATGGAAAGCCCACAATGACATATATAAGGATCCTGCCAAATGGGACAACGAAGACAGAACAGAAAAGTCTTACTGAGTATATCAGACATCAGATTCATCACCCAGAGAACACTCTTAATGAAAGATATACACAATCACAATTATCCGAATCAATAAAAATGATGCGTAATTTCCTGATTACTAAGAAATAATCAGCTACTCGCGTTCGATTGAAGTTGATTTTTATCATTTCTATTCGGAGAAAGTCCGGGGTGTTGCTGTTTTAGCGGAGGCGGTGAAGTGCGGTTGTGGTCGCGGATTAGAGGCGGATTTTGAGCGGTCTTTGGCGGTCGGGGTTGGCTACCTCGGAAGAGGTGGTGTTTGTCGGGGTGCAACTATTTGCCGCTTATAAGGAGTGAGGCTTCTCGGCTGCTGGGCTTCTTGTGTGTCGGTGCTGTGACAGTCGGGCGATTACTTCAACATAAACACTTCGGTTTTCATATTGTTGGGAAGAGGTGCTTGCTGCGCATTATGTTGTGTCGTTGCCGTCCTTGCAGACCTGATTTTAAGTGATATTACCTCTTCGGCGCACTAAGCACGGTTGATATTTCACTTCGCAAAGTTAGAGTGTGTCGCCCACGCTGTCAAGGGCTGGGCAAGTCGGCATACAAAAATCTTCCTTTTTCCACTGCGTACAAAAAGAGTATTGTTTGAGCCGCCCCTTGTCTGCTGACGGCTCCGCGTTGCTGTGCCTGCCTCGTACACTCTTTATTGGCGGCGTAAAAATCAAACGCGCCCCGGCGCACAGTAATAACAATCAAAATCTTACGACAATGACACATATAATGAGTTTTGCAGCAAGCGCCTCCTCTTCCTCCAACAGCATGAAAGAGTACCAAGTGGAAGTAATCACCTTCGACGGCGACAGCGAGACAGTCTATGTTGAAGCCCGCAGCGAGGAAGAAGCCTCGAACATGGCAGCCGAAATAGTAGGCAACGCCGACTACACTATGGTTTACGAGGTAGCCTGACTCCTCGACCCACCAAAGCGAGGCTCGCCAAAAGCGGGCCTTTTGCTATGCTCCCACGTTCCTCACTTCACCGCACATTGCTGATTTGCATTGACAATGGCAGATGCCATCCCGAAACCGCCGAAGCGCACAGCATTCTTCAGCAGTCAAACGTAGCCGGAGGAGAGGATGCAGTCGGAATGTTTATGCCACAGCTGCGACCTGCTTGCGGCGATGATACGACCTCGGACACCCAGCTATAAGCCGCGGCGCTTCCGGCATACCTGCTTTGGCTGACAGGCGGAGGGACTGCTGCGATTATTCGAGTGGGCATCACTCGGGGAGGTGACGAAGTATGGTTTATTTGTACGCTTTGAACACGGCTTGGGTCAGGTCACGAGCAGTAGTGCGACAAAGGCTGAAGTCCTCGCTTTGCTCTATGCTTTCGGCTCTATGCTTTTACGCTCTTGTCTCGGCGGCAGTATCGGCTGTCGCTCCGTAACGGCGGACTGCGCATTCATCCCTACGGGTTTAGAGGGCGGACAATGCCGTTCCTCCGGGGCGTGGTGATTTTTCCTGCCACAAAGGTAGGCCGCTCCCGTCCTCGTCAAGGGCAGGTGTGCACTCCGCGTTCCTCCGTCCTTCGCTGCGTTGCAGGGCGGCAATCACCCTTGACTTTTAAGTCCGACCCGCTTCTCCCTGATATTGCGGCGTAAAAATTCAACAAGCCCTTCGGGGCATAAGTCAAACCCTCAAAAATTCAAAGAAATGAAAGCTACATCAGCCTCCTCCTCAAACAAAGCCGACAACACAACCGCCAACGCTCGCAAGCCGCGCAAGAAAGCGACAGAGCAACCAGCCGCTGTGGCCCAGCCCGAAGCCGCCGCACCTGCCAATCCCTCAAAGCTGCTTGTGTTCAAACGCTCGCGCAACAACGGCTTCTATGTCTACCTCCTCGGAGTGATGCCCGACGATAACATCGGCTGCAACTGCCGCACCGCCAAGTCGGCCATGCGGTTCATGCTCTGGAAGAAGCGCGAACTCGGCGCGTCCATCTCACAGTCGCATTTCGCCGCGCTCAAGCAGCTCGCCGCAGCCGAAGGCTGATCCCCGGCTGTATCTCCTCTCTCCTCCGACTACCTTGCCATTCAACCGCCGATGTCTTTTGCCGGGCATCGGTGGCTTTTTACTTTTGCGGCATGGCAACTACTATACACCTCAACTTCGGCACGCTCGCTTTCTCGTCCGCCGTGGAACGCATCTCGGTGCGCACCGCAGCCGCGTCCATGAACGTCTCGCTCTATGCCGTAGACACTTCCGGCAGCGAAACCGCCGTATTCGCCGAAACATACTATCCTTACTCGGAGAACGTAACACTGCATGACTTCGCCTCAATCATAGAAGACGAAATGGCAATCACCGGTTCGCCGCTTCAGAAGTTCCGCATCGAGGCGGAAGCCTCCGACGGTACTTCTGATGACAAGACGTTCACAATCCTATATTGCAGCTGCCATACGTCATGCCAGCCATCCGGCATTATAGCCTCGCAGTTCCTGACGACACGCACGGTAATCGAGGCAACGGCAGACTACCCATTGCCGTTGTTCTATGTCCGTCCGCCTGTCGAGTACCTTGACCAGGAACTCGTGTCGTTCCACGTAGTCTGCCGCCGCCAAGACACCGGGGATGTTCGCATCATCTTCGTTCCGAACGGACATACCGGCTACGGCAAGGATTATGAATTGAAGATGCTGACCATTAGCCGTGAATGGCTCGCGGCGCAGACGGCAAGCTCGTTCCCGAACATACCATACGACATCATCGGCGTTACCGTCAGAATCGGACAACGCTCCATAACCATTTACTACACGAAACGGAAGCCCGACCTGCGGCTGTATTTCACCAACATGTTCAACACCTTGGAGATAGCGGAGCTTGTGGGCGACACCACCGCCAAGACAAAGGTGAAGCGCACCGAAACCGTCTGCGACGGCATCGTGTCATTCTACGACCAGTCCGTGGAGCAGTCTTTCGAGTTCCAAGCCGCCGGGCTTACCGCCGAGTATGCCGAATGGCTCGGACAGCTCTTCATGTCGCGTGATGTGCGCATCATCAACAAGCCGTACCACGAGGAGGACAACCTGAACGAGCCTTATCCGTCTGTGCTGATTACGGACAGCACCTGCGAGGTGCAGGACGGAGACGAGGAACTCAACACGGTCAAGTTCACGTACCGCTATACGAGCGACCGCCCCGAATCATCGGTCGCACCGCCCGACAGAATACATACCGACACTTTCAAGACACCTTTCTCATAATGGCACAAGCAATACACCATACAACGGCGTTGACAATGCTTCATTCGGGAGACCCGATAGACATCTCCTTTTGGAAACGGTCGGGCGAAATCGTGCATTTGCACAACTGCATCGCCCTGCCGTGCGCAGCATCGCAACGCTATGTCGGCACTCAAAATTTCAAGGTGTTTGCCTCCGGGCAAATCCGCAAGATCCGCCTCGTCTGCATTTTCCGCATCAACGGCCTCGAAGTTTTCCTGTGACAACACTCTCTGTTTCGTCGATTTTCGCTAATTTCGCATTGAAAAATAACGAACTATTATATGGTATGAAAAGGCTATTATTACTCATCATGAGTTTATGCTCTCAAATCATCCTATGGGCTCAAAATCAAAGAGGAAGATTGATGCCCGAAGATTATATGGATTTCCCAGATAATACAGCCAATAGTTCTGATGACACCTTTATTGGTTATCTGTCTTTGGTTCTTCTTATAATAATGGGAATTGTCATAATCTGGTTTAAGAGTGCATTAAAAAGCTCTCGAGAGAAAGAAATAAGAGACAAAACAATCTTTTTGACTAATGCTGATGTTTACGCTTTTGAATCAGTCTATAGGGCTACTCAAGACAGCATAACCAGTTTAAAGCCCAAACAGTTTCTTGTCAATCAGAATGGTGTGGTAAAATTCCCCAAATATTCAAGATGTATCATCTTAGAATATTATTCTGAAAATAGGAGCTATGTAAAAGTTAAATTCGAGAATTACAACACTCCCTTGTATGTTGGCAGGTGGTACTTAAGAACGCCTGATCAGATAAACGATTAATGCTGTTTGAATAGCGTCTTTTCGCCCCACATACTTGCTCCATAATTTTGTGGCATCACAACCCACAAGACTATGGAGCAATTACTTTTCAGTTCGGTAGAGACACTGCCCAACGCACGCGCCTCGGTGGCATTCACCGAGCCTAAGCCCGTTTTCAAGGAGGACGGCGAGATAACGCCGACAATCCTTTCCGACACCCACAGCTATATGCCGTGGGGCGCGGCAAACCAAATGCCGTTCGACATCATCGACCTGATAGAATCGGACGAGACCCTCGCCACCTGTCAGATGTTCAATGCCGAGGTTTGCTACGGCTCAGGGCTTGTCTATGACTACGCCCAAGCCTCCGTTTCGGTCAAGGGCGAAGTCGAGGACTTCACGCTCGACAACGACCTTGCTTCCTATTTCCTCGGTGTATGCCAAGACTTCAAGCACTTCGCATTCGCTGTCAGTGTCATCATCCTCAATGCCGAGGGGACAAAGATTGTGCGGCTCGTCCGCAAGGAGGCTTGCTACTGCCGCTTCGCCCCTGCTGACAAACACGGCAAAATCCCGCGCCTTTACTTCGCCAACTGGCGGAAGTTCGCCACGCTCGAAGACTGCGAGGTCATCGAGATGCTCGACACTGCCGCGCCTTTCTGCGACCTCCGCGAAAGGCTCGCTAACGGCGACAAATGCCGCAAGTTCGCTATCGTCAGCCGTGTGCCGACACCCGACAGCACATATTACCCCATACCGTACTATGCCGCGCTCTTTCGCGGCAAGTGGTACAACATCAAGCAGCTCATCGGTCTTGCAAAAGAAGCCAAGCTCAAGAACTCTGCGCCTATAAAGTACCATATCGAGGTGTCGCAGAAGTACTGGGACTCGATATTCAAGTCGGAGGGCATAACAGACCGCTCAAAGCAGCAAGCGCGTATCGTGGAGGAGAAACAGCGCATCCTTGACTTCCTCACAGGTGTCGAGAACAGCGGCAAGGTGTGGTTCTCCACTTTCTATGTCAACCCCAACGGTGACGAGATACACGATGTCATAATCAACAGGATTGACGACACCAAGGAGGGCGGCGACTGGGAGAGCGACATTCAGGAAGCGGTCAACATGATCTGCTTCACGCTCCGCGTTCACTCCAATCTTGTCGGGTCTGTACCCGGCAAGGCGCAGACCAACAACTCCGGCTCAGACAAGCGAGAACTATACACCATAGCCCAAGCCCTTCAGAAACCGTACCACGACCTCCTTTTCACCGTGCACCGCATCATCTGCCGCTTCAACAAATGGGAGGGTGTCAAAGTCGATGTGCCGTTCATCCAACTTACGACACTCGATGAGAACGCGGATGCAAAAACAGTTACCACTTCAAAGTCGAAAGAGGAAAGTCGAGGGTCGAGAGAGCATAAACACTCCGAATCTTGATACCTAACCATCTCTAAACTCTCGACCCTAAACTCTCTACTATATGAAACTGATTCCGAATGATGAGACCCTGCGCCGCTTCGTGCCACAGCAGGTTTGCGCCGTCAAAGGCGAAGCCTCGCTCTTTGACCGCATCGCACACTGGCTCGACACCGCCGAGCAATGGGTGTTCGCCACTTTCTGCCCCGAAACGGTCGTAGCAGAAACTATTGCGGACAACCCAGATTCTCCAATCCTAAACCCTCTCTCGGCAATAGCGGCTCATCAGGCACTTGCCGATGCGATACCATCACTTGACTTGGTGCAGACAGTCAACGGCTTTGCCGTGGTCAGCAACCAAAACCTCGCCCCGGCATCGAAAGAGCGTGTGGAACGGCTGATTGCCGCCCACATGGCGCAGCGCGATGCAGCGATCAACACCTTGCTGCCGTTGCTTGCCAAGATTGGCGGCTGGCGCAATACCGCCCAATGCGTGTTCTTCCGCGCAACGCTGTTTCCAACGCTTGACAGCATCCGACCGCTTGCCTCCGGCGCGGCAACGTGGGGGAAATTTCAGGAACTGCGTCCTGCTATTGCTGTTGCGGAAGACCGCCTCGCCGCAGAGTACATTTCCCCCGAACTGATGCAACGCCTACGCGATGAGACACTCGGCATCATCACTCCACTCTCGACCATCGACTCTCGACTTTGCACCGCACTCCGGGGACACGTTGCCGACATTGTTCAGGGCAAGCAGTTGCGCGAAACCGCCTTGCGCGACATCGTTGACTACATCAGACGGCATCCCGATACCTTTCCCGAATGGCACTCATCGGACGTAGCTAAGCTATACAGCCCACCGACATTCAAGAACAGCATAAAGTCGCATGGTTATTGGTTCTGACAATACCACATCTTTGACGTTTTGCATTATGGATAACAGCTTGCTAAACATAGACCTCGTCGTGCCGCGCGGTTGGCACGAGTTGAACGACAAACAGCTTCGCTATGCTTTCGGTCTTATTGCCAAAGGCTTTACCTTCGATGAGATAAAGACCCTTTGCCTGTTCCGTTGGTCGGGTCTGTCAGTCCGACACCGACACAACGCCGATTTTGTCTGCCTCCGCCGCCGCCAAGACTTCATCGTTTCTGCTGACCAAATCGCCGAAATACTTCCGACTCTTGGCTGGCTCGACACCATACCGTCGCAGCCGGTATGCTTCTCTCGTATCGGTCGCCACCGCTCATTCTCGCCCGACTTCTCCGAAGTGCCGTTTGAGAAGTTCATCGTCTGCGACAACCTCTACCAAGGCTATCTCGCCACGCAGTCGGACGACTTGATCGTCCAAATCGCAAGCATCCTCTATCAATCCCCAATTCCCATCTCCCTATCCCCGGCTGAAAGAATTTCAGTCTTCTACTGGTTCGCATCGGTCAAAGGCTATTTTGCCCGACGTTTCAACCATTTCTTTCAACCACAGGCACAGTCAGACAACCTGCTTGGCAGCAATGCACAGCCCACCGGCGCACAAATACAGCAGTCTGTCGATGCTATGATACGCGCCTTGACCAAAGGCGACATAACCAAGGAACGGGAGATACTCGCCTTTGACACTCACCGTGCGCTTACAGAGCTTGATGCACAAGCTCGCGAATATCAGGAGTTCAACGCCAAATACCCGAACAAATGAAACTCAACACTCTCAACCCTAAACGCTCGACTTTCTCTTGGAACGCCACCTTATTTTTCAAGGACTTGACCAATCGGAACCGGCTGGCAAAAAACGAAAACTTCGCTTTCTGCCGCGTGTCAGGACTTGAAGGCTTCGAGGAGGCACTCCACGTTATGCAGTCAGCCACAGCCATCGTCGCCGTCAGCGACACTTCGCAGGGCTACATGGAAATGAACAACACGCCTCGTACGCGCCGTGTCAAAACAATTTTCCTCGCTATGCGACACGCCCTCAATGATATGGAGGCTCGTCAGGAGTGCTTCGACACACTCCGCGAGCTGTTTCGGCAATACATGTCAATGTTGCTTCAGGAGAAAACCCAACTGGAAGAAAACCGCATCTACCTTGACCCTCAGATTTCATTCACGGAGATAGAACGGTATTTCTTCTCCGGCGCAGCCTGCGCCTACTTCCAAATAGCAATCGACACATTCACAGATTTACGCTACAATGTTTCAGAGTGGACTTAACGCCGAGGAGGAACGCCGGAAATACGTTACGGTGTTCAACAGCACGATGATAAAGATATGGCGAGAGCGCATCGCGCTGCTGAAAGTCGTTGACACAGGGGCATTGTACCGTTCAACCATTTCGGTCGTATTGTCGATGGACGGCAAAGTGTTCGCCGTAACGCTCTCGCAAGCCTTCAACGCCTACGGCTTGTTCCAAGACTACGGCACAGGGAGGGAAGTGCCGGTAGGCAACCCCGGCGACATTGGGCGCGACAAGGTGCGCCAACGCCGCAAATGGTTCTCAACCAAGTACTACGCATCGGTCATGAACTTGAAAGAGTTCTTTGCCGACAACCTCGGTCGTGACTTCTGCGGCATCGTCGCCAATGCCTTGAGCGACCACTCATTCCGGCAATCGCTGAGATGAGAATTTGGCATGGAATTTGCAAAATTGAGCAATGATGTCCATCCAATAAGGGACTGACATTAGATTATTATTCATAAAATAATTTTTAAATGGAATTGAAAATGAATTTTTCAAAGTATTTCAAGTAGGTGGTCAACACCACCGAAAAATCAATTGAAAGTGGGGTATAGTTCTTTCTGTAGCGAGGAGAACTAATTTACCACATTGCGGACTTAGGCTATTCAGTCTATAAGTTAGTCTGCGTAGATTTATATGATGTCGCATAGTGGATTTCTGTCATAAATGATGTGAGGACTATTGCGAAACACATTAAGAAATAACAGATTTAGCCTAAAGGGCGCGGCAATATGCCGCGCCCTTTTTATGTCTTTTCCGCTGCGTCATACTTTCCATATCTTTGCGGCAAAGATTACCGCAAATGATAGACGTAACGACATTGACGCAGCTGATAACGCAGTTCCGAAATACGACGCAGTCCAACAGCGTCAGCCCCGAAACTGTCGGCTCTATACTTCAGAAAATCACTGACATCCTCGCCACCGCAGGGACGCAAGCCAACCTCGACATAATCAACAAATGGCATGAGGCTCTTAAATCCGCCGCTCCTGCTCTCACCGCACTTTCACTTGGCGCGGATGACGGCGATAACGTGTACTTGAACACACGGAGTGTCAATCTGTACACCGGCGAGCAGACAGAACTGCCGCCGTTGACGATACGGCAAGCCACTGCCGAACGAGCCGGAGCGATGCGTGCGCAGCAGGTTATTGACCTTGACAACGCCAAGAAGGACGTTTCAAGCATCCGGGTGCAAATCGCCGTCATCAACAAACTTCTCGGAATCGGCACTTCCGATACCCTTTACAAGGACGCTCAGATCTCCTGCCAAGCCATTGACGGCAAGCTCCATATACTCGGCGCGTCAAAGCTCATATCCCAAGGGTTCGTGCCGTACCTGTTCCGCAACGTCCGCAAGCGCAACCCCTTCAAGCTAAAATGGGCTACCGATGAGCAGAAAGCCAAGAAGCACTGCCCGGTCAAGAAAGGGTGGGCAATCATGGGGTCGAGGTACTCGGTGCATGTCAATGGGGACATCGTGGAGTTCTCGACCAATCCACATAGCTTGTACTGCTGCAAAGCCGAGGGGTATACCACCTCTCCCTCTGTGCTTGTGTCGCGGCACGTCCGCAAGGACGGCACCGTCTCTTTCGGGTTGGGACGCTCGTCCGTGTCTCTCGCCGACCCGAAGAACCCTGCCAAGGAACGCATGGTGCGCATCACTTTCGGCATCGGTTTCGCCAAGCCTATGAACCCCGGCATAGCCTCGATAACCCCGGCCAACCTCGTAAGCTCGCTCGCAACTTTCACAATCATATACGACCCCGGCTCGCAAACATGGACATTCAGCTCGCGTTGACGGCCATGCCGCGTAAAGGGGCAAATAAAAAGAAAGCCCTCGCGGCGAACCGCAAGGGATGCTGTCTTTCAAACGAGCTATGAGTGCCCAAAGCGGCACGAGGCCGCAAGGAAATGCAATCAATGCAACACCGCCGGGAAAGCCCAAAAGGAATGCTGTCCCACATAATACAGACAGAGGCATCCGGGTCGGCTTCAGCATGGCTTCACTTGCGTCAGAGGTGTCCGGGGCAGCCTAAGCACGGTTTTGCTTGTCCGACACAAAGTTAACCATAATATTCCACACAGCCAAATGATTAGACGATAAAAACGCCGCAAAAACATGGATATACGCAAACGGTAGAGTCCAAAGGCAAATGCAATATTACGAAAA
>ULTX01052825.1_pt1 | contig 20381 bp, 19 predicted proteins | sample 1958041 | NCBI WGS metagenome assembly ULTX01 (sample SAMEA4835747, study PRJEB28245) | human gut metagenome | biome: gut microbiome; material: fecal sample | place: Denmark | collected 2008
GGGGAACTTCTACCCGGTCTCAGACACCAGGCTCGACACCGCAGAAAAGCTGAATTCCGCACTGGAGCGGTACTTCTGCGGAAACGCGCTGGAAACCCTGCTGCAAGGCTCCGACCGCGTTATTGCGGGGGAGGACGGCAGGCTGTACTGCCTGGAGCACTACGGCAGCGTGAGCGGCTACCTCGGCACGGAATACACGCTGACGTCGCTGACCGAGGACGCTGCGGTGTATTCCGCAACTGCGCGTTTTGAGTACGAAGCCGGCAGCGTCACGGAAACTGCCTTTACATGCGTCGCAGTAAGGACAGCGGACGGCTGGAGGTTCGGAGAGTTTGGTTCAATTCGTAATTCGTAATTCGGAATTCGGAATTGTGGTGTCCCGCTTCGCGGGACGTTATTTCAAAAGATTTATAATAAAATACACAGGGCGAAAGTGGTTCTTTCGCCCTGTCGTGTTTCTGTAAAAGTTTTTGAAATATTATCGCCGTAGGCGATACCGAAATTCCGAATTCCGAATTCCGAATTCCGAATTAACTCCGCGCCCATACAAATAAAAAATTTTCTTAAAAAATCTGGATTTCCCCTTGACAGACTGTATTAACTGTGTTATAATAACTGTACCAACACAGATAATACACTAACATCTGGAATATCCGAAAGGAGGAACAGAAATGCTTAATATACGGCTGGAGGGCAAGCAGCCGATCTATGAGCAGCTTTTCAGCGGGATATCAAGGCTTATTTCCGTGGGCGAGCTGCAGCCGGAGGAGAAGCTGCCCGCAGTCCGCGAGGTCGCAAAGCAGTTCGGCATAAACCCGAACACGGTGCAGAAAGCCTATGCGATGCTGGAGCAGGCGGGGCTGATACATTCAGTGCCGGCAAAGGGGAGTTATATTTCCGCTGCCGGAAATGCGGCTGACGCGCTGAAAAACGAGGCGCTGCGCCGCACCGAGCAGGAACTGCGCTCGGCGTGCAGCGCCGGCGTCGCGCTGGAACAGGTGAATAAACTCGCGCAGGATATATGGAGCGAGGGGAAGGGTGGTAATTTATGATAGAAGTAAAAAACGCAGTCATGCGGTTTGAGGACAAAAACGCCCTTGACGGCATAAGCCTGACGATACCCGAGGGCTGCGCCTACGGACTTTTGGGTTCCAACGGCGCGGGCAAATCCACGCTGCTGAGGGCGCTGTCGGGAATAAACAGGCTCACGGGGGGAGAGGTGCTCATCGACGGGCAGGAGGTCTACGACAACGCCCCGGTAAAGGAGCGCGTGTTCTTCATCAACGATGAAACGGTGCAGTTCAACAGCATGACGCTGACAGAGATGAAGCAGTACTACAAGAGCTTCTACAGCAGCTTTGACGAGGCGCTGTGGGAAAAGCTGCATTCCGCGCTGGACCTGCCGCTGAAAAAGCGCCTGAACACATTCTCAAAGGGAATGAAGCGCCAGGCCGCGGTGATATGCGGCATTGCCTGCAGAACTCCGTACCTGTTCCTGGACGAAGCGTTCGACGGGCTTGACCCCACCATGCGCATAATCGTCAAGCAGATGCTTATCGACGCGATGATGGACACCGGGCTGACGGTAATTTTCAGCTCCCACAATCTCGGCGAGATAGACGAGTTCTGCGACCGCGTGGGGCTTCTCCACAACGGTAAGGTGGTATTCGACCGTGAACTCGACAGCGTGAAGGGCAGCGTGTTCAAGATACAGACCGCATTCGACCAGCCGGTGACAAAGGAGCAGATCTCCGCGGAGGGCGTGGATATACTCCACATGGAGGCAAACGGCAGCGTAATGCACATCATCGCCCGTGGCGACCGCGAGAAGATACGCGCGGCAGTGGAGAAGCTTTCCCCGAAGCTGTACGACGAAATTCCGCTGTCGCTGGAAGAAATATTCGTATACGAAATGGAGGTGCTCGGTTATGACAGCTCAAAACTCGGCGGCTAAAAGCAGCGTGTTTTACAAGTTCCTGCCGTATTTCCGCTACAAAATGCGCTATCTCAGACCGCAGTTCATCATGAGCTGCATATTCGCGCTGCTGACTTACCCGGTTGTGGGCGCGACGCTTTACCCGATGTGTTCCACGAATGCGCAGATAGAACAGCTCCGCGCGCAGGGAATGATGACTGACCTTCTTGAGGAACAGATGAGCCATAAGATGGAACAGATTCAGTCGCTGTTCATTTCGGCGGTCGTGATAGGCGTGCTGTGCCTTATAGGACTGTTCGTGTTCACGTTTGTGACCACCCTGCGCAGCTTCCGCTACCTTTACGACAAGACCTATGTCGATATGGACATGTCGCTCCCGGTGAACCACAACACCCGCTTTTTCGGCGACCTCGCGGCTGTGGCTGTTACTAATCTCCTGCCGCACCTTATCGCGATACTTGTGGGCATCGTCATGTTTTCCACAAGCGGTTTCGGCGAGGTGCTGAAAAGTTCCTACTCCGACCTTGCGATGTACGAAACGGTGTTCACGCTTGTCGTGCAGTGCATGTTCACGGGGCTGTATTCCTGCATAATGCAGGTGGGTCTGTGCCTGCTCATGCTGTCGTTCTGCGGCAGAAAGGCAGAAGCCTTTATTTACCCCGTGCTCGTAAATATCGCTGTCCCGTTAATACACGGGCTTGCTGTCAACCTTGTTCAGAGCGGCATTTACGGCGTTACTGATGTCAGTGCGCCTTCCGAGATGTTCTCGATGTCGTTCACGTCGCCGCTGGGAATGCTGTTCATGACGATTTATTCCGGCGTTGCCTCAGTTGAGATAATGGGCGGTGGGGAACCTCAGAACATGCCGATGTTCACACCGGCATACGCTGTCCCAGCGCTGGTGCTGACATTAGCGTTCTTCGCGGGGGCTTACTTCCTGATAAAGAACCGTCGCAGCGAGCGCGTGGGAATGTCCTATGTCTACAGGGGCATGGACCTGATAATCCCCGGGGTGCTGGTTTTCGCGATAACACTGCCGTTCAGCAGCTATATTTTCAAGTCGCTGAACGGCTATGGAAAGACCCTGGGCTACAGCTATTCCCCGTCTGTGACAAGCATGGTGATATGGCTGGTGGTGCTTTCGTTCATCGCGTATGTCATCATGGCGCTCATCAGCGGAAGGAATTTCCGCAGGTTCCACATAACGCTTGCCAAGTGGGCAGGTACGCTTGCTGTCAGCGTGGGTATCTCGGCTGTTCTCGCCTTCTCTAACGGGTTCGGAATGTCCTACTATATCCCCGACGAAAGCAATATTGCCAAGGTCACCGTGAACATGTCGGCGTATGTCGGCTATGACGGACCGACGGATTATTATATATGTTCCGGCGACCCTGAACTTATCAGAACGGCTCTGGAGATCCACCGCGATATCCCGAAATATGACCAGGGTGAACGAACTACCAGCGAGGTATCCCTGACCTACTTCATGAAGAACGGCGAATGCGTCCGCAGAAGCTACCGCGTGACCGACGAGCAGTTCACGGATTACATGCGCCGCGTCTGCACGCCTGACCTGTGGTATCTGCAGCTGACCGGCAGTCTGAACGACCTTGCCGGCGAACCAGACAAGTGGCAGTGCAGTATCCGCGGAGAGAATATGCCCACGGCATACAGCGGATTTACGCTTGAAGAGCTGCTGAGCGCAATGAAAGCGGACTGCCGGAAGGTTTCCTTTGAAATGCTGGCAGACACCAGCGGTGTGTATGAATACAACCCTGTTCTGTCGCTGGTCAATGGAGTAAATGATTGTTCAAGGACGCTGAGCGTTTACAGCTGGATGGACAACACCATTGAACTGTTCAGAAAGTGCGGTCTGGACCTCGTGCAGACTTCGGTGGCAGAGAATTACAAGACCGCGTTCATTGTGGACTATGAAAGCGGCGACATGTATTCGAAAAACAGCTACGAAGCCATGTTCGGCTTCTCCGAGGGAATGACCGCGCAGCAGATCGCGGACTATATGAGCAAGATCAACGGATATGATGAGTTTGGATATGATGTTTTTTCCGCAGATGAGTTCACGCCGGCGGCGACGTTCGGCTGTGCGCCTGCAGGCGACAGCGGAGTGGAGAAACTTATTTCCGTCGGCAGTTCTATCCTCAGTACTTCTGAATCCAGATATGCGCTGATACTTTCCACCGCTGGCAGCCTGGAAGAATACGTTGCCGGCGACGGAAGCGTAATGTTCATCAAAATACCCCGTGCGTACGACGACCTCGCAGAGCAGACGCTCCGGAAGTACATTGTATGCAGTGTTGAGCGTTCCCCGGAAGACGAAGCATTCACCGTGGAAGCAGCCTGATAACCGATAACCGATCTTCCCCCAATACAGACCCCCGTTCCTATGTGAGCGGGGGTTCTTTTGCATTTACTGAAAGTCATTCAAAAGACTTCAGGTTATTGGCATTATTGCAGAAAATGAAATGTGAATTTTGTAACATATGCATAAATCTGCGTCAATAAATGTCAAAGTGCACAAATTTTAATATTATAATTACTTCTATTTACATTTTTTTGCACTTAATTCAGTGCCAATTTTATTTGTCGAAAAAAATTCTGGCAAAAAAATTGTTGCAATATGTGATGAAATGGTGTATAATTATAATACGAATAGCTATAGGGTGGAGTATGCCAATTCATGGCAAATCCTCCGTGGGATAGAGGAGAAAAATATGGCTTTATTTGATACAAATGCGTTCCGCGTGGCTGAGCAGGGGCTTTCAGTGCTCTGGCAGAAGCAGCAGATAATCTCGCAGAACATCGCTAACGCAGATACCCCGGATTACAACTGCAAGTACCTCGATTTTGCCGGCATTCTCAGGGACAAGCTGCGCAGCAACGGCACCGTCGATGTGGAACTGAACCTGGTCCAGCGCCTGTTCATCGACCGCAATACCGACGACCAGGCAGACGGCAACAACGTCGATAACGACACACAGCAGGCAGAGCTTGCAAGGACCCAGATACAGTACGACGCGCTGATAAATTCCATGAACGGCAACTTCTCCCGCGTGAGAACTGCCATGACTGTAAAGTGACGGAGGTAATATATGGCATTCCTTAGTTCGCTTAATATACCGCTTTCCGGCATGACTGCAGAGCGGTTCAGACTTGACATCATCGCGCAGAACGTCGCAAACGCCGACAACGTTGCCTCCACCCCGGAGGAAGCATACAAGCGCCAGATGGTGGTTTTCGGTGAGGACAAGTCCTTTAAGAAGATACTCTACACCAAGCTTGGCACGGGCGAGACGCACTTCCAGAAGTACATAAAGTACCGCGGCGTTGAGGCGACGGCAGTCGTTGACGACCCCACTCCCGCTGAGCCGGTCTACGACCCCACGCACCCGCTGGCAGACGAGCGCGGCTACGTTTACGAATCCAACGTGGACGTCGCTACCGAGCAGCTTGATTCCACCGAGGCCGAGAACATGTATTCCGCGAACCTCGCGGTGTTCGAGGTGGTAAAAACCATGGCGACAAAGGCGCTGAACATCGGCAAGGGCTGATAAAAAGCCGCATGAGGCATAATTTCACAGCAGGGAAGCTCCTATGAAAGGAACATGAGATAAATGGTTGAATTCACGCCGTTAGGCACACTCACAGAAATGAAGCCCATGGAGGCAATGACCCCGATGGGCACCGATAAAACCAAGACCCAGTACGCGATGAACGTCGAGGACGCGTCTTTTCTGGACGTGTTCAGGGGAATGGTCGATAATGTCGTTGAGACCAACGAACAGGTAGACCGCGACGCCATCGACCTCATGCTGGGCAACATCGACGACCTGACCCAGGTGCAGTCGAACATCACCAAGGCTGCCGTTGCAGTCGAGCTGCTGGTGACGGTGAAGAACGAGGCGCTGAGCGCTTACAACACCATCATCAACATGCAGGTGTGATAAAGCTGTCAGGGGAACAGCATAAAAATCGGAGGTCGTTCAGATAAATGAATGAAAAAATAAAATCCGTGGTGACGACGGTCAGGACCAAGTGGACTGACGCGTCCAAGATGGCAAAGATACTGATAATTTCTATTCCCATCGTCGTTATCGCGATAATCATAGTGCTGTGCGTGCTGTTCAATTCCAACAAGAGCACCGCGGTGCTGTTTTCCGGGCTTTCAAGCTCAGAAGCTGGGGAGATCGCAACTGCTATACAGTCGCTGGATAATTCCCCGGAGGTAACGGTGAATTCCAGCGGCGACGTTATCGTGCCTGCCGACCAGGCTGACTCGCTGAGAATGCAGATGTGGGCGCAGGGCTACCCGAAGTCCACCACGAACTACGACATCTGGGACAACGGCGTTGACCTCTGGAGCACCGACCTCGACAAGAGGGAAATAAAGCGCCAGCAGCTTGAAACAAGGCTTGGCGCCACCATCGCCTCGATGGACAAGATCGCTGCTGCAACTGTCAACCTCACACTGCCGGAGACCTCGAACTACGTCCTTTCCACCGAAAAGGGAGAGAGCCAGTGCGCGGTGTTCCTGCAGCTGAGAAACGACGCAGAACAGCTCACCAATGCGGAAGTACGCGCCATCTACCGCGGAGTGACCACCAGCGTCGATGGGCTGACAAACGAGAATGTTTCCGTTATGGACAGCAAGATGAACTCCTACGAGTGGGTAGATCCGGAGCTTGACAACGTGGATAAGGACGAGGACAAGTCCGGCGTTGACGTTGCGAGAAAGCGCCTTGAGTTCGAGCAGGAATTCGTGCAGGTGCTCAAGGACGGCCTGGGTGAGATGTTCACAAAGATCTACGGTGAGAACGGGTTCGCGTTCAACGTTTCCGCAAGGCTCAACTACGACGCAAAGGACGTTGAGTCAACGCAGTACGAGCCGGTGGACGGCACCACTGCAGGCGTCATCAACCACCAGGATCAGGTGAACGAGGGCGGTAAGCTGGACGCTGACGGAGGCATCGTGGGCGTCACCCCAAACGGCGATGTTTCCCCGGATTATCCTACATACACCGGTCTGGAGGACGGACAGACATTCTATTATAATAAGAACGAGATACAGTACAGCGTTTCCAATATCAAGGAAACAGTCAAGAAGGACGGATACTCCATCGACGCACTGACCGTGGGTCTGGTGGTAAATCAGACCAATATGACGCAGGCTGAGCGCCAGGCTCTGCAGGAGATAGTTGCGAATGCAGCGGGCACCACGACGGATTACGTTTCCGTGTATAACCTGCCGTTCATTCTCGGCAGCAGCAACAATGGCACCACCGGCGACAACGGTCTGCAGATCATCACTCCTCCCGTTGACACATTCAGAAATACTCTGCTCTATGTCGTTGTGGGACTTGGCGTACTGCTGATACTGCTGCTGATAATCACGCTTATGATGGGTCATTCAAGAAAGAAGAAGATCAGACGCCGTCAGGAGGCAGCCCTCGCAGCTGCCGCACAGGGTGGAAACGCCCAGGTCGGCGGCTCGACATCTCAGGAGCAGGAAGCCCCCGAGGAGGTCGATTTCAATATCGCGAGCCTTACGGAAGAGGCTGCAAAGGAGTCCCGCGAGACTATACTCAAGCGCGAGATAAGCGACTTCTCAAAGACCAACCCGGAGATAGTCGCACAGATCATCAAGAACATGATGAGGGATACACAGTAAGGGGGAATTTAAATGCCGGAAAGCAAGGCCGAGGGACTTACCTCCAACCAGAAGATTGCTCTGGTGCTTGCAGCTATGGGTGCTGATAATGCTTCCGAGGTATACAAGCACCTTTCCGATGACGAGATAGAAACGCTCTCCACCGAGGTCGCAAAGCTGGAGTACCAGCCCATCGACGTGGTGGAAGGCGTGCTGAATGAATTCTACGAGCTGTGCCTTACTCAGAAGGTAGTCACAGAGGGCGGCGTGGATTACGCGCGGGAGATACTCGAAAAGGCGTTCGGCTCGGAGGCTGCCAACAACCTGCTGCAGAGGATAACGAAGCAGCTCAAGACGAAGTCCTTTGATTTCGTGAGAAAGGCAGACTACAAGAACCTGCTCGCGATAGTACAGAACGAACACCCGCAGACCATCGCGCTCATTCTGTCCTATGCAAGGATAGACCAGGCGGCTGCGATACTCGCGGAGCTTCCGAAAGAGAAGCGCGTGGAGGTCGTTGAGAGGATCGCGAGAATGGACCGCGCTTCCCCTGACGTCATCAAGTCGCTTGAAGCAACGCTGGAGAAGAAGTTTGCGAACCTCGTCAACACCGACAGCATGGAAGTCGGCGGCATAAGCTACGTTGCAGAGGTAATGAACAACGTGGACCGCGCGACGGAAAAGTACATATTCGACGAACTCTCTGCAAGGGACCAGAAGCTGGCAGACCAGATCAAGCAGAAGATGTTCGTGTTCGAGGATATCGTCACCCTGGACTCCATGGCTATCCAGGAGTTCACGAAGCAGGTGGACCCGAAGGATCTCGCGGTGGCTATCAAAGGCTCCACGCAGGAGGTCGCCGAGTGCATCTTCTCGAACATTTCCTCCCGTGCAAGAGAGAGCCTGCAGGCAGATATCGAGTACCTGCACAATGTGCGTATGCGCGATGTTGAAGCCGCACAGCAGAACATCGTTGCGACCATACGCAAGCTGGAGCAGGACGGCATCATCACCATTTCTCACGGTGGTGGCGGCGACGAAGTCATTGCCTGACGGCATGAAGATCGCATAAAGTCAGCGGAGGGATAGCATTGTCAGTATTAAAAAGGAACTCCGTCTGCTTCGGTGGCGGCGTTGATATATCCAACATCATAGAGCTGCCGAAGCCTCCCCGGCAGGCGAGCGCTCCCGCGCAGGAGGAATTCCCCGAGCCGGCGCGCGACCCCGAGCAGGAGCTTCTCGAGGAGAAGCGCAAGCTTGAGCAGCGCATAAGGGAACTCGACGAGCGTGAGCAGAAACTCGCGCAGGAGGAGAAGTCCCTTGAGGACATGAAAACGCGCTGCGTGGAGCAGGGCAAGCAGGTCATCCTTGAAGCGAAGCGCCGCGCGGACGCGCTGGTATCCACCGCGAACGACAACGCAGCGCAGATAATCTCAGACGCCGAGGCAAACCGCGACAGCGTGTTCATCAAGGCGAAGGCTGAGGGCTTCGAGCAGGGGCAGAAAGACGGCAAGGAAGCCTGCCTGGCTGCCGGGCGCGATATCCTTGAAGAGGCGCGCTCCTATGCCGAGAAGATCAATTCCGAAAAGGAACAGCTGTTTGCGGGCTACGAAAAGGAAATTTACGACACCGTGATGGCGATAGCGAAGAAAGTCACGCTGGACAGCATAACGTCAAAGGACAGCGCGGCAGTCAAGCGGCTCATCAAAAAAGCGGCTAAGGAATTCCGCAACAGCGAGCGCATAAAGATAACGCTCAGCGACAATGGCGCCAACGAGGAACTCACCGCGGATTACGAATATCTCAAGGAGCTATGCGGCGGCATTCAGTACGTTGACGTGGAACTCCTGCCGGAAGCGGAACCGGGAACGGTCATCGTGGACAACGGCAGCGAGATAGTGGACGCGGGCATTCAGACCCAGCTGAGAATGATACAGGAACTCGGCAGCGGAAAGTTCAGGGCGCCCGCAAAGAAGAAAAAGTCCCCGGAGCCGGAGGAAGAAGAACCCGACGACGAGGAGACCTGACAGCACAAAACGACCCGACAGCGGAGGAATTTCATGGCACTCGATTTAAAGGGATTCTGCGATGATATAACAAAATACGACACCTTCCGCTATATGGGAAAGATAGAGAAGATAGTTGGCATGACTATCGAAGCGAGCGGTCCGGCGTGCAACATCGGCGACGTCTGCCGTATCTATTCAAAGGATATGCAGAGCTATATCCGCGCGGAGGTAGTGGGCTTCAACAAGAGCAACATTCTGCTGATGCCGTACACCGAGATAGAGGGTATAGGCCCCGGCAGCATAGTGGATTCCACCGGCGACAAGCTGACAGTAAAGGCAGGCCCCGGGCTCATCGGGCGCATCGTTGACGCAGCAGGAATGCCGCTGGACGGCGGCGCAGACCCCGGCTGCACCGACAGCATTTCGATAACCGGCGCACCGTCCAATCCGTTCAACCGACCCCCGATAAAGGAGCAGATAGAGCTTGGCGTAAAAGCCATTGACGGTCTGCTCACCATGGGCAAGGGTCAGAGAATGGGTATTTTCGCGGGCTCCGGCGTCGGAAAATCCACGCTGATGGGCATGATAGCGCGGAAGGTCAAGGCTGATATCAACGTCATCGCACTGGTAGGCGAGCGAGGCAGAGAGGTGCGCGAGTTCATCGAGCGCGACCTCGGTCCTGAGGGAATGGCGCGCTCCGTGCTGGTGGTGGCTACGTCAGACCAGCCCGCGATGATGAGAAGCAAGTGCCCGCTCACCGCGACGGCTATCGCAGAGTACTTCATGCGGCAGGGGAAAGACGTGCTGCTGATGATGGACAGCCTTACGCGTTACGCTATGGCGCTGCGCGAGGTCGGGCTCTCCACCGGCGAGCCTCCCATTGCGAGGGGCTACACGCCGTCGATTTACAGCAACATGCCCAAGCTGCTGGAGCGCGCGGGGAACTTCCCGGAGGGCTCAATAACCGGCATTTACACCGTGCTCGTTGAGGGCGACGACACCAACGAGCCGATAGCAGATACAGTCCGCGGTATCATCGACGGACACATCATTCTTTCGCGTAAGATAGCGGCGCAGAACCACTACCCCGCGATAGACATTCTGCCCAGCGTCAGCCGACTGATGTCGGAGATAGACACGCCGGAGCACAAGCAGGCGGCAGGCAAGCTGAGAAACCTGCTGTCGCTCTACAATAACAACGCAGACCTTATCTCGATAGGCGCTTACAAGCACGGCACAAATCCCGCGCTTGACGAGGCGATACGCAAGATTGACAGGATAAACGAGTTCCTTATGCAGAGGGTGGAGGAAAGCTACACCCTGGAGGAAACAGTGCAGCTGCTCATCGCGGCTGTTGGCGACGAAGCGTGAGGTGACAGGCATTGAAGAGATTTCAGTTCACTCTGCAGAAGCTTATGGACTTCCGTCAGCAGGAGCTTGACCGACAGAAAAACTCCCTGAGCGCCCTGCAGGCAGACCTGCAGAGAATGCACCAGGAGAAGGAAGAGCTGATACGCCAGGTGGAGCAGTCCAGCGAGGAACTGGACATTGTGTGCCGTCAGGGCGCGCAGGCTTACGAGATATCCGTCAGAAAGCGCTATATAGTCTCCCTGCAGCAGGAAATACACGCGCATGAGTTCAGCATTTCCATGAAGCAGGAGGAAGTCAACAAGCAGCTCGGCGTCGTGGTGGAAGCCACAAAGGACGTCCGCACCCTCGAAAAGCTTGAGGAAAAGCAGCTTGAAGAGTACAAGGCGGCTGCCACAAAGGAAAACGAGCAGTTCATAGAGGAGTTCGTTTCGGGGCAGTCAATAAGAAAGGCGCAGAGCCAGGGCGCATAATTTTGCATATCCGGGAGAAATCCCTGATATATACTATATTAATTAAGGAGGTGAGTAAATGGCAGTAGCATTCAGCACAGGATGTTCGGGGTACACCCGCAGCGACTTCATGATATCCGACGCGGCGTTACCGCAGAGGGTGGAGGAAGCGGCGCAGGCAGACCAGTCCGATAAATTCTCGCAGGTGCTGAGCGGTATCGGCGGAAAGAACGACGCCCCCAGGGACGCTGCTAAGGTCGTGGAGAAATTCACGGAGAGCAACGGTCATGTGGACGTGCAGAAGCTTGCAAAGGCAGTGGCTGACGGCGAAGTAAAGCTGGAGGATATCCCTGAGGAACTTCTCACGCAGGAGTTGTTCACGGAACTCGTGCAGCTGGTCAAAGTCCCCGAAAAGGAGGACGGAGAGCCCACCAGGGAAGCGGCGCAGGAAGCCATGGCTGAACTCGCAGCGCTTTTCACGGCGCAGCAGACAGTCCAGCCGGAAAACGTGAGCGACAAGAGCGCGGAGCTTTCAGAGCTTTCGCAGCCGGCGGCAGAGGCAGTGCAGGCACCCGGGGTAACCCAGGAGCAGCCCGCAGAAACGCAGACCGAAGCAGTCGCCGAGGTATTCCCGCAGGTGGCCGCAGAGGAAGCGCAGCCGGTTCAGACAGTGGAGCAGCCGAAGTCCCAGAAGCCCGCAGAGAATGCCGGGCAGACCGCGCCCGTTCAGACGGAGGCAGTCCCGCAGCAGGCGCAGGCAGTCAGGGCTGAGAGCGAGAGCGCACCGCAGCAGGACGGGGACAGCGCACAGCTTTCCGGACAGCCGCAGGAAGTTAAGCAGCCGGTCGCAGAGGAGCCAGTCCGCAGCGACATCACTGATTTCACAGTGAGAACGGCAGAGCCGAAGCCCCAGCAGACCGAAAACGCAGAACCGCAGCAGGAAGCTCCGTTGTTCACCGCGGAACACACGCAGCGCAGCAGGGTGGTTTCCAAATCCGACGAGTTCGAGATGATACGCGGGAACTCAGACAGCACAAAGGCCGATTCAGTTCAGACACAGCCGCAGACAGCGCAGCCGGAAGCCCCGGTGGTATTCGCAAGGGCAGACAGCGGGGAAGTCCAGGTGAAGCCGGCTGAGGTGGTGAAGCAGGTCGCAGACAGGCTCATCGAGCGCGCTTCTGATTTAAAGGAGGGCGAAACGGAGTACACCGTGACGCTTGAACCGCAGGATCTCGGCAGGATAACCGTGAGAATGACAAAGACCGCGGACGGCGCAGTTTCAGTTTCCATCGCAGCGGAGAATTCCAGGACGCTCCGTATAATCGAGGAGAACGGCGCACATATCCAGGACAGCCTGAAGCAGAACGGAGTTCAGCTGGAGAACTGGCAGACAGTCAGCGAGAGCCGACAGGACATGCACGCTGAGGATTACCAGAGCAGCAGCAGGAATCCCTATCAGGAACGCGAAAGCAACAAGCAGGAGGACGACTCCGACGACAAGAGCTTCGCAGAAATAATCGCTTCGATGTAAGCGGAGAAAGGAGAACAGATGGCAGACACATCAAGGGTACTTTCCTCGTCAGAGCAGATACAGGCCAACTACGAGAAGTACAAGAGCAAGTTCAAGGATTCCACAGAGGAGATGGTCTCTTCGGATACGTTCCTGAGCCTTCTGGTCGCTGAAATGACGAACCAGGACCCCATGGAACCCACTTCCAACACAGAGTTCGTTACCCAGATGGCGCAGTTCACTTCGCTGCAGTACTCCAAGGATTCCGCGACTTATTCCATGTCAAACTATGCGTCAAGCCTGGTGGGAAAGACGGTTACGGCTTCCAAGATGGACGGCAGCAAGCAGGTCACAAAGACCGGCGTTGTCGAATCCGTGATGAAGTCCGGCAAGACCTACATGCTCAAGATAGACGGAGTTAGCTTCGATATCTCGAACGTAACTTCCATCGGCACCACGTCTGACAGCAGCACGGGGACATCTTCCGGCAGCTCGCTCGGTGAGCTTATCGCAAAGGCTTCAATGATGATAGGCATGGCAGCAACGGTAAACCCCGGCGTTGAGGGCGGTTCGCTCCTCGATTCGGGAATAATCACATCTATCCAGGTCAAGGACGGCCAGGTAAGAGTTATCATCAACGACAAGGGCTATCTTCTCGACGATATCGTTGAGGTCGCATATCCCACCGTCGATAACGGTGATAAAGACGATTCCAACAAAACTGAGGACACCACGGATAAGCCTGACGACGCCGCAGACAAGGCAGAAAACGCAGCCGGCAGCACCGAAACACAGCTGGCAGACACCGGCGAAAAGGCGGTGGAGAATGCAGCGGCGGCAAGCTACGCAGCGGCTTCCGGCATCATAGAGGACGTTGAGGAGGTCACCGGGGAGGTAACTCCGGACGCTATAGTCAGCGAGGATATCAGGGATCTGGAGGACTTTGTATAAAGAGCATGGAGGCTTGAAATGCTGATAAGCGAGTATCTGGCGCTCCGCAATCAGATCAGCGTAACCACAGGCAACACGGCAGTACGCACCGGGGAGAGCACCGCAAAGGACGCGGTACAGAACGGCTCTGGTACATTCGCACAGGCGCTGCAGGAAAAACTCGGGGAAAAGCACGGCGTGGAATTTTCAAAGCACGCGATGCAGCGAGTTGAAGAGCGCAGCATAGACCTTTCCGAAAACGACACTCTCGACCGTCTGAATCGCGGCGTGGAGCTGGCGGCAGGCAAGGGCAGCAGTGAAACGCTGGTTCTTGTGGGAAGAAACGCTTTCGTTGTGAGCGTAAAGAACAACAAGGTGATAACGACCCTCTCAGACAACGAGCTGCAGGGCAACGTGTTCACAAACATCGACTCTACCGTTATAGTATGAACGGACCTGAATGGAATTCATGCCCCGGCTGCGACTGAGACGGGGCAGCGGCAGAGTTCAAATTTAAATTCTGGAGGTCAATCAGATGGTTAAATCCCTTTACACCGGCGTATCCGGTATGAAAACCCACCAGCAGAAGATGGACGTGATCGGCAACAACATCGCCAACGTAAACACCACAGGCTACAAGACCAATGTTGTTACCTTTGCGGACGTATACTATCAGACCAAGAAGAGCCCGTCCGGTGCTTCCACCACCAAGGGCGGCATTAACCCGATACAGGTCGGCTACGGCGTTAAGCTGAATTCCACAACGCCCAACATGACCCAGTCCGGCTTCACATTTTCCGACAGCATATATGATATGGCTATCGACGGCGAGGGCTTCTTCCAGGTAATGGACGCGGCAGGAAATACCCTCTACACAAGAGCGGGTATCTTCAATGTCGATGAGGAGGGCAACCTCGTTAACGCTTCCGGCTACAAGGTGCTGGGCGTTTCCGGCGATTTCGACGGACAGCCCGCAGGCAGCCAGCCCATCAAGATATCCATTCCCGCGACGGACGCAAAGTGCTCCAGCGCCACAAAGACCATCAACGGCTGCGATGTGACGATTTCCGTTTCAGACCCGTCCGATAATACGGATATGTCCGTTACCTTCAACCAGGCGGAATACCCGTTTGCTACGTATTCTTCTGGCGTGCTGAACCTCTTCTTCGACAAGGAGCAGCAGTTCGACTCCGCCCAGGCTTTCGAGGACGAGATCGCAAAGTGCCTGCAGGCAGGCGGCGTCACACTGCCGGACGATGTTTCCATCAAGTTCAGCTTTGATAACCTGCCTGCCTCCACCACATCCGAGGTGGCAAAGGCAAAGGTAGACAGCTGGACCCACAACCTCGACCAGGCAAGCGTTGAGGCGCGTGCAGACGTTACCGCAGGCGGCGCGACAACCAAAACATATGCGACCATCGCATTTGCGACAAGCAACGCGAACAATGCAAACGCATACAACAGCGCTGCCATCAACATTTCCAAGGGAGCCGACACCACCGCGTCCTATGACGCAGGCGCAAACGCATGGACCATCACACTTACCGATAGCACAAGACAGTCCGATATCACACAGGCGATAAAGACCGCTGTAGAGACCGCAAAGGCTGCCGACACCACAGGCGCCCTCGCAGGACTCAACCTTTCCGTTACCAAGTTTGAGGTTCCTGCGGGCACCCTTGATACTGCGCTCACAGGCTGGGGTACAACCCTTAACCTCGTAAACACTGACCCGGTAGTTACCAATATCAGCGCAACTGCAAGCCAGCCCGGCGCATTCGCCAATAACTACAAGGTTGTGTTCAAGTACGTTTCCAACTACGACGCCCCCACCGCACAGTGGGACGACAACACCCTGACTATCGGCGTAACAAACAAGACTTATGCGGACGACGCGGCATTCCTGGCTGATATCAACGCGGCTGTTGCTGCGGCTGCAGGCGGAAATGAAAAGAAGCTGTTCACATTCGACACAGGCAGCTTCGTCGGCGCGGCTGCGATGACCCCCGGTCAGAGAAAGACGCTGTTCGGCTCCAATCCGTCACTCTCCTTCGGCGATGGCGCGGACAGCTTCTACACCACAGTTGCAAAGTCCCTGTCCACATTCAACCTGACAGACGGACGCAAGGGCGCCGAGCAGAGCTACAAGGACCTGGATAACGTCACAGTACAGCAGGACGGCACCATCATCGGCTACCACGCAGTTCACGGTTACATGAACCTCGGCCGTATCGACATCGCGACATTCGATAACCCCAACGGTCTTACCGCAATGGGAGGCACCCTGTTCGCAGAGAGCGTTGCTTCCGGTCAGCCCAAGCTTGCTATTGCCGGTCAGGACGGCGCAGGCGAGGTGGTTTCCGGCGCACTGGAGATGTCAAACGTTGACCTCGCGCAGGAATTCACCGACATGATCACCACACAGAGAGGCTACCAGGCAAACTCAAGAGTTATCACAACTTCTGATACCATGCTTGAGGAACTTCTCTCGCTCAAGAGATAACTGAATGAATAACACCTCCCCCGTTCAGGGGACGGGGGAGGATATGTTATAGAGGTATTATATGATATTCCTAACAAAGCTTGACGGAAAGGAATTCCTGCTCAACGAGCTGATGATCGAATCCGTCACTGAAACTCCGGATACAGTCATAGTGCTGTCAAACGGGCATTCCTACATCGTGCGCGAAAGCATGAAGGAGCTTCAGAACAAAATTCTCGAATACAACAGGCGGCGCCGACGCTTTGGCAGAAAGGCCGAGGCACAGACCAGGGAGCCTTTGACATAACAAACGGCAGGAAGCTGCATAAATCTGAATACAAGGGCAGTCAGACCTGCCCGTGAAAAGGAAGGGATTCTTTTTGAATATCACGATAATTATAGGCTGGGTCATTGCCTTCGGCATGGTCGTTTTCGGTATCTTCCAGGGTGGCCAGATAGACTGGTTCATCGACCCTCCGTCGCTTGCCATCACCATCGGCGGTACTATAGGCTGCCTTATCGGTTCCTACCCGCTGAGCTATCTGGCAGGAGTTCCCAAGCGCCTCAAGCTGGTGTTCATGCCGAAGAAGCACGACCCCGTGAAGTACATCGACGAGATCGTTGAATACGCAAAGATCGCAAGAGGCCGCGGTCTGCTCGCCCTCGAAGAGAGCGCAAACCAGTGCCAGGATCAGTTCATGAAATCCGCGCTGATGCTCATCGTTGACGCAAACGACACCGCAAAGGTACGCGGAATGCTGGACGACGCCATCAACTTCATGTGCGAGCGCCACGATAACGGACGCGCGTTCTTCGAAAGAGGCGTTGCGGTATTCCCGGCGTTCGGTATGCTGGGTACCGTTGTTGGTCTGGTTAACATGCTGAACAACATGGGCACCCACCCTGACGGACTGGCAAGTGGTATGGCAACGGCGCTGGTCACGACGTTCTACGGCTCGCTGTTCGCGAACGTACTGTTCAACCCTATGGCGAGCGCGCTGCAGAATGCGCATAACGATGAACTACTGTGCATGCAGATCATCGAAGAGGGCGTTCTGGCGATAGCAGACGGCTCCAACCCGCGCTACATACAGGAAAAACTGGAGTTCATGCTGCCGTCCTCAAAGAAGCGTTCCGGCAAGACCGGCGGCTGATAATGTGATTTGACAGAAAAGTTACATTTTTTGATGAAAAAAAGTCAAAAAGTATTTGCAATTTCAGCAGATTTATGCTACAATAATATATTGGCAGGGTAATGTGCAGAACCTGCCAGGTTGGTGCACATCTGAGAATTATATCGCAGGGGAGGAACATCAGTGGCTAAGATCGAAAAAAAGGCAAAGGAAGACCACAGTAACGACTGGTTGTCCACATACGGCGACATGGTGACGCTTCTGCTGACGTTCTTCGTATTGCTGTATGCTTCCTCATCGCAGGACGATCAGAAGTTCCAGTACATATACCAGGCGTTCACGTCACACGGCAAGTATTTAAATGAGTATGTTGATTCGCCAAACCCCAGCCCCGACGAGGGAGAGGGCACGGTCAGCGAAAAGCCGGAAAGCAACGGCGGTCAGGGAAATCTGCCCCAGAGCTTCGACCAGCTTTATCACTACATTTCGCAGTATGTTTCAGATAACAATCTGGAGCAGTCCGTTTCGCTGGAGAGCGGACCGGCGCACCTGAGCATCAGGTTTGACAACAACGTGTTCTTTGAGCCGAACAGCGCGGTGCTCACCCAGGAGGGAAAAAACCTTCTGGACGGCATAGGTCCCGGCATAAAGGCAGTGGAGGCTTCCATAAAGACCTGCACGATAAACGGCCACACAGCAAAGGCTATCTCAGAGGTCAACGACTGGGACCTGTCCTCCGGGCGAGCAGTGAGCGTGGTAAAGTACCTGGACTATAGAAAGGTGCTTGAAACAGAGCAGTTCCGTACAAAGGGCAGCGGTTATGCCGAGCCTATCGCAGACAACAGCACCCCCGAGGGAATGGCGCAGAACAGACGCGTCGAGATGGTGCTGCTGAGATCCGACGTCGATCCCACCGATCCTGAAGTAGTGAAGGATATCCTGAAGATCGACTACGGCATAGACCTCGACAACTTCGACCCGGACGGCAATAACAGTGGCAACACCGACAAGGTGCCCAACGATTACGCCCAGTCGATAATCGATTCGCTCGATCAGAAGTACCCGGACATCGGCAGCGGACTTACCGCAGGACCCACGATACCCGGAGATTACGATACATTTGCGGCAGATGTCGGAACTGACTCCGACAGCGCGGCTGAGGACTCTGCTGCAGACGCTGACAGCACATCAGAGTGATTTGGAGCGGTCGTGCAAGGCTGAGTTAATTCAGGGGGGATACAGATGGCTGACGTCCTGACGCAGGCGCAGATAGATGAAATGCTTAAAAACGTTGCCGCAGGCGCAGTTCCTGTGGTTTCGCAGCAAGAAACACAAAAGATAAAGGAGTACGACTTCCGTGCCCCGAAGAAATTCACGAAAGAGCAGATAAAGGTGCTCGACGGCATCTTTGAGAGCTATGCAAGGCTGCTTTCCTCGTATCTGACGGGGCTGTTGCGGCTTTACTGCCGCGTTTCACTCGTGAATATCGAGGAGCAGCGGTACAGCGAGTTCAACAACGCGCTGCCGGATTACGTGCTCATGGGCATGGTGGATATGGGCATAAAGAACGAAGAGGTGAGCGAGACCACCGTCATCGTTCAGATATCCAACACCATCACGTTCACGATGATAGACCGACTGCTTGGCGGCAGGGGTGAGTTCCGCGATGTCAACCGCGACTTCACCGAGATAGAAATAACCATCATGACGGACGTCATGAGTTCCATGGCAGGGCTTCTCTATGAGCCGTGGGCTGCTCATATCGAGCTGGAGCCGAAGCTCATCGGCATCGAGACCAACTCGCGAGTGGTGCAGACCATCGGCCATGAGGACACGGTAATAATCGTAGCGCTGGAGGTCGAGATAAACGGCGCGAAGTCCATAATCTCCGTGTGCATACCCGCGATAAACCTTGATGAGATAATGAGCAAATTCATCTCACGCTACAATGTCTCAAGAAGAAAGCTCGACGCCGGTCGCGAGGCAGAGCGCCGCGACAATATCATGACAGGCATCAGCGGCACAGACCTTAACATAACGGCAGTGCTTGGGGAGATAAACCTTGATCTGTACGAGGTGCTGACGCTGCAGGTGAACGACGTTATCCCGCTTGGCAAGAGCATTTCAAGCAGCGTCGAAGTCAAGATAGGCAACAAGCCCTGGTGCACGGGCAAGCTTGGTACCTACAACAATAAAAAGGCTGTAATGATAGATAATTTTATAGAGAATTGAGGTAAAAAGTTCGATGGCTAATGAAAAGGATGCAAACGTTGAATTCAGCTCATATGAAATAGACGCGGTCGGCGAGATACTCAACATAAGCATGGGCGCGGCTGCAACCGCAGTTTCTGAGTTGCTCAACGCAAAGGTCTGGATCACGACACCACAGGTGAGTGTGGTCAAGGCTGCCGACCTTAACTACGACCGTCTTGAGCCTGCGATCTGCGTAAAGATCGTGTATGTTTCCGGTATCTCCGGTCAGAACATGATGGTGCTCAAGCAGGACGACGTTCAGCTCATACTCAACCAGCTGATGGGCAACCCGCTGGTGGTTTCTCCGGATTTTGAGTTCGACGAGATGAACATAAGCGCCGTTTCCGAGGTCATGAACCAGATGATGGGTGCTTCTGCGACTGCACTCTCCGATCTGCTGGGCATCTCCGTGGATATTTCCACCCCCACGCCCTACCTGATCGAGCAGACGAACTTCTGCAAGCTGGCAGAGCTCGACCCTGAGCAGACCATCGTCGCAGTTACATTCAACCTTTCTGTTGACGGTGTAATGAACAGTGAGTTCATGTCCGTCATGTCGGTGGACCTCGCAAAGTCCCTTTCCGGCAAGATGATAGAGAAGTTCAACGGCGATGCAGCCGACGCAGAGCGCCACATCCAGAGC
>ULTX01006133.1_pt1 | contig 20361 bp, 17 predicted proteins | sample 1958041 | NCBI WGS metagenome assembly ULTX01 (sample SAMEA4835747, study PRJEB28245) | human gut metagenome | biome: gut microbiome; material: fecal sample | place: Denmark | collected 2008
AAAGATTTCTTGTTTTTTAGCTGCGTCTAAATACATAATTTGACTGTTTATTAAAATGTATAAATTTGATTTGCGGATGCAAAGGTAAGCATAATCTTTCAGACTACAAGCGTTTTACGACTTTTTTTCAAAAAACGAGCCCAAGAGTCTCACGACTTCAGCTCATTGGCATGTTCAATAAAAGTAGCCGATGTAATCGGTTCGACCTGTTCAAAACCCATTTTACGCGTTTGACATTTTTTGCAAGAGCAACTCCGACACTTTGCCTGCTCAAAAACCGTACAAGGATCCAGGTGTATCGTCAACTGAATCCGGTCGGCATATTTCTTTTCCAGAATTTGTTTCAAACGGGCTCCTTCACGATGTCCTTCTTCAATGGTGTAAAACCAGGGAAGTGTCAAATCACAATCCATATACAAGTAACTTCCATACTTGATGACCTTGGCATTGTGAATGTCAATCCAATCGGGAGAACGTTTCTCATTCAACTCCAGCGCTATATCGTTCAGCAAAGCCTCATCCGCCTTGTCCAGCAGATTCGCAATCGTCTTGCGCAAAATGGAAATTCCCGTCACGATAATAATTCCTCCAAACAAGAAGGCCAGTACGCTATCAATCCAGGCTATTCTAGTGAAATAAAGCAAAAGCAACCCAGCCACCAGTCCGATGGTAGAATACGTGTCCGACTGCAGATGCTTTCCCCCTGCAATCAAAGCCATTGAATTATACCGTTTCCCGATACGCACGCTATACCAGCCCATCAGGTAATTGACCAGTCCGGAAAAAGCGACGATGTAGATACCCACATCCAATTTCTGTATGCCCACCGGGAAAAACAAATGCGACACGCCTTCATACACAATCAATGCACCGGCAAACGTAATCAGAATGCCTTCGACAGAAGCCGACACCTGTTCCATCTTTCCATGTCCGAAAGGATGGCTTTTATCTTTTGGCTGTGCCGACCAATGAAGGCTATAAAGACTGACTGCCCCCGCTACCACATTGACAATACTTTCCATTGCATCCGTCAAAATTCCAACAGAATTCGTCAGCCAATAGGCCGCAAACTTCCCAATCAGTATCAAGGAAGAAATCAATACAATCCTTTTTTGTACTTTCTGCTTAAGCTGTTCCTCGTTCATTTTTCTCTCACTTTTTATAAACGGACAGCAAAGTTAGCGAGTTCCTGCCAAAAGTATACCTATAAACCATAAGATTTGAGAAATCTTCTTACATTTGTTACGAATCGAAATCGGTCTACTTCCAAGACAATCGACACATCACAAAAATAATCTCCAATTGTAGGATTTGCATTCCCAAAATCTCTTCACACACCTCGCAGCACCAACTGAAAGTCTTTGCAAACAGATAGAAAATTATCTTTACCACAACCGAAACAGAATAAAAAGCGATAAGCTGACAAATCCGTAGGGATTCACTTGCTTATTCTTTTTATTTACAATTTATTTACAATGATTTTTTCGAAGAAAAATCGTACCTTTGCGCACAAATTATAGGTATAGTATGCAAGATATTAGAAACATTGCCATTATTGCTCACGTCGACCACGGGAAAACCACCCTGGTAGACAAAATGATGCTGGCGGGACATTTGTTCCGCAACGACCAGACCAACGGTGAACTGGTTTTGGATAACAACGACCTGGAACGGGAAAGAGGTATCACTATCCTTTCCAAAAACGTATCCATCAACTACAACGGTACAAAAATCAATATTATCGATACTCCGGGACACGCCGACTTCGGTGGAGAAGTAGAACGTGTCTTGAACATGGCCGACGGATGTATTCTGCTGGTTGACGCCTTCGAAGGCCCGATGCCGCAGACTCGTTTCGTGCTTCAGAAAGCCCTTCAAATCGGACTGAAACCGATTGTGGTGGTTAACAAAGTGGACAAACCGAACTGCCGTCCGGAAGAAGTGTATGAAATGGTATTCGACCTGATGTTCAGCCTCAACGCCACAGAAGACCAGCTGGACTTCCCCGTACTTTACGGTTCGGCCAAGAACAACTGGATGGGCGAAGACTGGAAAACGCCGACAGGTACCATCACCCCGCTGCTGGATGCCATCATAAAATACATCCCGGCTCCTCAACAGCTGGAAGGTACGCCGCAGATGTTGATTACTTCACTCGACTACTCTTCTTACACAGGACGTATCGCCGTAGGCCGTGTGCATAGAGGTACCTTGAAAGAAGGCATGAACATCACTCTGGCCAAACGAGACGGCACCATGGTGAAATCAAAAATCAAGGAAGTACATACCTTCGAAGGACTGGGCCGCAAACGGGTAGAATCCGTATCTTCCGGTGATATCTGCGCCATCATCGGTGTGGAAGGCTTCGAAATCGGTGATACTATCTGCGACTTCGACAACCCGGAACCGCTGCCACCTATCGCCATCGACGAACCGACCATGAGCATGCTGTTCACTATCAACGACTCTCCGTTCTTCGGTAAAGAAGGTAAATACGTGACTTCCCGTCACATCCACGACCGTCTGATGAAAGAGCTCGACAAGAACTTGGCTTTGCGCGTACGCAAGACCGAAAACGAAGATGGAAAATGGATTGTATCCGGACGTGGTGTGCTCCATCTGTCTGTGTTGATTGAGACCATGCGCCGTGAAGGTTACGAACTCCAAGTAGGACAGCCGCAGGTTATCTTCAAGGAAATCGACGGCGTGAAATGCGAACCGATTGAAGAGCTGACCATCAGCGTACCCGAAGAATTTGCCAGCAAGATGATTGATATGGTAACCCGCCGTAAGGGTGAGATGGTGTCCATGGAAACACAAGGCGACCGTGTGAACATCGAGTTCGACATGCCGTCACGTGGTATCATCGGTCTGCGTACCAACGTGCTGACCGCTTCTCAGGGAGAAGCCATCATGGCTCACCGCTTCAAGGAATATCAGCCGTACAAGGGTGACATTCCTCGCCGCACCAACGGCTCCATGATTGCCATGGAATCGGGTACAGCTTTTGCCTACGCCATCGACAAGTTGCAAGACCGCGGTAAGTTCTTCATCTATCCGCAGGACGAAGTATATGCCGGACAGGTGGTAGGTGAACACGTACATGAAAACGACCTGGTGGTCAACGTGACCAAATCAAAGAAACTGACCAACATGCGTGCTTCCGGTTCAGACGACAAGGCCCGTATCATTCCGCCGGTCATCTTCTCACTGGAAGAGGCACTGGAATACATCAAGGAAGATGAATACGTGGAAGTGACTCCAAAGAGCATGCGTATGCGTAAGATCATCCTGGATGAAACAGAACGCAAGCGTGCCAACAAGAACGCGTAAACATACATTGTTTATATAAAAGAAATCCGGGCTTTCGAGGAATCTCCCTTTGAAAGCCCGGATTTTTTATCTGCTGTCCTTTTTTATTTTTCCCGATATACCAGGTTGTTGCCGTTCATCCGCTCCATGTATTGCTGGATGAGGGACTTCAACTGAGTTTCCATCGCCTTCAAGGTATCTTGCGGCATGGTGTCTTTCACATCGTCCTTCATCAGCACATCCGTACGGAAACGGTAGGCATGAATCACTTTCTCCCCATCGAACTGAATCAGGTAGTCTCCTTTCAGGAACTGGTAGATGCCGCTTGTCGGCAAATAATTCACCGCAAACTTTTCTGCGGCAGACGTACGCAATGCATCTTGTCCGAAACCGACGTACGCACGATCATAACCTAAAATTCCTAACACTGTCGGCATGATATCTATCTGATCGACCACCTTCTCTTTATCCAATCCTCTCAATTCCGGCATGCTGGGCGCATAAAAAATGACCGGGACCTTATAATACCCCAAATCAGTCACATAATCCGGGTAACAGTTTCCACTGGTATGATCCGCTGTAATCACAAATAAAGTATTTTTGAACCAAGACTGTTTTTCAGCCTTTTCAAAAAAACGTTGAATAGCATAATCCGAATAGGCTATAGTTTCAAACAACGGGTCTTTTCCTTTAGGAAACTTTCCTTTGTATCGTTCCGGCAAATCAAAAGGCCCATGAGAAGTAGCTGTAAACACAGAGGTTACAAAAGGCTCCTTCATCTCCGACATTCGGTCGCAGTAGAATTGCAGGAATTCCTCATCCCAGATAGCCCATGTCCCGTCAAAATCCTTATCTCCATTGTAATTAGGATCTTCGTTGTATTCGGTACGACCAAAGTATTTTTGGAATCCGACTGAACGGGCAAAAGCCTGAAAACCCATTGAACCATTCATAGCCCCGTGAAAGAAAGCAGATGAATACCCTTTATGCCGAGTCAACTCACCGGCAATACTGGACACATCATTCAGGGCCGAAGGAGTCAAGAAAAAGGGCTCCACAAAACTGGGAATAGAAGACAAGACTGAAGGCATTCCGTCAATACTTTTACGCCCATTACTGTATGAGTACTGGAATGTCAAGCTTTTTGTCAGCAGGGAATCAATAAACGGCGTATATCCTTTATAAGTCCCATTCTCCAACTGTGGATTCAATGAACCAACATGCTGTTTGCTAAAACCTTCCCAAATAATCACCACCACATTCATCGGACGGAAGACAACCGAATCTGATGGCAAGTGGATAGGAGTATACACCGCTTCTGCCTCCTTTTCTGACAAATAACCAGGATTTACAAATGTAGTTTTTCCCAAAGTACGGAACAATGAAAAAGGAGTATTCAGTACCAGTCCAGCATCTAAAGGACGGTCCACATACTGGTTGGCATTACTAAGAGTAATCGGACGAGTGGCAGTGGTCATACCTCCACGCATACCGAACACTGTAAAAGGAATAGCAATCAACAATGCTACCAATTGTACCGCATAATAAGCCAACTTTTGTTTCACAGGAAATACTCTCGGAGCACGATACAACTTATATAACGCATAAAACAATGCAGCAGCCAGCAACACCAAATACCAGTAGGTAGCAAACTCATCCAAGAAAATAGAAGTTAGCTTCCCTTCTCCTTCATGACTGAATTCCTGCAACACTGTCATCGTGGTACGTCTTCCTGTAAAGCGGAAGTATACACAGTCTATCAGGTTGGTAATCAGAAAGAACGTATTAACAGTTGTAAAAAGCCACCGCACAACTTTATAGAACACAGGAGTTTCCTTCCAATGCAGTGGAAAAAGAAACAACAAAATAAACAATGCATTGCTATAAAGTATGGCTGTGGTATCAAAGATAATGCCCGCTCTAAATAAACTAACGGCATATCCCCACGTCAGATGTCCACTAAATACATCCCAATTTAAAAGCAAAAACGCCAGACGGCATAAAGTGTAACATACATACACAAGTACCAAATTCCAGACCAGCGTCAGCACATTGGCAAACAATTCTTTCTTCATTATTCTCATCTTTTTACAAATACTGAATGGCAAAAATAGCGATAAATTTGGAGAACTTCATATCTTTGTATTTTAAACGAATCAAAGATGAAGAAAAAACAACGTATTATAATCTCCGTATCCGTACTTATTGTTCTTATAGCAGGTATTTGGGTTAACTCACGCTGGCATGTATGGTTCGGAAATCCAGAAGAGCCAGCTTATCTCCCATTAAAAGAACCTGGAAGAGTGTTGCTGACATTCGGTGACAAAGAAGAACTATCACGCAACATCAGCTGGCAATACGACTCAGTGGTAGCTTCTTCATCCTTTGTAGAACTGGCCGACACACTAAGAAAAGATACTGTTCGCATAAATGCGCATGGGGAAGTGTTCCAGTCTCGTAGCGGAAAGGCAGCCTACTACACCGCACGACTTCGGTCGCTCAATCCTGCCACTTATTATAGCTACCGGGTGAGCAATGATGGAAAGTTCTCTCCATGGTACAGTTTCCAAACCTACAATCAGGCAACCCGTAACGATTACTCTTTCATTTATGTAGGCGACGTACAAGATACCATAAACGGCAAAGCCAATCAATATCTGAAAGAAGCATTACAAGCACATCCTAAAACTGAATTTTTTGTTTTTGGAGGTGACCTGACTGAACGTCCTATGGATTCATACTGGGCAGAAACATTTTCTGGCCTTGACTCCATCGGACAGCACTACCCTATTTTAAATGTGGCAGGTAATCACGAGTACCTGAAATATGTAATCCGCAAATTGGAACGTCGTTTTCCTCTTGTATTTTCTTATTTTCAAGATTCCATGGTGGACAACAATCAGGTATATACTCTCAGATACAACGACCTGCAACTCTTTTTACTCGACAGCAACCGTGAATTCTTCTATTTATGGTCACAAAAGAAATGGCTGGAAAAAGAGCTAAAGGCCAGCGATGCACGATGGAAAATCGTTGTCTTGCACCATCCTTTGTATTCAGCCAAAGGAAAGTATAACAACTTGGTACAAAAAACCATCTTCAACTCATTGATTCAAGAAAACAAAGTAGACCTCGTCCTACAAGGACATGAACATGCTTATGCACGTATGACACTTCATGACGAACAAAATAACGCAACAACACCTGTTTATACAGTCAGTCACTGTTCTCCTAAAAGTTACCGGATAACTTTTGACCAGCGCTTTGACAAATATGGTATTGAAAGTCGGTATTACCAGTATATTCGCTTACACGGAGATACACTCAGTCTAAGTACTTACGAAGTGCCAGCAGGAAATTTGTACGACTCTCTGGATATTGTAAAATCCGGAATAAAACCAATGATTATTGATTATGGCAGAAATATTCCCGAACACCTGGATTTCAAACCTGGCAATAGCAAAAAAGACCAGAAATATATGAAACTGATAGAAGATTATAAGCAACGAACACAGATACTACATGAAAATTAAATTCATACGAAAGATAAAACAAAGAATACACGACATACTGAACGTATGTAGTGTAGCTGGCATACGCAATTTGTATGCCATGGCCATTCTACCACACTTTGGCAGCAAGGCGACCCGCATCGTTCGCAGAGAACGAAAACAACAGGCAATCTTACATTTCTTACGAACAGAATACAAGGACATTATTCTAAAATACAGACAAGAAAGAGAAGTTATCTCCCAATCATCACAAGCTCCTATATGGGTTTGCTGGTGGCAAGGGAAAGAGACTATGCCTCCTATCGTACAAGCTTGCTTCCGCTCTTTATGTATGCACGCAGGCAATCATCCAGTTCACCTCATTACACAAAAAAACATATCAGAATATACTGCCATCCCCAATTACATACTACAAAAAGTTCAGGACGGCAAAATCTCATTTACCCATTTTTCCGATATTCTTCGCATGTGCTTACTTTATGAACATGGAGGGTTATGGACAGATGCCACCGTTTATGTAAGCCAACCTATTCCAGAAGAAGTTTTCCAAAAGCCATTGTTCACCATAGCCAGCCACATTGACACAGATAATATTTCACAAGGCAGATGGACTGGTTTCATATTAGGAAGTTGCCCCAAAGAAATTTTATGTAGTTTTACCAGAGAAGTATTTTTTCAATATTGGAAAAGAAAAAACAGATTGCTCGATTATTTCCTGATTGACTACATTATTGCCACTGCTTATAACAATCTTCTTTCTGTCAACCAATCATTAAATTCTATACCAACCAGCCATACACGCCTATTTGATATGGAAAATATGTTGAATCTTTCTTATAATGAGAAAGAATTCTCCAGTTTGTGCCAACAACAAATATTTCATAAACTCAGTTATAAGCATACCCACTTTTCACATACCATAGAAGGTAAAATTACCCTATATGAGAAATTGACCAATCATTCATTCCAATACTATTCAGCTTAAATTTCCTGAACTATGAACCCATCCCAACTATTTCCCACCATAAATTGTGTCGTTGTAACTTACAATCGACTCAACCTGCTCAAAGAAAATATACAAGCCCTAAAGGCACAAACCTTTCAACTTCATACGATTTTTATCATTGACAACTGCTCTACGGATGGAACAAGAGAGTTTCTGGACAGTTTATCCAACGATACGCAAATAAAGGTTATCCACCTTCCGGAAAATAAAGGAGGAGCCTGGGGATTTTATGAGGGTATTAAACAAGCTGTACTTGCAGGATGCGACTACGTATGGATTATGGATGACGATACCATTCCAACGAACAATGCCTTGGAAGAACTAGTTAAAGGACTTTCACTTTCAGGACATATCGGATTTGTATGCAGCAAAGTAATTTGGACAGATGGGAACCTGCATAAAATGAATGGTCCCAACCTTATCTTAGACCCCATCACAAAAAAGACAATCCTAAGGAGCAATGAACAAACGTCTGGTCTGGCATGTGAATCCTGTAGTTTCGTCTCTGTGCTTTTCAGTGCTAAAACCGTACAAGAGGTTGGATTACCTATCAAAGAATTCTTTATCTGGGCCGACGACTTGGAATACACAAGCAGAATACACCTTCACCGATACGATGGTTTCTACATCGAGAAAAGTATGGTAGTACATAAGACAGCAGTAAACTATGGTCCCAAAATTCAGACAGCTCCAGTTGAAACAGCTTGGAAATTCTATTACCATGCCAGAAATATGTCGTATATAAATCGTTCCCGAAAAAAGAATGCGCTTGTTTTTTACATTTCGCTACTGAACAGATACCGTATTTATTTACATCGCATCAATAAAAGGCCTGACAGTAAAGAAGACAAGAAAAAATTCAAGGAGGCTGTCAAACGCGGTTGCAAAGATGCAATTACCTTCAAACCAACCATTGAATATCTACCTTAAGGACATCCTTTTTGGGGGAAAAGAACGGTATTTAGGTTTAGCTAACCTCGTAAGATACAAAAACTTATCGACCAACCTTTTAAGCTTGTAGGAAAAAGGGGGCACCGGACGCTCTTCTTTCCATGGAGTTAGGTCCAGATAATGGAAATAAAGATTCTTATAAGGATTTTGAGACTTATACTGCCAAGGTTTCTTTCCTCCCGTATAATGTATAATAACAGGATGGAGTAATTCTTGGTCCAACGTTGCAATTACTTCGGGACGAATACGGCGTTTACGACGCAAGAAGCCATCCTGTACATTATAACGAAACGGCAAAAACAGTTTACAATCATGAAGCAATGCGTTCAATACATCCTGATCATTAAAAACCAACTCATTCACATGCCGGGAAATATACTTTACGGCTTTTTGCTGAAATCCTATCTCTCTCCAATAATTCAAGTTCACTAATAATACACCGGCATTAAAATAAGAGAAAGAAGCATCATAATGCAAACGAGTATAATTATCAGACTTACCACTCCACATATCTTCTACACACCCTACTGCATAATCACTGACATCAGTATCCCAGAAATCCTGAATAGAACCATTCACTACTAAATCACAGTCTAGATATATGACTTTCTGCAAATCCTGTGGTAGAATGGTTTCCAGAAAAATCCGATAATAAGTAGCCAGTGAAATATGGCTGTGACCATAAATCATACACCCTTGCAACAAATCTTTCCCAGCCTCATAAATTGTCAGTCTTTGTAAATAGCGCTTCTCAACCCAGTCACAAAGTTGCTTACGTGCATCTTCGGATAATTCTCCTGCTATCACATGTATATGAAATCTTACCTCACGGTTATTTTCAAACAAAGAGGTTAACATCACAATACAATACTTCACATAAGAAGTATCAATGTTACAAGCGATATGTATAGTATCTTTCTCCATATTCTTAAAATGCCACTTCTGATAATGCTTTCTGAATATAATATCCCTGACTTAATCGTCTGCTTATCTCTATAGTACGATGCTTCATTACCGCATACTGCTCCGGAGTAACAGAAGAAAGTAGCGTATCTAATTCAGCTAGCGAAGACACACAAAGACCAATGCCGTTATCCCGAACGAAATCTGCAAGAGCAGCCTGCTCCCAAATAATAACCGGCAATTCACAACGAATGTATAAAGACGTCTTGTGGGGATTGTTATATTTCAAATATTCACCAAAATCTCCTGTACATGCATCTATGGAAAAGCCGTCCCAAACCAAACCAAAATCACCCTCTACTGTCGCTATCAGTTCGTCCGAACGGACGAACCCTTTACAATGGAAAAATTCTTTTCCCTTCGCCTTATCCAATTCAAAACCATTTCCATATAAGTTAAACTGATAAGAATGACAATAATTGCCGACCTCATACAAGAAGGTATTCTTACGTGGATTTAAAGCACCGGCATACACTACTCTGTATGGCTGTGAAGGTACCACATGTGAAGGAGCTTTTGTATCAGAAAGATAATCAAATATTTCCAGAACGCCTAAAGGAACTTTACATCCATTATCCAATAACCATTGTTTCATTCGAGTGTTATGCGCAATGATATAATCGGCATGGCTCAAACGACAGATTTCCTGTTCCACCGTAAGTTTTTTACGACGAAAGCTCCCCAAATCATGAATTACCACAATCACCTTAGCCTTTTTCCAATGGGCCAATCTACAGACAAACGTGAAATATTTCTTTAAAGGATACTGCAATACAAGACGGTCATCTTTTTTCAAAGAAAAAGGAAGCCTCAATACTCCTGCCAATGTAACAAGAAAAGCAAGTATCGTATTCGTATAACGTGTTTGATGGAAGCCGACATTCACATAACCGTTCTCTTCCAAAATTCGTTCGATATCGGTCTTGGCTTTATTTCCGGCGCTATCTATTCCTTTATAATTGCGTGACAAATAACAGTATCTCATACTTTTTATTAATATCAAAAACAATCTTATTTTTATTTATGCCTTTTCGCAAAACTACATAAAAAGCACGAATTAGCAATTCTATTTTAACCGTTTAGTATAACTAAAACCTATAAAAAAGCATTCACTTCAACAAATTCACAATCTTTTTTACGCGAAAGGAGGAATGAAGCATACTTTCCATTGGTAAAATTGAGAAGAAAACCTACCTTTGTAAACTTCTTAACCAAATACACCCACAATGAGGATAGGATTTGACGCCAAACGAGCCGTACAGAACTTTACCGGATTAGGCAACTACAGCCGTTACCTGATTGAAATTCTTTATCGTTTCTATCCAGAAAACGAATACATTCTTTATGCACCTCGTATCCGTTCGAATCCTCCGTTCAACCGTTTACGCTCTGCATGCCCTAAACTACTCTGCATCTCCCCTAAAGGAATATGGGAAAAATTTCGTTCTTTCTGGCGATCTATCGGCATCACCCGCAATCTGGAGAAAGATCACGTGACCATCTATCATGGTCTGAGCAATGAACTCCCACTCAATATCCGGAAAGCATCTCATACCAAAAGTGTAGTAACCATACACGATCTGATTTTTCTGCGCTATCCACAATGCTACCCACTCATTGACCGTCTTATTTATACCTATAAATTCCGTAAGGCATGTCAAGATGCAGATGCCATCATCGCTATCAGTCAATGTACCCGACAGGATATTATCCAATTTTTTGGTATTGACGCACGTAAAATCCGAGTTATCTATCAAGGATGCGACGAATCATTTACACACCCGGCAGAAGAAAGGCTCAAAAAAGAAGCCAAAACAAAATACCATCTTCCCGCTAGATACATATTGTGCGTAGGAAGCATAGAAGAAAGGAAAAATGCCTTACTAGCCGTAGAAGCCATGACGGGAGTTCCCGAAGACATCCATCTCGTTCTAGTAGGAAAACGTACCCGCTACACGAATCAAATTGATTCTTTTATATCCACTCACCAGTTGGAACAGCGTGTACATCTTCTTCATGATGTAACCTTCCAATATCTTCCAGCTATTTATCAGTTAGCCGAAATATTTGTGTATCCTTCCCGATTTGAAGGTTTCGGCATTCCCATCATTGAGGCTCTTCATTCGGGAATACCTGTCATTGCTGCTACAGGTTCTTGTTTGGAAGAAGCAGGCGGACCAGATTCCGTGTATGTTCATCCTGATGATAAAGAAGGGTTGAAAGAAGCTATCAACGCCTTACTAAATAACCCCGAAAAAAGGCAATATATCATCAAACAAGGACAACAATATGTCACTCGTTTCTCCGAAAAACGGCAGGCAGACGAGTTGATGGATTTGTACCACTCACTTCTAGAAGGACAACAAATATGAAAATAGAAATATCTCCAGATTATCAATATATGACAAAAGAACTCTTCGATATTCCGCGTATGTTCAACGAGGGACAAGGAGAGATTGTCTATTCAGGTAGAAATCTAGTCTGCCGCTTTACCATTCAAGGCATGCCCGTCATCGCCAAACGCTTCAAGCGAGTCAATTTCTTCCAACAGATTGCTTACACATTCTTTCGGAGCACCAAGGCTGAGAGAGCTTTCCGCTATGCAAAAATCTTCAGGGAACGGGGCATTGAAACGCCACACGAAATCGCATTCATAGAAACGAAAGAACATGGATTGTTCACTACCGGCTATTTTGTTTGTACGGTCTGCCCGGATCCCCCTGCTTTCCCCTACCTGGTTCCAAAGGAGAATTATGACAAAGAACTTGCCAAAGACCTAATCTCATTCATCATTTCCATGCATCAGAAAGGAATTATACACGGAGACTTGAATTTCGGCAATTTTTTGTTTCGGAAAACGCCTCCCCAAACACACTATCAGTTTCAGGTAATTGACATCAACCGCTCTATTTTTTTTGACACTTGTCCACCCCAAGAAATATGTCTAAAAAATTTGAGTACACTTACTCACCGAAGAGACTTATTCGAGTTCATGGTCCGGGAATATGCCCGACAAAGGGGATGGAATGAGGAAGAAACCCTCACACATACCACCCATTACTTAGAAAAGTTGGAACAGAAGCATCAACGAAAAGAGAAAATAAAACAATTATTAAAAAAATAAAAGCCTCATGATACCTAAAATCATCCATTTCTGCTGGTTAAGTGGAGATCCATATCCCCAAAAGATTCGAAAATGCATGAAAACTTGGAAAAGAATCATGCCTGACTACGAGGTAAAGCTTTGGAATATGGAAACTTTCGACATCTCCACAGCTCCAATCTACGTACAAGAAGCAATAAAAGCACGTAAATGGGCTTTCGCCGCAGACTATATTCGTATGTATGCACTTTATACAGAAGGCGGCATCTATCTGGACTCCGACGTAAGGATCTTAAAAAGATTTGATGAATTCCTTAATTATTCATTCTTCTCCAGTCTAGAATACCATCCCAGCCAGCTAGAACAAACGGGTTCCATTCATAGAATAACCCCAGAAGGGAAACGAATAGGTAATGACTATATTTCCGGTATGCAAATTCAAGCTGCCGTGATGGGTGCTGAACCTCAATGTCCATTTGTAAAAGATGTATTGGATTGGTACATCCACAAACAATTTTCCAAAGAATTATCTCCAGATATGTTTGCCCCTCTAATTTATGCACAACTTGCGGAAAAATATGGTTTTCTATATTTGGATAAAGATTAAGACCTGAAAGGCAATATGCATATTTTCCGCTCTGAAATCTTTGCAGGCAACAAGCATGAAGTCACACCAGCATCCTATGCCATTCATCTGTGTGCACACAGCTGGAAAAATTCTTTATTGGAAAAATTTCTTCAATTTATCAGGAAATTCAAATAATAAACATGAATCATCATCCTCAAAAAGTCACATTTACAATTGTAACTGTATCTTACAACTGCTGTACGCTGATTGAAAAAACAATAGAAAGCGTGTTGCAGCAAGACTGCTGTGACAAGGAATACATCGTCATTGACGGAGGTTCTACCGACGGAACCACTGAAATCATAAAGAAATATGAACAATACCTTACTTTTTGGTGTTCGGAACCCGACGGAGGTATTTATCAAGGAATGAATAAAGGACTTTCACATGCACAAGGACAATGGATTCTTTTTTTAAACGCCGGAGATATTTTTTCAAACAAGAATGTACTGACAAATGTCCTTCCTTTTACAGAAAATAAAAAAGACGATATTCTTTATGGAGATATTTTTACACTCAAAAACAATGAAAGAGTGATAAAAAGAGCACTGGAACCTTGCAACAAACAACGTATGTTTTTTTGTCATCAGGCCGTTTTTGTACGAACAGAACTTATGAAAGCCCATCCTTTTGATACCCGTTTCAAGATGTCTGCAGATTTCTATTTTTTCAAATTTTGCTATCTGACGAAAAAGAAATTCCAACATATCCCTGTGACAGTTTCTGTGTACGACCGCACAGGCATTTCCAATACCCGACGAATAGAAGGACTAAAAGAAAATATTCGGGTTATTCAAGAACTAGATAAAGGATGGGATAAAATAAAGTTCCTCTGTAAACTTTATTTTGTCATCGGATGGAATAAAATTAGAACCAGCATAAAAAGAAACAAAGTCTGAGACAGGTCAACCTTCTACCTGCCTCTTCAGCCATTCTTCTTTCGTACGTTTCCAGCGGTTATGACTCCAGAGCCAATAAGCCGGCTCCCGCTGGATCATTTCTTCCAGCATACGTGCATACATATCGGTCAACTCATAGTCCGGATACTCTTTGGGATGAAGAGTCATCAAACGGAATGTTGCCTGATAATACCCTCTTTTTACCCGTTTCACATCTACATAATAAAGTGCAGCATCTACCTGCTTAGCTATACGTTCGGCTCCAATAAAGAAAGAGGTATCATGATTCAAAAAACGGGTCCAATGATTCATGTTCTCCCACTTAGGAAGCTGATCAGAAATAAAGCCTATCATTACTTTTTTATCTTGCTTACGTAACGTCAAAATCCGTCGAAGCGTATCTTTCATCAAAATGGACTCTCCACCAAACTGCCCGCGCAACCGCAAAAAAAGCTCATCAAATGCCCGATTGTAAATGCGATGATAAATCTGCCCTCCATGCATATCTGGAATCCATGCACTCAAGGATGCTATATATTCCCAATTACAATAATGGCCTAAATAAAGGAAACAGAATTTTTTATCATTTTTACCCAACTCAGCCCGTACTTCATCCAAATTCGTAAATACCATACGACGCTTCATTTCCTTATGCGAAATAGAAAACATCTTTATCACTTCCACTACATAATCACAGAAAAAATGATAGAACTTTCTTTCTATGCTCTTAATCTCTTTCAGGTCTTTATCTGGAAATGATTCCATCAAATTTTTACGAACAATCCTTCCTCTGTAACGAAATCCATAATACAAAGGAATAAACAATAAATCTGAAAAAAAATAAAGTACACGCAAAGGTAAAAGTGACAACAAATACCATAATATGAAAACCAAATAATATGCAAATTTCATTGAATCTTTTTTTTAGAAAAACACTGCAAAACTACAAAATTCCTGCTTTTTCAGAAGGTTTATCAAGTTAAACTTGCAGATTTACATTATCTTTGCCTATTATTTTCAAACCTTCAACCAATATGATGAAAGAATTCTTTCAATTGATGCGGCGCTTTGTTTCACCGTACAAAAAGTTCTTATGGTGGTCAATACTACTAAATGTATTGTCTGCAATCTTCAATATTTTTTCTTTTTCGCTATTAATTCCGATACTAAATATCTTATTCAGGACTGGAGAAAACAAAAGTGTATACCAGCTGATGGAATGGGGAAGTGGAGACTTCAAAGATGTGGCAACCAATAATTTTTATTATTACACTACCCAACTCATCGATAGTTTTGGCCCTGCTACCACTTTGCTTTTTCTCGGCTTATTCCTTGCCGGAATGACCTTATTAAAAACAGCTTGTTATTTTGGTTCCTCGGCTATTATGATTCCGCTTCGAACCGGAGTGGTTAGGGACATCCGCATCTTAGTATATAAAAAGGTAGTATCCCTTCCTTTAGGCTTCTTTTCCGAGGAGCGGAAAGGTGATATCATCGCACGCATGAGCGGAGATGTAAATGAGGTAGAAACCTCTATTACCAGTTCACTGGATATGCTGCTAAAAAATCCAATTCTAATTATTTCTTATTTTGCCACTCTCATTGTAACTAGCTGGCAACTGACACTATTTACTATTCTTGTACTTCCTACCATGGGATGGGTAATGGGAAAAGTAGGACGTGCCCTGAAACGTCAATCATTGGATGCTCAAAACCGATGGAGTGACACTATGTCTCAATTGGAAGAAACACTTGGAGGATTACGTATCATCAAAGCATTCATCGCAGAAAAGAAAATGACGGAACGATTTGAAAAATGTTGCAATGACTATCGCGATGCAGTGAATAAGGTCGCTATCCGCCAGTCATCCGCTCATCCAATGAGCGAATTTCTAGGAACACTCCTAATTGTAGCTGTGCTTTGGTTTGGCGGGTCACTGATTTTGTCTAATCATTCCTCGATCAATGCATCTACTTTCATTTTCTATATGGTCATTCTGTACAGCGTGATTAACCCATTGAAAGAATTCTCAAAAGCAAGCTATAACATTCCTAGGGGGTTAGCCTCCATGGAGCGCATTGACAAAATCTTAAAAGCAGAAAATACCATTCAGGATCCGGTTCACCCACACCCACTGAAGGAAGTCAAAAACAAGATTGAGTTCAAAGACATCTCATTCAGTTATGACAGCAAAAAAGAGGTACTGAAACACATCAATCTGACCGTAGAAAAAGGCAAGACTGTAGCCCTAGTCGGCCAATCCGGATCAGGTAAATCCACATTGGTTGATTTGCTTCCACGTTATCACGACGTGCAGCAGGGAGAAATCACCATTGACGGCACCAACATCAAAGATGTAGCGATTCATGACTTGCGCAGCTTGATTGGAAACGTGAACCAAGAGGCTATTCTTTTCAACGATACGTTCTTTAACAACATCGCTTTTGGAGTAGAAGGGGCTACCATAGAACAAGTCATTGAAGCGGCCAAGATTGCCAATGCACACGATTTCATCATGGAAAAACCGGAAGGATACAATACAAACATTGGTGACCGGGGAAGCAAGCTTTCTGGAGGACAACGCCAGCGTATCAGTATTGCACGAGCCATTTTGAAGAACCCACCGATTCTGATTCTCGATGAAGCCACTTCCGCACTCGACACGGAATCTGAGCGCCTAGTACAAGAAGCATTGGAAAGATTAATGAAAACACGTACTACTATCGCTATTGCACACCGTCTGTCCACAATTAAAAATGCTGATGAAATATGTGTTCTTTATGAAGGAGAAATAGTGGAACGCGGTACCCATGATGAGCTGATTCAGAAAAATGGATACTACAAACGACTTCATGACATGCAGTCACTATAAAGAAAAAGTGGAGAACCTTATAAAAGGCTCTCCACTTTCTGTATGATCTGACGAGGAGTAATCTGATTCAAACATGCATAGTCCCCTCTCAGGCAAGGTTTATTTCCAAAAATAGAACAAGGCCTACAAGGTAAACTCAATTGTATGGCATTAGCTTCGCTTTGTCCCCATCCCATAAAACCGGCATAAGGATGGGTAGCTCCCCAAATAGATACCACGGGGACACCTGTCAAGGAAGCCAGATGCATATTGCCGGAGTCCATAGCAAGCATAACATCCAGATGACTCATCAATGCCAGTTCCTGCGACATCTTAAACTTTCCGGCTACTGAAATCACATGAGGGTAAGTCTGCTCCCATTTCTCTAATTGCATAATTTCTTCCTTTCCACCTCCAAAAAGGAACAGAGTGATATTCTCTTTTTGAGAAAGTGCTTGTACCACCTCTTCCTGAAGAGTTATTGGATAAATCTTGCCTTTGTGAGCCGCGAACGGAGCCACCCCAATCCATCGGTCTTTTTCACTTTTGTATCCAACAATCTGACGAACACCCTCGATATTTCCTTTATTTTTTCCATAAATAGATTGGAAAGAAAGCGGAAATAAAAAACCTAATTTTTGAAAAACAATCGCATATCGGGTAAAAGAGGTGGTTTGTGGTACCAATATCTTATGTTTTTGAGAAATCAATCTCCTTTTCTGACTCCTTCCCTTGTCTATACAAGCCACCTTCACTCCGCTTATCCGGAAACAAAAAGATAAGAATCGACTACGCAACACGCCATGCAAATCGGCTACAAAATCAAAATGTTCATGCCGGAGAAGAAGAAACAAACGAAATAATCCTTTCACTCCTACATATTCTTTCTTCACATCAACTCCTCTAAACGAAAGATTGGAAGGAGCATTTGCAAATAAAGCAGCCATATGAGGCCGACTTAACACCACAAGCTGATGTTGAGGAAAAGCCTGTGCAAAAGAATACAGCACCGGGACTGTCATTGCTACATCTCCCAGTGCTGAAAAACGAATGACCAAAATCCTTGCCATAGCCGAAGGATATGGATTATTTCTTACCGTACAAAACCGGATTTAAGGCCGGATCATTGTACATCTTCATTTGTTTATACACTTTCATGTACTTACGTCCAGCCTCAATGTCTGCAATCAACTGGTCGATAGCTAGTGACAAGTCCTTCTGCTGTTCCAATAACACAGCCAACTTCGTCGCACACTGCTTGTGATGCACTTCATCTGTATCCGTACGTTCTACTTCCTTCCGCATGTGATAAATTTTCAACGCCAAAATAGATAAACGGTCAATAGCCCACGCTGGACTTTCCGTATTGATAGTAGCATCCGACAACGGATTCACATTCTTATACTTATCCAAAAAATAACTGTCAATCAGTTCAACCAAGTCTGTACGGTCCTGATTTGATTTATCTATTCTGCGTTTCAACACCAAAGCTTCTGCCGGATTGATATTTGGATCACGGATAATATCCTCAAAATGCCACTGTACGGTATCAATCCAATTTTTCAGATACAAATAATATTCTATGCTCTTCAGTGGATAAGGATTATGAATCGGAGTGTCCACATTATCCGTTTTATGATAATCATCGATAGCCTGTTCGAAAATAGGACGGCATAATTCTGTAAAAGTCATAACAACAAATTTTAATCGGTGAATAATGAAAACAAAAATAGTGATTGTTTCATTAATAAACAACTGATAGTCTTTCAAAATTTACATACATACAGTCAAGGAAAATACTAACTTTGCAGCCCCATAATTCACACAAAAATGAAAGTAATCGTAGACAACAAGATACCTTATATAAAAGGCCTCATTGAAACATTAGCAGACGAAGTCATTTATCTTCCCGGAAAAGATTTCACTCCGGAGGTGGTCAAAGAAGCAGATGCCCTGATTATCCGCACTCGTACACTCTGTAACCGCCAGCTACTGGAAGGCAGTAAGGTACAATTCATCGGAACAGCCACCATCGGCTTCGACCACATCGACACAAAATACTGTCAGGAAGCCGGCATCACATGGAGCAACTGCCCCGGATGCAATGCCGGAGCCGTAGAACAATATGTACATGCCGTCCTGCTGTTGCTGCAACAGGAAAAAGGGCTCCAACTAAAGAGAGCCTGTCTGGGGATCGTCGGTGTAGGACATGTAGGCGAACGCATCCGTCGAATGGCGGAACGCATCGGTATGAAAGTACTTCTGAACGACCCTCCACGAGCCAATGCAGGCGAACAAGGGTTCACTTCACTGGACACACTGGCTGAGCAATGCGACATCCTGACCTTCCACACCCCATTGATTCGGGAGGGGAAATACCAGACCTTCCACCTGGCCAACCGGACTTTTTTTCAGCAACTGCAACGAAAGCCTTATCTCCTTAACACCTCACGCGGGGAAGTGGTAGAAACAGAGGCCCTGCTGAACGCTTTAAACACGGGTGCTGTGGCAGGAGCTGTAATCGATGTATGGGAAAACGAGCCCCACATCAACCGGGAACTACTCGACAAAGTCTTTATCGGTACCCCCCACATTGCCGGCTACTCTGCCGATGGAAAAGCCAATGCTACCCGCATGGTCTTGGAAGCCTTTTGCCGTTTTTTCCATAAACCGATGAACTTCCATCTCACTTTGCCAGAGGTTTCCCGTCAAAGCCTTTCCGGAGATGAGAATCTGCAGCTTCTCCAGCAATACAATCCCCACACCGACTGCGACCATTTGCGGGCACATCCGGAACTGTTCGAACAACTCCGTGGAGACTATCCCCTACGAAGAGAATAAGACACAAAAATGCATGTTTTCGTGCACAGAATGTATAAAAATGTGCAAAGGGAGTGCATTTATTTGCTAGAATACTTGTTTAAAAGCAGAAATATTTATTCCTTTGCAACGAAAAATCAATAAATTACATTATTTATAAACTTAAAAAATTAGAATTATGTCTGAAATCGCATCAAAAGTACAGAAAATTATCGTAGATAAATTGGGCGTAGAAGAATCAGAAGTTGTTCCAACTGCGAGCTTCACTAACGATCTGGGTGCTGACTCTTTGGATACAGTAGAATTGATCATGGA
>ULTX01045411.1_pt1 | contig 20343 bp, 19 predicted proteins | sample 1958041 | NCBI WGS metagenome assembly ULTX01 (sample SAMEA4835747, study PRJEB28245) | human gut metagenome | biome: gut microbiome; material: fecal sample | place: Denmark | collected 2008
TAGCCGAAAAGCTGGGCCTGCCGCAAGTGACCTATGTCGAGGAAATCGAAGAAGTGAAAGACGGACACATCCGCGTGAAACGCCACATCGACGGCGGCGTGGAGACCGTAGAAGGCCCGCTGCCCATCGTCCTCACCGTGAACGGTAGCGCCGCCCCCTGCCGTCCGCGCAACGCCAAGTTAGTGCAGAAGTACAAACGCGCCATGGGCGGACAGGAGAAAGCAGCCCTGACCAAAGACGGCAACACACTGCCCTATGCTTCGCTCTACGAGCAACGCCCCTACCTGAACATTACGGAGTGGAGCGTGGCCGACGTCAACGGCGACACCAAGCAATGCGGCCTCAGCGGCTCGCCCACCAAGGTGAAGAAGATCGAGAACATCGTCTTCCAGGCCAAGGAGAGCAAGACCCTGACAGGCAACGACGCAGATGTAGAGAACCTGATTGTAGAACTGATTGCAAATCATACGATTGGATAATAAGACTATGAACAACGTATTTGTATATTGTGAGATGGACGGCTGCCATGTTGCCGACGTCAGTCTCGAACTTTTGACCAAAGGCCGCAAGCTGGCCAACGAGCTGGGCTGCCAATTAGAAGCCATCTGCGCCAGCACCGGCCTCGAAGGTGTGGAAAAACAAGTGTTGCCTTTCGGCGTGGACCGCGTACACGTGTTCGACGCTCCGGGCCTCTTCCCCTATACTTCCCTGCCCCACACGTCCATCCTTGTCAACCTGTTCAAGGAAGAAAAGCCACAGATCTGTCTGATGGGTGCCACTGTCATCGGCCGTGACCTCGGCCCGCGTGTATCTTCGGCCCTGACCAGCGGACTGACCGCCGACTGTACGCAGCTGGAAATCGGCAGCCACGAGGACAAGAAAGTAGGCAAGACGTACGAGAACCTGCTCTACCAGATCCGTCCTGCTTTCGGCGGCAACATCGTGGCCACCATCGTCAATCCCGAACACCGCCCGCAGATGGCTACCGTCCGCGAAGGCGTGATGAAGAAAGAAATCCTCGACCCCGACTATCAGGGTGAAGTGATCCGTCACGACGTGGCCAAGTACGTGCCCGAAACGGACTACGTAGTCAAGGTCATCGACCGCCACGTAGAAAAGGCCAAACACAACCTGAAGGGTGCTCCCATCGTAGTGGCCGGAGGTTATGGCATGGGTTCGAAGGAAGGCTTCGACATGCTGTTCGAACTGGCCAAGGAACTCCACGCCGAAGTAGGTGCCAGCCGTGCCGCCGTCGATGCCGGCTTTGCCGACCACGACCGTCAGATTGGCCAGACCGGCGTAACGGTTCATCCCAAGCTGTACATCGCCTGCGGTATCTCCGGCCAGATTCAGCACATCGCCGGCATGCAGGATGCGGGTATCATCATCTCCATCAACAACGACGAGAATGCCCCCATCAACGCCATCGCCGACTATGTCATCAACGGAACGGTGGAAGAGGTAATTCCTAAAATGATTAAGTATTATAAGAAGAACAGTAAGTAGTTTTTATTCAGAAGTTATAGAAGTTAATGAAGTTATAGAAGTTAAAGCCAATAGTTTTGCTATGACACAAAGTTTCAAGGATCTGATTGCTTGGCAAAAAGCGCATGAATTTGTACTATCAGTGTACAAGTTTACCAATACTTTCCCCAACCATGAACGCTTTGGATTAATGTCACAATTCCAACGTGCTGCGGTTTCCATTGCCGCAAACATTGCCGAAGGATATAAAAAGACTGGCAAATCAGATAAACTTCGATTAATGAATATTGCACAAGGCAGTTTAGAAGAGTGCAGATACTATATACTTCTTTCTAAAGACCTGAAATACATTACTGAAGAAATTAGTTTAATATTAACTGAAAGAATAGAGAATGTCAGTCGCTTACTGAATGCCTATTGCAAGGCTGTTCAAAGCAGTAAGTTTACCGATACGATAGAAGATTCATAAGCAAATCATTTGGCTTTAACTTCTACATGAACGAAGTGAATGGATAACTTCTTTAACTTCTCTAACTTCCTAAAAGTAAAAAGTTATGCCCAATTTTTATACTGAACATCCGGAATTGCGCTTCCATCTGAACAATCCATTGATGGAACGCATTTGCGAACTTAAAGAGCGCAATTATAGAGATAAAGATGAGTACGACTACGCGCCGCAGGACTATGCCGACGCTATGGACTCATACGACAAAGTATTGGAAATCACCGGCGAGATTACCGGTGAAGTAATTGCGGCCAATGCCGAAGGCGTGGACCAGGAAGGTCCTCATTGCGGAGGCGGCCGTGTGGAATATGCCAGCGGTACGAAACAGAACCTCGACGCCATGGTGAAGGCTGGCCTGAACGGTATGACCATGCCCCGCCGCTACGGTGGTCTCAACTTCCCCATCACTCCCTACACCATGTGTGCGGAGATCGTGGCTCAGGCCGATGCCGGTTTCGGCAACATCTGGTCGTTGCAGGACTGTATCGAAACACTGTACGAATTCGGCAATGAAGACCAGCACAGCCGTTTCATCCCCCGCATCTGCGCCGGCGAAACCATGTCTATGGACCTGACCGAGCCCGATGCCGGCTCCGACCTGCAGAGCGTCATGCTGAAAGCTACTTACGACGAAGCCAATCAGTGCTGGCGTCTGAACGGCGTGAAGCGATTCATCACCAACGGCGACGCTGACCTGCACCTCGTACTGGCCCGCTCCGAAGAAGGTACACATGACGGCCGCGGCCTCTCCATGTTCATCTACGACAAACGCGACGGCGGTGTGGACGTACGCCGCATCGAAAACAAGCTCGGTATCCACGGTTCCCCCACCTGCGAATTGGTTTACAAGAATGCCAAGGCCGAACTTTGCGGCGACCGCAAGCTGGGTTTGATCAAGTATGTGATGGCGCTGATGAACGGTGCCCGTCTGGGTATCGCCGCACAGTCAGTCGGACTCAGTCAGGCAGCCTACGACGAAGGTCTGGCCTACGCCAAGGACCGCAAGCAGTTTGGCAAAGCCATCATCGAGTTCCCTGCCGTTTACGACATGCTGTCCACAATGAAAGCCAAGCTTGATGCCGGCCGCTCGCTGCTCTACCAGACATCGCGCTACGTCGATATCTACAAGGCCCTGGACGACATCGCCCGCGAACGCAAGCTGACTCCCGAAGAACGTCAGGAACAGAAGCGCTTCGCCAAGATGGCCGATGCCTTTACTCCGCTGGCCAAGGGTATGAACTCCGAATATGCCAACCAGAACGCTTACGACTGTATCCAGATTCACGGCGGTTCGGGCTTCATGATGGAGTATGCCTGCCAACGCATTTACCGCGATGCCCGCATCACCAGCATCTACGAAGGTACCACCCAGTTGCAGACGGTGGCCGCCATCCGCTACGTGACAAACGGCACTTACGCCTCCATCCTGCACGAGTACGAACAAATCCCGTGCAGCGAGGCCATGCAACCCCTGATGGACCGCGTGAAGGAAATGACCAACAAACTCGAAGCCTGCACTGCTGCCGTAAAGGAAGCCCAGAACCAGGAATTGCTCGACTTCACCGCACGCCGCCTCTACGAGATGGCTGCCGACTGCGTGATGTCGCAACTCATTATTCAGGATGCTACAAAGGCTCCCGAACTCTTCGCTCAGTCAGCACAAGTGTACGTCAACTACGCTGAAGCCGAAGTTGAGAAACACTTCAACTTCATCCGCAAGTTCAAGGCTGAAGAGCTGGAAAGCTATCGCAAGTAAGCGGAAAGTATACCAAATACTATAAGAAAGAGGCTATTCCTGCCCAAAGGGAATAGTCTCTTTCTCTTTTCCAACTTAACGATTCACAAAAATAGTAACCCGAAACTAACCTGAGAATCCTTTAAAAAGGCGATATTTGCACCCAAAAACATTTACCCAAAAGAATAAAGTCGATACAGCACCATGAAAACTCACTATCTTCTGCTCTATGTCTTAATCAGTATGCTGATGACAACCGGTTGTCAATGGACTTCCAAACCGGCTGCGCCCGAACTGACTTTCCACAACGAATGTCTCAGCCCACTGCCCGCTCCGCCCCGCAATCAGGGACAAGCAGAAAGTTGCTGGGGATACTCTATGACCGCCCGTCTGGAAAATCGGCTGATGTTATGCGGTGATACAATCGCACTTTCCCCTTGGTTCATCACACGGAAAGCCTACGAAGAAGCTGCCCTCCGCGCCTGGCAGGACAAAGCCCGCAAGGTTTCTATCCGCGGAATGGGACATACCTTTCTATCACTGGCCGGACGCTATGGCATTGTTCCGCAAGACGAATATCCCTGCCGCCCGCGTACCCGACTGAAAGATATGAACCGCGAACTGGCTGACTTACTGAAACAACACCGCAAAGATACGGACAGCGGTAAACAGTTCCTGCAAGAAGTCAACGCCATACTCGACCGCTACATGGGTACACTGCCCGAACGAGTAGGGAGAGACAGTCTCTCTTTGTCGCCACTGGAATATTACCACCGACTGACCGCCGGCATGCCCGACGTAAAACGCCTGACCAGTTTCCAATACACGCCTTATAACCAAGAACTGGTGCTGGACTATCCTGACAACTACGAACGGAAAAGCTTCATGAACCTGCCCCTCGACTCACTCTGCCGCATAGCCGAACAGACAGTGAAGAAAGGCGGCACCGTAGTATGGGAAGGCGACACAAGCAACAACGGCTTCTACTGGCGCGAAGGATTGGCCATCTGGCACGATGCACCCGTCAGTCCCGACGACCGCGAAAACAATTACCGTCGTGGCCATTTGGACGACAACCACACGCTGCTGCTTGTAGGATGGGCAACGGATAACGAAGGCCGTCCCTACTTCGTAGCACAGAACTCTTGGGGAACGAACAACCGCTACCACGGACTGATGTACATGAGTCTCGACTACTTCCGGATGTGGACTGTAGCTCTGTTCCTCTAGGCAATACTTCCATTCACACCAACAACACCTTAACATGAAAATCAAGAACTGCAAGCCTGCAATTATCCTCGTTTTGTTTCTGCTTCTGCTGACACAAGCCTGCAACTTGCGTCCACGCCCCGATGTAGAAGACATATTCGAACAAGCTACCGAAATGCAGAGAAACAAACGTCCGACCGAAGCAATGGCCCTGTACTACGAGGTACTGAGCCGGACAGACGATCCACACATCCAATCACGCAGTTATTATAACTTGGGAAGCATTTATTTGTGGGACAGAGTTTTCGATAAAGCCGCCGATGCTTATACCCAGGCTTACCAACGGGATTCGCTATTGTGTGACACGTCGGACATGGTCAAGACATTGGAAGCCCTTGGCACCATACGACATATCTTAGGAGACAGCATCGGAAATATCCGCTTATATAACCGTGCTATCCACCTGGCCCGACTGATTAAGGACTCGGTCAACTTAGCCGAAATCTATCGTCTGCACGGCTGGCACTTTCTGGAGAAAAACAATTTCCACTCGGCAGCCTTTTATACCCGCCTCAGCATGGACTTCAGCCAAAAGCCGGCCAAACTCTATGCCACACTGGCCGAAATCCACCGACATCGGTTCGACGTAGATTCTGCCCGTTATTACTTCAACTTAGGCATCCATGCACCCGACACCAAGGACCGTATGACCAGTCTGATGCTGAGCGCCCAACTGGAACATCACCTGGGAAACGACTCGACAGCCTATAACCAACTACTGACCTATACCCTATCTGCCGACACTCTATACGCCCAACAAAAGACTCTCGAAATAGAAAAACTGGCCTACCAGCACGAAGCCGAACTGAAAATCCGTCAGGTAGAAGAGCGCCACCGGCTCTACATCGGTTTGGGCATACTTGCACTGACTGTGGCCGCAAGTGCTTTCCTCCTCGCCCTGCAAAACCAGCGGCGCAAGAAACGGAAAGAACAACTGAAGTACGAAGCTGCCCTACAAGGACTCAACGAAAAAATAGCTTTGCTGAAGGATAACCTGAACGCAAACGACCGCGAACGCGAAGCACTGCTGCAACACACCGAGGAACAGATTGCTCACCTGCGATCCGTGACCCTGAAACGCACTGCTATTGGCCGCCGCGTCATCCTGCTGGCCGAACAAGACAGCAAAGACAAGCGCAATGTTCGCGTACTGACCGAGAAAGAACAGGCCGAATTGCGAAAAGCCGTAACCGACATCTACGCCGATGAAACCGCCCGCCTGAAAGAACGCTATCCGCGCCTTACCGAAGGCGACCTGCTCTATCACTGTCTGGCATCGGCAGGCTTCGGAACGTTTGCCATTGCCCTCTGCTTTGGCAATACGGATACAGGCATCGTGGCCCAGCGCAAACGACGCATGAAGCTACGCATGGAGGAAGCCGAAAACGAAATGTCATGCAAATAATCCATAATACACTGAAATACAACACTTAGTAAAACCATCATGTCATCCGTTTCTTTTCGTCTGCCATAGATTAGCCCGTAACTTTGCTGCATCATCAAAACCAAAAACAACATGCAGCAAAGACATCAAAACAGAGAACTCTACTTCCGCGAGCAGGTACAGACCTGCCGCCTTCACTACATTCCCTATGTGCAATCCTTTATCCGCATCACGTCCCAAACTCGTGTATTGGAAATAGGATGCGGCGAAGGTGGCAACCTTCTACCTTTCGCACAAGCCGGTTGCCGGGTGACAGGCATCGACCTGGCTACCACGCGTATTGAAGAGGCACGCCGTTTCTTCTGTCAGGCCGAAGCAAAAGGTACTTTCCTCGCTGCCGACATCTTGCAATATGCACCAGTGACAAAAGAGACCTTCGACCTTATCCTGATGCACGACGTCATCGAGCACATTGCAGACAAAGGGCAGTTGCTCGCCGCTATCAAGCATCTCCTGTCGCCCGGCGGCCTCCTTTTCATCGCCTTTCCTGCCTGGCAGATGCCCTTCGGCGGCCACCAGCAGATTTGCCATCATACCTTGCTTGCCCACTTGCCCTTCATCCATCTGTTGCCACGAGTAGCCTATCGAGGACTACTCCGTCTGGCTGGTGAACCCCAAGGTGGCATCAACGAACTGATGAACATCCGTCGTACACGTACTACCATCGAACAATTCGAGAAACTGGCCCGCCAGCACTACCGGATTGCCGACCGACAGCTGTGGTTCATCAATCCGCACTACGAAACCAAATTCCACCTGTACCCCCGCAAACTGTGGAAGCCGCTCAGCCGTTTTCCCATACTGCGCGGTTTCTTCTCCACCTCCTGCTGGTATCTGCTGAAATAAAAGGAAATACAGAAACGACATTACCCGGACTATCACAGTGCATTAATCTGTGAAAATCCGGGTAATACTATATGACTTGTAAAGTAATTCCTTTAGTATGTCAACGCCTCTTCATGATACGTGTCAAAACACGGATAATGTTCCAACGGACGAGGCTGACAGAAGTCTATGCCGTCGAATATCGGATTGGGAGCAGCAGCCTGAGGCAGGATGAGATTGACCTTGGCATCCTCACCTTCGAGACGTACATCGAACTTTCCATTCTTATACGTATAATATAATGTACCACGGCCTATCTTGACCGAAGTCTGCAATTCTGTGATATCAGCCGGTAACTTGGGCTCGACAGTCACCGTGCCACTCATCAGGTCGGGACGGATGCCAAGGAAATACTGGTACCATACACGCAGTTGTTCGGAGTTGCTCCACGCTTGCAGGAAAGTACCCGAACGGCCTGCCCACGAGTGTCCTTCACGCGGATGGGCATCGGCGTTTTCGCTAAGACTGCCCACTGCACCTTCGTACAAGGCCTGGCGGTTCATGTTTTGGAAGAGTTTCCAAGCAGTCTCCTGCTGGCCATACTCTATAATGCGTTGCATGGCGATGCCGTTATTCCACAGCCAGACGGTACCATTGTGATAAGCATCATCTTTATGGTAGTAGTGCCAGTTCTCGTGCTGCGGATGAAACTGAAGATCCCACTGGGCCAGCGAAGCCACACCCCACGGATAAACCAGTTCTTCCCACACACGACGGGTGACGCGTTGCTTGAAATCCTCGTCGGCTATCAGGTCGAAACAATAAAGCTGATTGGGACGGTATTGCAAGTCAGGAGTGCCGTCAGCATTCAGGTGGTCGTAGATAAGAAGGCTATCCTTGTTGCAATAATCAGCCTCGAAGTTGCGAGCCAGGCGAACGGCTGCTTCGTGCCAGGTTTCGGCATGAGGTGCATCATCCATCAGACGAGCCAAGTGAGCACCGGCCTCCAGCTGTTTGTACCACAAATACTGGATATCATTGGCACGATTGCCGCGAGGTGAACCAGGGATGCCATTACGTTTCACGTCCATCCACGTGTCGGCATCGGCATGCAGCAGGTAACCTTTCTCGTCCGTGTGATGGCGCAAGCTCTGGTCGATGCTGAGGACAACGGAAGGATAAATATCACGAAGGAAACTGCGGTCGCCCGAATAGCGAAGGAGTTCTTCAGCCTCGATGACGTAGCGCGGCGTACCGTCGGCAGTATTGTAGAGAATCCCCTCCAGATTGGCGCGATTGGGAATGCGGCCGCAAGTCACTGAAGTGGTATCGCGATCCTGCAACTTGGCAAAATCCTTCAGAATATCTTTCGTTACTTCAAACTGGCCCGTAACAAGTGTAGCACCCGGCATGGCGATAAACATATCGCGCCCCCAATATTCGTTGAACCATGGCAAACCGGCATAAATGCCCTTACCTTGCTGCTCGGTAATCAGTTCGTCCATGGTCAGGGTAATCCAAGCCAGCGCCTTGTCCAGTTCGGGCAAGTTGGTGTGCAGCGGATTGTTCTCAGTAACCAAGTCGTTCATGCGTGCCTTGCGCTGAGCCAGCCATTCCGCACCTTCCTGCCGATAACCGGCGATGAGCGAGTCGCAATGTGCTTCTGTGCCATAAGCAATGAGGAAGCCTCCGGCAGATGCGGGTGCCTGCATACAGTTACCATTGAAGCTGATGCCAACGGGATTCAAAGGGACTACCTTCAACCGGTTATTCTCTGCCTCCTGTGGTGTGTAACACAATGCGTCAGTCTGTCGGTTGGCATCCTTCAGCAGCGTTTCGTTCAGTGTAATGGCGATGCTGTCGCCCTGCACCTTGTCCACTACAATACTAAGCAATTCCCGGTTGTCCACCATGGCCAGTGTTTCGATTGCGACAGGCCAACGACGTACCAGTCGGTCGGGGTAAACACACACTTGCGATTTGCTCCTTAACAGAGGCTTACCATCCACTGTCAAAGCGTAGTCTGAGAAAATACGGCGTTTAGCCTGATTCCATCCGGCATACCAATCGGTAGGCTCGTCCTGATGTGTGCGTCCATACCAGTATCCCGCCTTCTTGTCGGTATACGAATATTCACGGTTTGCTTCAGGAGCGACCTCCACGCCCAGTTCATCAACTGTCAGTGCAGGAATAGAAGGAGTTTTGTCTGCCGACCCGCATGACATCAGTACAGGCACGGCCAACAGAGTAAGAAAACGATGTTTCATAGCTTTTGTTGATATAAGTTGTGTCTTTATTTTTCAGTTTGCAATATTAGGAAAAATATGGTAAATCTACAGCAACTTCGTACACAAACCGTTCCCAATCTGCCGGAAAACGTTTGCGGCAAAGACAACATAATATGTATGACCATCCCCCAGAAAGGAAGAGGGAAAAGTAGCGGAATGCGGATCATCACCTTCACCGCAATCGTCGCGGTTGATGAAACGGAAACCAACCAATTCTGCATCTACAGGAGCAATGGCAAAACTGTCCATCAACACATCCGGCTCTGCAAACAGCAGATGGGCGCATTCCGTTCGTCCATGTGTAGTTAAGAACTGGCAAAACTCTCTCTATTCTTCAATTTAACCTAAACCTGTGATCCCTGCAAATCAGCTTTTGCAGGGATCTTTCTGTCCAAATACATTTCCGATAATCAAACATTTCCGTATCTTTGCCTCTATAAAAACGAAACTTCAAAAAAGCAACTGTCATGGATATCCAGCACCATCCCGAACAACATCGTTTCACCCTGACCCAAAACGGTGAAACAGCCCATGTAGCCTACCTCATAGAAAACGGCGCACTCGACATACGCCACACCATTGTCCCCGCCCCACTCGGAGGCCAAGGCATAGCCTCTGCGTTAGTCAAAGCGGCCTACGACTATGCCCTTCAACAAGGTTATCGATGTGTAGCAACATGTTCCTACGCAGTCCGTTGGCTACAGCGGCATCCCGAATACAACGGTACTCCCAGCCAGGAGTACTGCGGAGGAAACGCCTGCGCCCTGTAAAAACTGTCAGCAGGCCTTAAACAAAAAAGCGGACGGCAAGCAACCCCTTCACACATAGGATTACTTTCCGTCCGCTTGCTTCATTCCGGCCGTAACCGGCTTTTTCAAAACACTTCACCGTACATCTTCAGCCGGTTGCGTAAGTCACGTATTTCACGCTTCATGTCCTCCATCTGCTCCAGCAGATGATGAATGGCATCAATTCCCTCCATATTGATGGAAAGGTCGTAATACATACGGCTGTACCGCTCCACATCGGGCAGTTGCGAGAAAGTCAGACACGGCTTTCCTTCGTCAAACAAGATGTCAATCAGTCCATTCTCCTGCAGGAGGTCGATAAACGACGGCTCTATATGGCATTTGTCGCAATAATCGCTGACAATAATCAATTCGTTCTGCATAATGGTTCTTTTTTAGTTCATACTTTGAATTTTACGGAGCATTTCTTTCTGCTGTTCCGTCAGGTTGGTAGGCAACACAACGTGATAAGTCACGATCAGGTCGCCAAATTCACCTTCTTTCTTATAGACAGGGAAGCCTTTGCCTTTCAGGCGCACCTTGGTACCATTCTGCGTACCCGGTTTTACTTTCAGTTTCACTTGTCCGTCCAAAGTATCGACCAGTAAGTCACCACCCAGCAGAGCTGTATAGAGGTCGGTATTAACATCCACATACAAATCATCGCCCAAACGCTTGAACACCGGATCGTCGGGAATGACGAACGTAATGTACAAGTCACCGGCAGGTCCGCCGTTCATGCCCGGAGCGCCATAACCTTTCAGCTTAATGACCTGACCATTGGCCACACCTGCCGGAATGGTGATACGTACCTGTTTGTCGCCCACCGTCAGCACCTGTTTGTGCGTCTGCGCAGCTTCGCGCAACGACAAATCCAGTTCGGCCTGATAATCCTGCCCGCGGAAACCGCTCTGGCTTCTGCCACCACGGCCCCGATGGCCGAAGAGTTCTTCGAAAAAGTCGGAAAAGCCTCCGGCATTCTTTCCGGTAAACTCCTGTCCGTCGGACGAATACCAATACGTACCGTTGCCGTCCGTACTGAATCCGCCCGTTCCGAAGCCTCCGAATCCGGCACCACCGGCCTGCTGACGGGCCCGCTTCTGAGCCTCGAATTCGTCGGCATGCTTCCAATGCTCGCCGTACTCATCGTACTTCTTTCGCTTTTCAGGGTCGCTCAACACTTCGTTAGCTTCGTTGATCGCCTGAAACTTGTCCTTGGCAGTAGGATCATTCGGGTTCAGGTCAGGATGAAACTTACGTGCCAACTTCCGGTACGCTTTCTTGATGTCATCCTGCGACGCCGTCTTGTCCACTCCCAGTACTTGATAATAATCTATAAAAGCCATATTCTGTCAATTTTTATATTTCAAACAATACCGTTTCTCCACCCGTTCCTTGCAAAGAGGCCTGCATGTCATCCCGCCCCTTTTCTGCTGACGGGAATCAATAACAACTCTTCGCCGTCGCAAGCAGTTCGCGGATATCCTCTTCCGTCGTGTCGAAAGAGGTTACCAATCTGATCTCATTGGCCGGTTCATCCCAGAAATAAAAGAAATAAGATTGCAACAGCCTGTCTATCACCCGGCGAGGCATGGTCAGGAACAACTGATTGCTCTCCACCTGCTGAGTGAATCTGACATCGGGCAACTTCTCCAGTCCGTCGCGCAACAGCAAGGCCATCCGGTTGGCATGGCGGGCATTCGCGAGCCACAAGTCATCCTTCAGATAAGCGGTGAACTGACAGGAAAGATAACGCAACTTCGATGCCAGCTGCGCCGACTGTTTCCTGACAAAGCGCGCTTCCTTCTGCAACGCGGGATGGAAGACTATGACACTCTCGCCCATCATCAGCCCGTTCTTCGTTCCGCCGAAACTGAGGATGTCAATGCCGCAGTCCACCGTCAGCTGCCTCAAGGTAAGCCCCAAGGCCGCACACGCATTGGCCAAGCGGGCACCGTCCATGTGGACATACATACCGTGACTGTGAGCCAGTTCCGTAATGGCACGCAACTCATCAGGCTTGTATATCGTACCCAGCTCCGTACACTGCGACAGATAGATGGCTCCCGGTTGCGAATGATGCTGCTCGCCGAAATTACACAGATAGGGGCGCAACAGTTCAGGCGTCAGCTTTCCGTCAGGAGTAGCTATCGGTCTGATCTGACAGCCTGTCATACGGGCAGGAGCGCCACACTCATCCACATAGATGTGGGCAGTCTCGGCACACAGTATCAGGTTGTAGGGACGTGTGCACAGTTGCAGGGCAACGGCGTTGCTGCCTGTTCCGTTAAACACAAACAGCGGCTCGCAATCGGCCGTAAAGGCTTCGCGTATCTTGCCTACGGCTTCTTCCGTCCAGGGATCGTCGCCATACCCCAATGCATGGTCCTGATTCGCCCTGTTCAAGGCCTCCATCACCAACGGATGCACGCCCGAATTATTGTCTGATGCAAAACTTCTCATACTCTTATTTTCTCAATTTCCGCAAGCTCAAGTTGACGAGTTAACGAGTTGACGAGGCGTTTGCAGTGAGCACTTCGGCCTTGTAAACTTGTTGACTGTAGCTTTGTCAACCAATAAGTTGAGCACTTGCGAAACTTAAATTATCTTCATTAAAAAAGCCGCGGCATCTTCACAAGGCAAGACACCGCGGCTGCTTTTATACTAATTTAATCAGGGGAAATCGACCGATTACATCATGCCGCCCATGCCACCCATACCGGCGTTCATCGGCATTTCGGGTTTGTCTTCCTTCTTCTCTACGATTACACATTCGGTAGTCAGGAACATACCGGCAATAGAAGCGGCATTCTCCAAAGCTACACGAGTAACCTTAGCCGGATCGACTACACCTGCGGCATGCAAGTTCTCGTAAACATCGGTACGTGCATTGTAACCGAAGTCGCCTTTGCCTTCGCGAACCTTCTGAACAACGACAGCACCTTCCTTACCTGCATTGGCACAGATCTGACGGAGCGGTTCTTCGATGGCACGCTTGATGATGTGGATACCGGTTGTCTCGTCGGCATTGTCGCCTTCCAGACCTTCGAGTGAATCGAGGGCACGGATGTAAGCTACGCCACCACCCGGAACGATACCTTCTTCGATAGCGGCACGTGTGGCACGCAAGGCATCATCTACACGGTCTTTCTTTTCCTTCATCTCGACTTCGGAAGCGGCACCTACGTAGAGCACTGCCACACCACCTGACAACTTGGCCAGACGTTCCTGCAACTTCTCACGGTCGTAGTCGCTCTTGGTAGCGGCAATCTGAGCCTTGATCTGTTCGCAACGTTCCTTGATGTTTTCTTTAGCACCGGCACCGTTTACGATGGTTGTGTTATCCTTCGTAATGGTTACCTTCTCGGCGCTACCCAGCATTTCGATAGTAGCCTGTTCCAGTTTCAAGCCCTTCTCTTCGCTGATTACTACACCACCGGTCAGTACGGCAATATCTTCCAGCATTTCCTTACGACGGTCGCCGAAGCCCGGAGCCTTCACAGCACAGATCTTCAACTGGCTGCGCAGACGGTTAACAACCAACGTAGTCAGAGCCTCGCTGTCCACATCCTCGGCAATGACCAGCAACGGACGGCCGGTCTGTACGGCGGGTTCCAGAATAGGCAAGAAGTCTTTCAGGTTAGAAATCTTCTTATCATAGATCAGGATGTAAGGTTTCTCCATCTCACATTCCATCTTTTCCGTATTCGTCACGAAGTAAGCTGACAGGTAGCCGCGGTCGAACTGCATACCTTCTACCACCCCGATCGTCGTATCCGTACCCTTGGCCTCTTCGATGGTGATGACACCGTCCTTCGAAACCTTACGCATGGCATCTGCAATCAGTTTACCGATAACCGGATCGTTGTTGGCAGAAACGGTACCTACCTGTTCAATCTTGTCGTAGTTGTCACCAACCATTTCGGCTTGTGACTTGATCGACTCAACCACCTTGGCAACGGCCTTGTCGATACCACGTTTGATGTCCATCGGGCTTGCACCGGCAGTAACGTTCTTCAAGCCTTCGGCTACAATTGCCTGAGCCAGTACGGTAGCGGTTGTCGTACCGTCACCTGCATCGTCACCGGTCTTCGAAGCAACTTCCTTAACCAGCTGTGCACCGGTGTTCTGGTAAGCGTCGGCCAGTTCTACTTCCTTGGCTACCGTCACACCGTCCTTAGTGATGTGAGGAGCACCGAATTTCTTTTCGATAATCACGTTACGTCCTTTCGGGCCCAGTGTTACTTTCACGGCGTTAGCCAGTGTGTCGATACCCTTCTTCAGTTGGTCGCGGGCATCAATATTGAATAATATTTCTTTTGCCATAATTTCGTCTAATTAAAAATTGATAATTGAAAATTTATAATTTATCCCAGAATGGCGAGTACATCGCTCTGACGCATGATCAGATATTTAGTACCGTCGAGTTCTATTTCCGTACCGGCGTATTTACCGTAGAGTACGTGGTCACCAGCTTTCAGTACCATTTCTTCGTCCTTCGTACCGTTACCGGCTGCAATCACTTCGCCTCTCAAAGGTTTCTCTTTAGCTGTATCAGGAATGATGATACCACCGATTGTCTTCTCTTCTGCAGGTGCAGGGAGTATCAGAACTCTGTCTGCCAATGGTCTAATGTTCATAGTTCTTTTTGTTTTTATATGTTATACTTATTTTTCTTGTTTCTGCCTGCTTTGATGCAAGCGAAAAAGGATATACGAAAAGTGTGCCAAACGGGCGGATGCACAAATTGGCAGAAGCCGCCTGCCAATTTGACGTTATGTCGGACAGGCCTGTGCTATAATTACAGGCCAGCGCCGTCAAGCAAGACACTAAAATTACCTAACTGGGAAAAAAGAATTCCCTAAGTAGGGAAAAAGAATTCCCTGACTACGGAAGCGAACTTCCATGGTCAGGGAATCAAGTCAATATAAGGTTCCTATCGTTTTTTACGACGCCATCTTCATCCGTCAGATGCTCCAGAAAGCTTTAGTCGAACTGACCATGGAGCTTCCCATATACAAAAGAAACAGAATTGCCACAATAACCATCACCACACCAATCAATAGATTGTGCCTGTTCTCGTTCAACTGAATGGAAACCATAATAACCTCCTTTTTTATAAGTCCGACGCAAAGGTAACCTGCATTGGTTACATTCTCTTTGCAACAATATGACAATATAGCGAAAGTGACAGTAAAAAGTCCGATTTGCTTGAACTTTTCCACCCAAAGCTCTCCTATACCCCACAAATATACGAAAAAAGGAGCAGAAAATGCTCCTTTTTAATAGTATTTTATCTTTTATTTATTTGCTCAGCTCTGCCACCAGTTCATCGGGAGTCACTAACCGCTGTTCGCCGGTCTCCATATTTTTCAGGGTCACTTTGCCTTCGTTCATCTCGTTCTCGCCCACCAGCGCTACGAACGGAATACCTTTGGCGTTGGCGTAGCTCATCTGTTTTTTCATCTTGCAGCAATCCGGGAATATCTCGGCACGAATGCCTGCACCGCGTACCCAGGCCAGTACTTGCATGGCAAAGGCTGCTTCCTTCTCGCCAAAGTTGATGAAGAGCAGCTGGGTACCGTTCACGGCTTCCTTCGGATAAAGATCCAGCTGATTGAGCACGTCGAAGATGCGGTCGGCACCGAACGAGATGCCCACACCGCTCACACCTGCCATGCCGAAGACGCCTGTCAGGTTGTCATAGCGTCCGCCGCCGGTGATGCTGCCTATCTGAACGTCCAGTGCCTTCACCTCGAAGATGGCACCCGTATAGTAGTTCAGTCCGCGTGCCAGGGTCAGGTCAAGCTCTAATTCGTTCTTCAGTCCCAGTCCCTTCAGGGTCGAAAGGATGAATTCGCTCTCTTCCACTCCCTTCAGTCCGGTTTCGCTGGCGGCCAGTACCTGCTTCAGCGTGGCCAGTTTCTCTTCGTTCGACCCGCTCAGCAGGATGATAGGTTGCAGCTTGGCGATGGCTTCGTCGCCGATGCCTTTTTCGCGCAGTTCGGCGTTCACGTTGTCCAGCCCTATTTTGTCCAACTTGTCAATGGCTACGGTAATATCCACTATCTTGTCTGCCTCGCCGATGATTTCGGCAATACCGGTCAGAATCTTGCGGTTGTTGATTTTGATGCACACCCGTATGCCGAAACGGCTGAACACCGTGTCAACAATCTGCATCAGTTCCACTTCGTTCAGCAACGAATCACTGCCCACCACGTCGGCATCGCACTGATAGAACTCGCGGTAACGTCCTTTCTGCGGACGGTCGGCACGCCATACGGGTTGAATCTGATAGCGTTTGAAAGGGAAAGTAATTTCGTCACGATGCATCACCACGTAGCGTGCAAAAGGCACCGTCAGGTCGTAGCGCAAGCCTTTCTCGCAGAATTTGCAGGCCAGCTTGGCGGCGTTGCGGCTCAGCAGTTCGTCATCGGTCAGGCCAGAGAAGTAGTCGCCCGAGTTCTGTATCTTGAACAGGAGCTTGTCGCCTTCCTCGCCATACTTGCCCATCAGCGTGGAAAGCATCTCCATGGCGGGTGTTTCTATCTGCTGGAAGCCATAGAGGTGATACACGTCGCGGATGGTGTTGAATATATAGTTGCGTTTCGCCATTTCTACCGGCGAAAAGTCACGGGTTCCTTTCGGAATACAAGGTTTTGCTGCCATATTCGTATCAGTTACATTTATAATCGGACGGCAAAGTTACAGTATTTTATCCGGAAAATCGGCATCTGCGGGCTAAATATTCCAACGGCTGTCAGCCAATCGGGCAAAATACTCCGTTCCATGCTTTCACAGGAATTACACCAGGGAACTGCAGGAGAAGAACATACCCACGCCCCATAAAGGTACAGACACATCTGAAAGTCATCCAATAATGTAACTGCTTAGGATCTCTACAAACCGATCCAACGGTAATTTCAGGAGGCTTCCTTGGGGAATATTTAGCTCTAACAAGCCGTTTGATATTGTGGCAAACATCCTGTTTTCACTAAGTAAACAAACCTCATTACTGTCTTTTTGCCTTATTGTTATCCGATCCTCGGCAGCCGCGTGAACATGTTTGGCCTGAAGATGTTCCTTGGCAGCATGGAGTGCCTCAACAAAATCGTTTAAGGATACCATGATTTTCCGGTCAGAAGTTGGATATATCTGTATTTCCAGATAACCATGTTCTTGATTTATTTCAGCGAACAACAACTTATGATAAACTTCTGCAACCAGATATTCCCTATCAGATGGACTTGCTATCCATATTTCATATTCATTTTTATACATATTATTAAACTCTAAAACGAACAACAAACTTACTTTCATCCACCTCAAACGTTCCCCTATGCAGGTAGTGTCCACATACATATACAACCAGCAACCGAATGATCAATCTGTGATAATCTGAGTAATCCGTGATGCATTTTTCAGCATTTCCCAAGTGAAGTTTCACCGTAACGCCCTGAAGATAAACCGTTTGTGGTGAAGGATAGATACGCGGACTACGCGAATGAAGGCGGACGAACGCGGATTTATCCATTTTTTTCGGCTTTCCACTGAATCAAGGTGAAACTTTATCTTTCACCATATTCTACTGATTTTCAGGCCCAAAATTACCGGTGAAAGCGTGAAGGCAATTCCCTGCATTCTGTTTTTATACGTGTATATCCACACAGTCAGAGGCGTCTGCGTATCCATCTTTCACCCACTAAAGTCCTGCATGGCGGACGTAACTACCAACTTTGGCCACGCAACATCGGTAATCAGCCGGCGTGATTTGAACAAAATGCCGACGGGTTTTGCCTGAAAAGTCCACGAGTTTTACACACAAATGCCTCGGGTTTTACTTGCAATTGCCACGGGTTTTGCCTGCAACTCCCACGAGTATTGCTTGCATGGCTCGCGAGCCGTGCAAGTGTTGCTCCCGAGCCGTGCAAGTGTCTCTCGCGAGCCGTGCAAGCGTCGCTCAAAGTATCAGCAACGCAATGCAGGCACATGCCTCGGCATCGGCCAAGGCATGATGGTGCCGCGTCAGGTCGTAACCGCAACGAGCCGCCACGGTTTGCAACTGGTGATTGGGAAGTTCCTTACCGAACACACGGCGCGAAGCACGGCAAGTGCAGTGAAACGTATAGCCGGGATAGTCCATGCCGTATGCCTGGAAAACGGCTTTCAGGCAACCTTCGTCGAAAGGACTGTTGTGCGCCACCAAAGGCAGGTCGCCGATAAGCGGCGCAGCCTCCTTCCACACGTCGGGGAAAGGAGCGGCAGCGGCGGTGTCTTCCCGCGTCAGGCCGTGCACCTGCGTATTCCAATAGCTGTAGAAATTGGGGTAAGGACGGATCAGACGGTAGAAGCGGTCGGTCACCCGCCCGTCGCGGACAACAACCAGACCCACACTGCACACGCTGGAACGGTTGCCGTTGGCCGTCTCGAAATCGATGGCTGCGAAATCTTTCATCGGAATTTATATCAATCTTTTAAGGAAAATATCCACGTGACTCATCCTATGTTTCTGTCACCCGTTGACACTCAACACGAAACCCAAGTCCGGCTCACCTTCCGTGAATAGACAGGGAATCTGAAAATCGATGAAGCCAAACTTGGGTTGCATGCTGCGAGGCGTTGCGGATTACTCGTCGCGACGGCCTCCCATGAATAGCATAATGTAGTAAAACAGCGTTGCCAACGAGCCCAAAGCTGCCACCACATAAGTGTAAGCGGCGGAGCGGAGAGCGTCTTCGGCCTTGCTGTGATTGTAGGCATTGGTGATGCCACTGGCGCTCAGCCATACCAGGGCACGCTTGCTGGCATTGATCTCGACCGGCAAGGTGATGAAGCTGAACAGCGTAGTAGTGGCAAAAAGAATGATGCCGATCAGCAGCAATTCCGGAAAAGAATTGATCATCAGAATACCTGCCAATATCACCCACGTCATGATGCTGGAAGCAAACGAAACTACCGGCACCAACTTGCTGCGCATGGTAAGCGGCGCATAGGCACGGGCGTGCTGCAAGGCATGACCGCACTCGTGGGCAGCCACGGCGGCAGCCATGATGCTGTTGCTGCTATATACGCTTTCACTCAGGTTCACGGTTTTGTTGGCCGGATTGTAGTGGTCGGTCAGATGTCCCGGTGTATGAGTCACCTGCACGTCGTAGATGCCGTTGTCGTTGAGCATCTTACGCGCTACATCGGCTCCGGTCATGCCGTTGTTAGTCGGTATCTGCGAATACTTTTTGAACTTGCTTTGCAGGTTCATCTGCACAATCCAGCTCACCACAGCTACGCCGATAAATATAATCCATTGCATTCCTATCATTCCTGTTCCCATACTGTTTTTCTTTACTTTAAATTAATAATCGAATTTGTCTTTTCAAATATCAGAACAAATTGTTTGCCAAATATAACGGAAGATTGGCAGGATGCCGCAAGAATTAACACAGATTATAGATTTTTCCTGCACGATTCTCCATCGGTCGCCTCGGGGACAGACAGGAAACGGATGATGCTTCGGCTGGGCAGACAGGCTTGTGACCGACAGCAAATGTACAGCAGCAAAAAGTAATAACGCACTATTTATCAACAGATTGCAAACCAAACATGTACATTGGAATTTGCTGCTTTTCACCCTGCAAACCGTTATCTTTGCAAACCAAAAGCCGGACAAACCGGAAACCAAGAACCATTGAGACGAAATCATGACAACGAAACTTTTCCTCACCGTCCTCTTATCGCTGCTTGCCTTCCTCCAGCTCAAGGCCGATGCCGGAACAGGCTACGCGCATGACACGACTGACAGCATCGCCCCTCCCCCGCCCGCCAAACGCCAAGGAGCCTTCGCCCGGAACTTCTCGTACATGGGCATTCCGCTGATCGCCTCGGGCATCATCGTGAAGGAACAGAACACGCACTTCCGCACCCTGCGCAACCGATTCGAACCCAACTTCCACAAACGCTACGACGACTATACGCAATACGTGCCACTGGCCGCCACGTGGGGACTGAAA
>ULTX01089401.1_pt1 | contig 20294 bp, 11 predicted proteins | sample 1958041 | NCBI WGS metagenome assembly ULTX01 (sample SAMEA4835747, study PRJEB28245) | human gut metagenome | biome: gut microbiome; material: fecal sample | place: Denmark | collected 2008
ATCATGTCGTTCGTCAGGCGCTTCTTCTTGATGCGCTCCTTGTACTTCTCTATCTGCTCAAACGGGAAAGGCTCCCCGATTTCATAGAAATCCCAACGCGGATCCTGCATCACACGAACCATACGCTCCGAATGGTCTCGTCCCCAATGATAGAATAGCCGTATGTCGTACTCTTGGTTGCCTATCTTGTTCTCAGGATCCAATGTCAGACAAATCTGAGTGATATCATATCCATAACGCAGGTTCAAAACATTGCATAGTGTATAAAAACCATCTCCCTGATTGCCATACACGGCAGTCTGTCTTTTTTGTGGTGTCCAAAGTACCATCTTTGTAACCAACGCCCCATAATCAACACATGACAAGTCAATTTTCAAAGGAGACTTGTTCGCACTAACAGGATATGAAGGCTCTTTTATGTCAATTATTGACCGGCAGACATCCTCAATACCAGCATCAAAAAAGGAAAAATAACGCGTTATCATTTTCTTACTATTTTATGATTTTGTCAAATGGGACGAAACCATCTATTATTAATTCATACTCAAACTCAGCCTTTGGATCATTGGCTTCAATCACCTTCTTATGGCGGTCACTGTTCTTCTTGCTTCTGTCCACCTCATAATTATGATGAATGCCATCCGCATTCCACTGGACATCAGGACGATTGTTACTTCTGCTTTGTAACCGGAATCCACGACCATTCGAGATAGGTCGCGTTGTCTGACTTCCAGAATTCGGGATTGCGGACGTCGTAGCCCATCGCCTCCGCATAGTCCAAAATCATATCGTTCGTCAGGCGCTTCTTCTTGATGCGCTCCTTATACTTCTCTGTCTGCTCAAACGGGAATGGCTCTCCTATTTCATAGAAATCCCAGTGAGGATCCTGCATCACACGAACCATACGCTCCGTACCATTCGATCCCAAGAAATCAAACAATCGAAACAGGTATATATCAGAATCGTTTATTTTATTGTCCAAGTCCAAGGTGAGACTGATCTGGGTTATGTTATAACCATAACGAATATTTAATGTGCTAAATAAAACAGAGAACCCGTCAGAAGCATTTCCATAGATTGCTGTTTTACCCGGACTCGGACTCCACAATACCATTTTCGCAATCCTCGCATGATTACAATCGTATTTTAAATCTATGTATAACGGGTCCGTCCATTGTTTTACAGGACGTTTTTGTTTCATTAAGTTTATAATTGATGCGCTGACAACTGATAAGTCTGCATCGACAAACGAAAAATCACCTGTTATCATTTTCTTATTATTTTATAGTTTTGTCAAATGGGACGAGACCATCTATTATTAATTCATATTCAAACGCAGCCTTAGGATCATTGGCTTCAATCACCTTCTTATGGCGGTCACTATTCTTTCTGGTTCTGTCCACCTCATAATTATGATGAACTCCATCCGCATTCCACTGGACATCAGGACGATTATTGCCGACTTTATTACCCTCGAAATCTACTTGAACCTGATTTTTTCTAACCTCATGCACCTCATCACCCATTTCTGCAAGTTCTTTTATTTTTGCATCAATAGCGTCATTATGATCAGCATTCCCATGAGGCTTTGCTTTGCCGCCATTGGGTTTCGGTCCGTTCTTCATCCCCTTGGCAACATCCGTGGCATTGTCAACCCGGTCGGCAGTCTTCGCTGCATCAAGAGCCTTATCCGCAGCACGCGCTGCATCCACCACATCATCGACAGTATCCGCTGCCTTGGCGGCCTTGATTCCGGCACGCACGGCTCCGACTCCACCCGGAATGATCGGAACTGCCGCCGCGACCACATCCACCACAATGCCTCCGGCATCAAACACAGCACCCCAGACATTACCAGCCTTGACATTGTCCGCAAAGCTCTTGGCTCCGATTCCGATACTGAACAAATCCCAGATAATCTCAGGAAACTTGCCATCAGAATCCACAAAGTTAACAGGATTATTCAAACAGAATGCATAAGGAGACACATTTGCCGCTTTTTCCGCCCAGACATCAGAAGAATGCCAGCGCATAAGCACAGGGTCGTAATGCCGCGCTCCGAAATCATACCATCCGAGACCGAGTTCATTAATGCGCTCCTTACCGGAGTACTTGTGTGGCTGCGTGTCCGGAACAGGGGCAGAAAGCAATGCACCGGACGGATAGTAAGAATTGATTTCTTCCACGGCGCCGTCCTCATTACGGACGAGGCGAACGCTGCCGAGATAATCCCTTATAAAATGGCGATACTTGCCATCCTTAAAGTAATAGTAGCCCGTTGCTGTCTGAAGCATCTCCGGGACGCCGTCACGATATATCACGCCGTCGAGATAGTCCTTGCGGACATCCTCCTTTCCCGGTTCCTCAATAGCAAGCGAAAGTTCCCGCCCTTCCGCACCCCAGCCATACAGAAGCCTACCGCCATTTTCAAAAGAAAGTGTATCCGGCAATGAAAGATGATTATATGAAAGAGACAGCCTACGATTGTCGTCGTACACTAGGTTTCCGCAAGCATCATACTCATATTGAACCTCCGTCCGCGAGCCCCCGTTGAAGCGGTTGTATGCCACGTTCGGATGCATCGTTGCCACAGCATCGCTCACTTTGACCAAATGGTTTCCGTCATATTCCAAGGTTAGGTCATCCACCCTCGCAAAAGAATTCGCTCCAGTCTGCCCCGTTCTCCTAAGCCCAAGGAGATTCCCATTGAGGTCATAAGATGTGAAACTCTCATCGTATCGTCCGATATTATCCATAAGGGCAGAACCCTCAGCATAACTTGCAACAATCAGATGTCCGGCAGAATCATAGCCGTACTTGTAGCCCTGCCATTGATGATTACCCACCTTCCAACTAACAGCGCTAACAAATCCGTTATGCCGGCGTGTACCCGGGCTGATGTTATAATACAGATTCTGGCAAAAGTCTGTGCCGGAGATTGACGTTGGCAAGTTCCTGATATTATAGGAATATGTCAGACTGTCCAAACTCTCCCCATAAACAACCTTCACGAGCCTTCCCACATCATCATAGACATTTCGCAGCATCGGCTTCATTTCCTCTTCGTTCATTCCGTGAAGTGTTTCCACGTGCTGCCCCATACGGTCGTAGCGGAACTCCTGCATTTCAGTAAAAACAGTGTCCGCCCCACGCAGGTGAATTCGTTTCTTTAGAACAGGCTTTCCGGAAATGTTATAGTTAGTGAAAACCTCGTCCGCGATGCCGGTGCTTGTGTTATGAGAAGCAGTTCGCACCGGGCGGTTAAGTTCGTCATACCAATATGAGCTGAAAGTCCATCCTTCACCTGATACTTCACGCACAAGCTTGCCGGTCAACTGACCGATGACCGAGATGTCCTTGCCCTCCACAATATTGGTGTACACCTGAGTAAAGAGAGAATCTGACGTCGTTGGAACGACTGGCAGAGAATCAGCAAAATGGACTAGGGACCTGTAATCATAACTATCATAATAGTTTATTGTCAGATACTCAGGTTCAGTCAAAGTCAGATTGCTTATTCCATACCCTGTGTAACCCGTCGTAGATCCTGTAGGGCTCGCATAAACAAACACCGACCTAATACTTTCAACATCCGTATTCTTGCAAAGTCCCGTCATAACTTGACGGCCTTGTCGGTCAGGGATTTCAAATTTCCATTTCCCTACTTCCCTCAACTTTCCATCCTGAACGAAGATACAGTGACCTGCCTTGTCATAGCGTCTATACTCCCATTCCTTGCCTGGCTCCTTGACCCGGATAGGGCGGTTCAGAGGGTCATAACCATAAATGAAAGCATATTTATCCATCATAGCCTGTTTCTCTTCAGCAGTTGTCACAGAACTGAGCGCCGAAGATGCCATAGGAGGAAGAATAATTCTCAGATTTCCGTAGTTATCGTAAATATAGTGAGTGTCTAAACGGGTGCTGCCGAGAAATCTGCGTTCAAGCACCGATTGCCCGGCCGGATTAACAAAGGTGAAGATTGTTATTCCGTCTTCATCGACCGATTCACGTATGTTCAGGTAGCCATTCGGATATAACCCGGAAGACGAGAATTGATCATTGTCCAGATTAGTCGCATAGACAAGCTGCAACAGTTTGCACGAACGAGAGGCAGTAGTGTCATTCAGGGAATATTTCCGTGTTCTGAACTTCCGGTCATTTCGCCACATCTGTCCCGGGCCGCGCTCCTCAATCAAACGGCCGGAAGATGATTTTTCATAGGCATATTCCGTATTGGGAGCGAAATCATTGTAGTATCCACGGGTATATGGCAAAAGTCCAGGATAATAATTGCCGTCAGAGTTGACAGGAGTCGGCAAAGAACGGCGAATAATCCGTCCAAGAGCATCCGGAACAATGTCCGAAACAATATTCTTCCCTGAAGTTCCGGCTTGAAATACCATAGACTGAACCTGATGCCCGAAAGCATTGAAAAACTCGCGTGTCTTGATATAAAGTTGGTCGTCAAAACGGGTGTTTGTCTCTATACTGTTGCGGGTAACGCTTCCCGAATAGCCCAAAGTGTAATCATACTCCTTCAGAGTCTGCCACTTTGCACCTGTCATAACTTTTTCTCTCGTCAGGCGCCCGCAATCATCGTAGTCATAGCCTGTCCGCCCTCCGTCGGGAGCGACCTTTCCGGTAAGTCCAAGCAAAGGCGCATATTCATATCTCCAAACTTGGGCATTAGGGAGCAACGCCGGCAGTTCATCAAAGGAGTAGCCATTGTCAGTCTCGTTCTCCACTTGAGAATACTGGGCGTTACGTACAACCAAGATTGGATATCTGTCATCAGATCCCCACAGATAGACATAAGGCACACCATCTTCATCAACTGCGCTGAGCGGTTGAGCGTTGGAATTGAACAAGAGAACTTCAAAACTGCGTTTCCATTCAGGGGAATTGCTATTGGTACAAAAAGCCTCTGTCTTCTTCTCACAAACATTGTCTCCGTCTAGAACAAAATGATGATTCTTCTTAATCGTCGGTCCACTGACACCTGTCAGCCTGGTGTGCTGGTCTTCAATCACGGCTGAGATATAGTTTCTTGTAGCCATCGTGTCAATAACATTCGACGGGAGGAGAGACGAGTCATAGAGGTAACGACGAAACGATACGTCTCTCCATAGTTGGAGACCATTCTTAACCGCACGGTCGTGGTATGTACATAGCGAATGAGGTCTGATTTCACGTTCAATAGCGTTATAGCCAAATGATTCTGTCGTAACTTTGGGAACATCACCATCGTATTCGGTGGTCACTCTTGACACGAGTTTCTTCCATCCTGTTGAGATGCAGATGTCGAAGAAATAAAAGTTGAAAACTGACTTGCAATAGTAATATAGAAAGTCGCCTCCCTCATACTCCAAGCCCAAAAATCTAGGCAAGATTCCTTTGCAATAAATACCTATTGATTCCCTATTCTTTCGTCCATATTCCTTGTACGTATTCTTTATCGAACGCTTCAAGACATATTCCCCGGCCTTCCATTCATATTCGTCCACACTGGAAAGATTGCCGTTGGCCCATGAATTGTCAACGACATATCCCGGAATCTCATATCTTGAATCAGAGAATCCGCCAATCCGTTGAACGGAGGTATATAATCCAGAGCCCATGGCCTCCGACAGCTTTTCCTTCCACTGCGCGTAGGCCTCGCGCTGTGAGTTGTAATACCGTTCCTGAAACTGCTCCGTCGACACGAACTCCGGCTCTTTGATGTCAAAACCATAGACTGTCTTCAAGGTGTCGGACGGTGAGGATGAGTCTATTATCTTTTCAACAATCCTGCGGTATGCAATTCGAGAAGAATAATGCCACCCAGGGACTAATGGCTCCGAGCTACATGTCCACGACTGAGTGATTTCATACGGGCCGGCCTGCCCGGCATTCATATTTCTTACCTGCGTCACCGAATAGTCCTCAAACAGGCTCGGGTCAAAGGGTATGTTGAAATTCTGTGGGTTCGAATAGTCATAGTTCCGCGTAATCGTCCGTCCTGTTGCCAAATCTTTTGAAATCACCTGCCTCACCTTTATTGCGGGAGTTCGCGGAACGGCATAATCCTCCGTGTCATAGACAAGTTCTGTATATGCACCGGTGATTCCCTCAATGGACTTAAGAGAATGAATCTTTGCAGCACTCGCCGAATGACTTCTGTCTGCAATATAGGTGTCATAATATTTATCCCCGACAGGCAGATAGCCCAACAGGCTCGGATTGGACTTGCCATTGTAGTAGCCCTGCAAGTCCTGGGCATAATAGCAGTTAGGGGAGCACATTGCCAGATAGCCCAGACTTGACTTGGCGGCAAGGTCTGACACAGAGACATCCTCATTATAATACTTGAAGTCATAGCTGTCATAGACAGTTTCAGTTGCGCCTTTGAAAGTCACGGTCTCCAGTTTCAGACGACCTCCGGCAAACGTGCCGTGAGCGAACTCCACGCTGCGCATCTTCTTTCCGCTCTTGTCATAGAGCGCTATTCCGGAAAGTCGGAACTTCCGACCATCGGCATTCGATTCCGCTGTGGTGAAGACGAGCCTGCCCTGAGGAAAACGGATTTCTTTCAAAACAGGGGTGGAGTTAACCGTCCTTGTATGGATAATGCTGCTGGCCTCCCTCTCCGGCTGTTCCGCTGTCCCGCCAGTATGCCGTATTTCGTATGAATGGGACAGAGTCCGGTCAATGTATGAATCCTGGCGGCGAGCATAGACAAAGTTTATGCTGTCTGTTTTGTTCATTGAGACAATCTTTGTCAGATACCACGCGCTATCGTATGTGCAGGACTCGCACAGCGGGCTCATTACTCCGGTCTTATGGTTATAGACCGTGGATATGACTGTCGATTTCTCGGCCTGTTCATAGTGATAGGAGGTCCCGCTGTCGTCTGTAATGACGAATCCTGCCGTCAGCTTTCCTGTACTGTTAACAAGCCTCCGAATATGGTTTTCTGTATATGGAACCTGCAAGTAGTTATTGTAACCGGCAATGTAGAATGAGCCGCCGGTCTTTCCCATCGTGTAATCATAGCGGTCACGCATCCTGTCCGTGTCGTTGAGGCCGTTACTTTTTTCCGCGACGGTCAAGTTGAGAGATGCCGCATCTTTGTCCGCACGGATTTTTGTCGCCGTCGGTAGTTCCGGGTTCATCCCCTTGTCCGGAAGCCCGTTGATCGTGAGGTTTACCACCCCTCCGGCGTTCAGTACCCAACCGAGGCCTGCCCAGCTGGCCTTGTCAGTGACCTTGACTCCACCACCGATGTAGGAAAGGCTGACGGGGAATGCCAGTTCGCGAGTCCGGATTTCATAAATGGGGATTGACACATCGACTTGTCCCGAGGCTTGGGAAACGGAATATTGGCCGTAATTGAGAAATGCGGCGGCCTCGGGCGTGGGCGGAACAAGATAGGGATTGTTCTTCGCGGACAGGAGGGTGCTTCCGACTGCGAGAGTCTGTGCCGGAAGACTGAGGTCTGACAAGGCGAGAAGCAGAGTCAGAGTGCAGAGGGTCAGCAGTTTCTGTTTCATGAGAAGTGTTTTTTGTGGTTATCGTTAAGCAGGGAGATGTTTCAGAGTATCGTCGGCTTTATGAAGATGTTGAGCTTTGTTTCAGTGCGGTTCTTCTTCGTCTTTCCGAATACGGAGCGGAGCACTGGGACACGGGAGGCGTACGGAAGACCACGGGAGGAATTGTCTGTCAGGTTCTTCTCAATGCCACCGAGCAGAACCATATCTCCGTCCTTGACCCTTATGATGGAGGTGAAGCTGCGCTTGGAGATTCCCGGTGGGGCATATTCGTTGTCCTTCGAGCCGGTGTCGGTGAACTCGTCCTGGCTGAGATTGACCGTGAGGGTGATTGTGCTGTCGCGACTCATGTACGGTGTGATGTCGAGGACAAAGTTCGCCTCGACGTTCTTCCACAGATAGGACTCCGACTGCAAGGGGTTCTGCGTGCCTATGATGTTCACCTGACTTTCCTTGTAGTATTTCACCTCGCCGCTCTTCAGTACGGCCTTGTGACCGTTCAAAGTGGAAAGCCTCGGCGTGGAACGGAGCGAAATCCTGCCGCTCTCCTCAAGGAGCTGGAGGTCGGCATAAAAGAATTGAGAGACTTGTCCAAGATTGATTGAGCCGAGTCCGCTGAATGATGCGAGCAGACGGTTTATCGAGTCTGCGTTAAGCGTCAGACCAAGCCCCGGAGAGAAAGTCGCGCTGTTCTTTCCCTTCTCCGAACCGGTGCCAAGCCCCAGCCCGAGTGACTGTGCGGAACTTGTGGTCGCATCAACAATCATAACGTCAATAGAAATCAGCGGAACGCTCACGTCTATCTCAGAAAGGAACGACAGGATTTCCGAGGCCACCTTTCTGTCTCCGCTGACCACTATCCCATTGAGGTCCGCGAATGGCGTGATTTCCATATTCTGTTTCAGTGAAGACGGGATTATGTTCACGACATCCTCGACAGTCCTGTGCTTCATCGCATAGACGATGGTTCCAGTCTGCGGAGACGCCTCCTCCTGCTCGTCGAAGAACGCAGAAGAGAATGCGCCACGCTCTTTTCCGCTCTCGAACAAGTACCACGAGTCCTCTTCCCGACGAACAGAAAGCACATTCACGGCTGCAATGGTCTTCACAGCCTCATCAAGCGTCATCCCCGTTCCGAAAGCCGAGACCTGCCGATCGGCCAATGAATTAGGATAGAGAAGATTGCCTCCGGTCACTGCATTGAAACGACGAGCTACTGCATCCAATGTGCAGGCTGAGAAGTCGAATGAAAACACCGTGCTGTCAGCCGGGTCACGAGAAAACCTGACCTCAGAAACAGGCACGGGAGGAACAAAATCAGTCAATGAGACTATATCCCCGGAAAATGTCGCCTCTATGCCTTTCTCGTTGCAGATGAAAGCCAGAACATCGCATACAGGTATTTTCTGAATATTGCAGGTAATCGCCTTACGTTTGTCGAAATTTATGGCGATGCTCAGTCCGTTCGATATGGCTATGCCCTTTATGAGCTCAGAGACCGAAAAATTGGTCACGGATACGTCAATCTCATTGTTGTAAGCAGGGATTCTTTCGGCCAAGACGGAAAAGTTCCGACGCAGAAGCCAGGCTCGGGATGTCGAGTCATCGGAATGAATACACGAAGGGAAGGCCAATGACCGACTATGCCCAGTGGAAATTCCGAAGCTCCGGACCGAGCTCAGGATGAAGAGACCGATCAGACTTAAAATCAGGAGAAGAAGGCAGCGTTTCATATATCAGATTACATAGTGTTCAAGATAGGGGCAATCTCCTCAAATGAGGTTTCCCCGGATTCATAAAGAGCCATAGCAGATTCGCGGAGCGTCCGCACGCCTTTCTGAGACAGGATGTCGTTGACATCGCGGACATTTTCACGGACTGCGGCGGAGAGGGTATCGTCAATGCGGACGACCTCATAGATGGCCTTGCGGCCGAGATAGCCGGTGTAATGGCACTGCGGGCATCCCACGGCCTTGCCGGAAGATGACTTGCAGTGAGGACAAAGAAGGCGGACAAGCCGCTGCGCGATGCAGGCGATAAGGGTCTCTGAAATCAGGTAGGGATGGACACCCATATCTGTAAGCCTTGTGATGCAGCCCCAAGCGCTGTTCGTATGCAAGGTGGAGAGCAGGAGGTGGCCGGTCAGGGAACTGCGAATTGCCATCTCCGCGGTCTCCTCGTCGCGGATTTCGCCAAGCATGATGATGTCCGGGTCCTGACGTAGGAAGGTCCGTAACGCGACAGGGAAAGTAAGTCCGATTTCCTCCTTAAGCTGGACCTGATTGATGCCGTCGAGGGTGTATTCAATCGGGTCTTCTATGGTGAGGATGTTGTTGTCGCCTCGGTTCAGCCGCTCAAGCGTCGCATAGAGCGTTGTGCTTTTTCCCGAGCCTGTCGGGCCGCTGATGAGTACAAGCCCGTGGGGACGGCTGACCGCGTTCAAATAGTCCCCGAGCTGCCGTTCGTCAAAGCCCAATTCATCCAGAGAGATGTGCCGTCCGTCACGCGAGAGCAGGCGCAAGACTATCTTCTCCCCGTAAATCGTCGGCATTACCGATGTCCTGATGTCAAACTTGATGTCGCCCCGAGAATACATTATCCTCCCATCCTGCGGAAGTCTTTTCTCGGCAATGTCGAGGTTCGACATGATTTTGATTCGGTTAACGATGCCGGGATAGCGTTCTCGTCCGACGACATGACGCTCAATCAGTTTTCCATCAACCCTGAAACGCACACGACACCTATGCTCCGACGGCTCAAGGTGAATGTCACTCGCACGCACACGGAAGGCTTCCTCCACAAGTTCCCCGACAAAGTCCTGCCCGTCCAAGGCCTCACTCTCCGAATGCTTCTGCACACCAGTCTGCCGATAGTTCGAGGACAGCAGCCGCGTCAGTTCGTCCGAAGCCATAGGATGCAGCGAGAGCTGCAGTCCATACACAGCTGCGACCTCCTCAACGACTGCATCATAGACCTTCCCTTCGTCACAATAACAAGCCACCACATCGTCAAGTTCCCGTTCAAACGGGACAAGGCGGTAGTAAAAGGCCTCGTCACCGGTGAACAGCTGCAGGGCCTCTGTCGAAATCTTTTGTGGTTGCATAATTATCTAAGTATTATTTAGTTGGTCTCAAAAAATAGGCAATTGCACAGAGCAGGGCAAGAACTATATACTATGCGGATGACTATCTGGAGAGTAAGGCAGATGGCGAAGGCTGTAACAAGCGGAATGTCGCGGGCTGTAGTCCTGGAAAGACGTGTGTAGAGAAGCCAGAAGAGGATGGTCGCGAGGGAGGAGAAGATTAGGAAGAGGAGGAAATGGCGGGGTGGAAAATATGGCGTCATGCAGAGGACGAAGAGAAGATCACCGGTACCTAGCATATCCGAAAGTCCGCGTTTCCGCAGTCTTGCCCAGAGGGAGAGAGCGGTCCACAAGAGAACGCAGGTCAGGAGATTCCGGACGAGGTTCGACAAAGGCAGACGCAGGCCGCCGCTCTTCATCACGGACATAAATACTACCGCCACCGCGAAAATAGCCAGATTGAAAATCCCTATCCTCCTGCACCTGAGGTCCGAGAACGCCAGCGCCGCAAGAGGCGGGAGACACAAAAGACTCCACCACATATATTATTGCAGATTAGAATTTTAGTCCTTCACTATTTCCTTCAGTTTCTTATCCTGATCAATCTCCCAAACATTGAACTGCCCATCCTTGTCGAAATCCACCACGGAGACGGCCTGAGCCTTGAAGCCCGAGTCGCCGGCCTCTACAATCTCTATGCGGTAGTTGGCGTTGCCGCCGTCTGTCACGAGAGGCTGCTGCTCGAAGCCAAGTTCCTCAAGGTTGTCACAATATCTTGAATAGGTATAGAAATAGCTCTTCTGCAAGGTGTGGACAAAGGCGAGCTGTTGCTGCGCCTCCATGTTCTTGGCCTTGGAAATCAGTGGCATGAGATTCGGGAGGGCAATCAGCACAAGTATGCCGATGATGACGAGGACTACCAGCATTTCCGGAAGCGAAAATGCACGGATACGCTTTTCTGAAACGCGCCGCATCATTGCCTGTCCTCCTTCTTTTCTGACGGCATGGCTGCCGGAGTCTCCTCCTTTACAGGCATTGCTTCCGGAGTCCTGGCTGTCTGATTCCCGATTGTTTCAGAAGAGTCCGTGGTCTGCTTCCCAGCATTTGCAGAAGATTCTACCGACGATAATTTCTGAGGAGCCACCGATGAGGACTGGTCAGTTTCCGACGTTGATTGCTGATCTGGAAGAGTGACCGTCACTCTCCCGGTTCGGTTCCCGGCCGCGTCGTAGTTGTAGTTCACGACCTTTGTCTGAGCCTGTGCCGCAACGGCAAGCGCAAGGCAAAAAAGTACTGCTATGAATGTTCCTTTCATGTTTTTCCGTTGTTTTGATTTTATTTTTTGCCGCGGCATCCGAAGTTGAAGCGCAGGCCTACGGTAAGGTCGATGTGGCTGCAGCTGCGGAGGCCATCTCCCATATACTCCGCAATAGCCTCCTTTGTCAAAAGCGAATGCTCAACCGTGATGTCGTTTTTATCCAGGAGAGCATAGAGGTATGAGAGCTGGATGCCGAAGGAAATGTTTGGTGAAAGACTTACATCATAGCCCAAATCCCAACACATGCCGGCCGTATTCGCCTTCAGCTTACCATGTTCAATAAGATTAAAGTTATCATAGTACCCGCAATAGCCTGCGGCAAAGTTTGATGTCAAGCAATGCTTTCCGTCACGAGAATAGGAACGGGAACAAATCATAGGGGCGACAAAAGGAATGAAGACATTCTCAGAAAGAAGAAACGAATAATATCCTGAGCTTATGTTCACAGAAGAGCTCGAATACATCAGTTTGCCTTTTATCCCCGCGCCGAGTCCCTTCATGAAGAACCAAGAGACATCAGCTCCGGCAATTGCGCCTATCCTCAGCCGATTTGCATGCGCCTTCAAGTCGGAAGTAAGTTGAGAATCCGTCTTACCAATTCCATATCCTCCTCCGAAATCAATCCCAATCCTCAATCGAGGCCAAACGAAGCTGCTCACGGCTGTCGAATCCGAAGCATGCCCGCGTGTCCTCGCATCAGCACCTATCGTCAGGCTCATCAACGCCGTACAAATAAGTGCGGCAAAAGTTACTTTCCAAGTCTTCATATAATTTGCTTATCCATTATTAATTCGTATCCCAGTCGCTCACAAATAATTACCTCAGCTCACACCATTCTGACAATGTGGACGGAACAAGTAAAGCATATACTCCCCAACCGGTCCACGTTTTTCAATATAATTCACAGTGTCCTTATCGGACATTATTTCCCGTATACAGTCCTCATAGGCTTCGTCTCTCGTGTATTTTCTGTTAGAGACCATAGCCAATCCAAACAACTTATTCTCAGGGCGCATCACATAAGCCTTAAGCATCAGAAGTTCGGCGTCCCGCAAATCAATCTTGAACAGCCATTCGCACCATGTGGCCAGCCATCCGCTCCAGAAAAGAAAGTCCGGATTATCAGAATATTTACTTCTCGCCTCCTCATACACCCCGAACAAAGCATCGTTTGCCCGGCGCGCCATTTCGCCGAGATAGTCAACTTCCGGTTCAAGAGGTATCGCTTCCAATATGTACAGATAATTGATATATGCATCAACCGAGGTGTCATCAGACTTAACAACATTCGCCATAAGGTCCAACGCCTCCTGCCATTTCTTGGTCTCAAGCAGGTTTCCCAATTCTTTTTTCCAGTTCATAGTTTTAATATATCAATACAGTTTCGTCTTGCCATACTTATCCGTCTCAACACTCGCATGATAATTCATAACACCAGGCTTTTTGTTCAGGCAGACCAATTCCACAAAATACAAGGCATCCTTCCCATCGAAACGATACAACAGAATATCAACCCACGCTATTTTGGATTCGTTTCTCTCAATGAGCCGTGCCAGATATTCGACTGTATGTTTTGTCCTAAACATCGTCATCCAACGCCTGAGGCATTTCGTATTCCTGACATACAGATTGGACAACAGTCCGTCATCAATAAACACCGGTATTACGCTAAATCGCTGAGGTTCAATATCGGCCACAGTATTTATCGATTTCATATATTTCAGACAAGTATCTTTGATTTCATCATACTTCATGGTTTTAAATTTTTTAAGATTTCACCACTCACTCTCACAGAAAACACATACTCTGAATAATATGTGTTAGCATCTCCCATTACATATATTCCGCTTTGCATTACAAGGTCACCATTGTACATCATCAAATCAAGAGAGTATTTCGGTATCTCGATTTCTGACACAACACTATGATATTGCTTTGCATATGAAAAGGCATAATCATAATTATCTGTCATAAATAATTCTTTGCCAGCAGATTCATTCCCAGACATACCTCTGTACAATTTCATATTTCCACCATCTGGATCCGGTTTCAAATCATACTGCACTTTATAATGTTTGGTTCCAAACCTTTGGCTGCCCTTATTACCCCAAAGGACATTCTCTCCTTTTATTGCAGAAGAGATTCCTTGCACCAAGCCTCCGACAGCAGCACCAATCACGCCAGCCCACAGGCCTTGCTTCCCAGCATTAGCAATTGCTGTCCCCAAATTACCTCCAGCCAACAGAGTCATTCCAAATCCATTGATACTACCACTCGTAAAACCACCAATGAAGCCAGAAATTGCGCCACCCAATGCGCCACCAATTCCAATACCGACACCAACCGTTGCTCCTGCGAAACCACCAGCCACGCCGGCTATGCCACCTATCAAGCCTCCGCCCAACATATAGCCTGCCATCTTCCAACCGGTAGCACCTTTAGATTCCGCAATCTTATAACCACTATACATACCCGCGGCTAAACCGACTGTAGCACCTATTATCAACGCAATAGCTGTTGCAGTAAGAACAAACTCCCCGTTCGGGTCAGTGTAACTCAGCGGATTGTTAAGACCGTAGGCGTAGCGGTTGAAGGACTGGGTGAAATCCGGAGCCTGGACGTATGGGTCGGGCGAGAGGAAACGGCAGAGGAGAGGGTCGTAGAGACGGGCGTTCATGTTGATGAGACCGAACCACGGGAGGTGCTCGTGGCCGGTGAAGCCGCGGCCGAGATAGAGCGCAGGTTCAGTGCCCGGAGCGTAAATCTCATGGGTTTCAGGGTCGCGAAGCCGTCCCCAAGGGTCGTAGCTGTACTCCGCGAGAAGCGTGCCGTCGGCCGTCACGATGTGCGTGATGCTGCCGAGGTAGTCCCTGCCTATGTTCAGTGCCGTCCAGCTGCCGGAGCCATCGCGGACGAGAACCATAGGGGCGGAGTAGGCGTCGCCGCCGAGGTAGAGCCTCTCGACCGACGAGCCGTCCGACTTGATGTCCTGCTCGTAGCGTCCGCCGATGTAGTAGCGCGTGAGTTCAGGCGACACGCCCTCGGCGTAGAGCATCTTCACACGGTCGCCGCTGCCGTTGTAGGTGAACGACGCGCTCTTCCCTCCCTCGACAAGCCTGGACGGGCGGCCGTAGCAGGTGTAGCTGACGGTCTGTTCGCGGGACGGGACAAGGGCATCGTCCTCCGGAACAAGAGCAGTTATCTGGTACGGCTTCTGAGGGACATTGCCGTAACGCATTTCTCCCACGCCATCGACCTTTGTGACATTGCCGTATGAGGTGTATGTGACCTTGCGTCCCTCCATCTCTGTCAGACGGTTCAGTCCGTCGTAGGTGAACGACTCTGCGAGATTGCGCGTGTTGTCCTGACGGCCATACAGGTTGCCTGTCGGGAACTGGAAGGCATACTCGAAGTCCATGATGGAGCCGTCGTCCATCTTTCTGCCGGTAGGATGACCGAACGTAGTGAAGCTGTAGGTTCTCGACACCTCGCCGGTCATGACGCGAACCGGAGCGCCGAGGTCGTTTTCCTCGTCGAGGCGCATCACCACAGTACCCTCGGACAGGACGATGCCGGTGTTGATGCCGTTCGACCAGGTGTAGTTCTCGGTCGTGATGTCACCGGTCTGGCTGGTGTATCGGATGCTGTTCACCTGACCTCCCTTGCCGTAGGCGTAGCTCTTCTGAAGCCATTTCCCGTCAGGGACGGTTTCACGTTCTGTCAGCACGCGATCGTAACGGTCGTAGGTGTAGGTCTTGGCCGTTCCGTTCGTGGAGGTCTCGGACACGAGGTGACCGAAGTCATCGTAGGAGTATGCGGTGGAATACTCGCCGAGACGGTCAATCTTCGTGATGCGACCGAACTTGTCCATAGTAGAGACAATCTGCCCGTTCGGGTTGGTCTGCGTCCGCAATGCCGTTCCGTCGGCGTTCCAGACCGTCGTATCAGTCTGCGTTCCGGCACTTGGATCAATTATACGATATCTTCTGCCGTATGCGTCATATCTGAATGTCGTGGTTACACTGTCGCAGGTCACAGATGATGGCTGCCCGTCACAACGCAGAACATAGTTAATCTTTCCATTCGGTTCAACAATTCCAACAAGACTACCGAGAGGATCATAAGTCAGCCCACGGGAAATTCCTTTTGAGTTTTCCTGGATTGTAGAACCGGAATACGACCACGAAGCAGACTCTCCATCCGCATACCGCTCACACGTCTTGCGTCCATAGTCGTCATACGTGTATTCTGTCCACCTTTTTTCAGATATTTCATCTTCCTGATTGGCAATGCGATATGGAAGAGAGACACGGGAAAGTTGTCCTTTGTTATTGTAGCCGTAATCGACGCAACGCCACTTCCCGTCAAAGCATTGTGTCATTACACGGACTTTCCGGTTCCAAGCGTCATAATGAGTTATGACATGCGGCTTCACGCTTGATTTCTCGCTAACTGTGTAGACACCAGCGCCACCAAACGCGAGACTCGTCAAAACTCGGTTGCCGTCTGGTGCTGCTGTTTCCTTCCTATTTCCCCATGAATCATAAGTAACAACTGTTGTATCTCCATGATGATTCACAATATGTTCCGGTTGGCCGAACTTATTATAGTCGGCATACTTTGTTACACGTCCGAGCACATCCATTGCCGATGCCACATGACGATGTGTTTCGTCATAAGACCATGACTTTACAAGGTATTCCGATGCTCCGTTGTGAGCCATTCTCTCGGAAACAACATTGTCATAATCATCATATCCCCACTCAGTCCGGCTGGTAAGTGTGGTCTTATCAATAACACGGAAGCGGGAAGCAGCTGCTTGAGACGATGTACTTGTCGATGCCGCCACTGGGCGGGGAGAAACGGCTGCGAGTCGAACTGCCTCACCTGTATAAGTTTCTTTCGTAGCTGGGCGAAGTCTGTCATCGTATGTGAATATCGTCTTGTCCCTCCAGAAACTTCCACGAACATTATCTTCGCCCTTTTTCCTATCAACGACCCTACTTAAAGGCAAACCAAGAACATACTGCGATTCAGAAACTCTATGTAAATATGTGTATGATGTGGACTCTGTACGTACCTCGCCAGTGCCAATCTGCCTTCTGACAATGGAGGATTGCGGATAATCATAGTCTCCATAGAGCATGGTCGTTGTTGTGGTGAGCCCCGTCAGATTATCTGTCAAAACAGATTTTGTGAGACGCGGATTCAGTTTCCCGTAGGTTGTGCTGTGGCTGTCATAGGTGTTGTCAGTAGTCTCGAAAGGACTGTCCATTGAGCGACGTAAGGCTTTTGTGCTTCCAATAAGCACGCCACGCTTCTGCGGGTCGTATGTCTGAACCGAGACGATGTCATTCACATAGTCAATACAGCGCACTTTACCGAATCCGCAAAAACCCAAACCTTTGCTGTTGTACACGGCATCATACCATGTGTAATAGTTGTTCTCTGTAAGTTCTGAACTCGACGACTGTGAATAGACTCGCGTTTGAGAAATCAGGTTTGCAGAAAATGAACGTCGGGAGAATCCGGAGGCGAGAGAATATGTCCTACCATAGTCTTTCTGATAAACAGAGGCAGACACAGACATGTCCTCGTAACTATTCTGTTCAACAACCCCATAACTATTCTCAAATTGTGTAAGCAGCCTATCCCTTGACAAATTCCATGAAAAACGATAACCGTTCACGTAGAAGCCGTCAACGACCACAAACTGGCTTATTGCATTGAAATTCAACGTATTTGCCGGAAGAATTCCCTTCCCGTCAGGGATTGTCAGAGCTGAGGTCAAACAATTCCTTGAGATTGTCCCGTTTTCATTCAAATAATAGTTCAAACGACTTCCTGAGACATTAAGCAAATCAGCCAGACCATCCTTGTTTATGTCCATGAACATGAACTGCTCACCATCATTCTGCGGACAAATCTCATAGCTACGCTTGACGAAACTTCTCCCACCGGTGAATGCGTAGAAACTCCACTGGTTTCCGCCTCCGGATTTAGGCGCAGTCACTATATCCAACAAACCATCTCCGTTCACATCCGCATAAAGGCAATAGTTTTCTAATGTACTCGCGGTAAGTCCAGACAATGTCGATGATAGGCTGAATGTGCCTGAGTTGTATTTATAACGTTCCAGCCCCTGAGATGTTGCGCGGCACAAGTCCGTCCAGCCGTCTCCGTCAATGTCTGCCACAACATAGTACACCTCTCCACAAAAATCTAGATTAAACAAGGCATACTCGTGGCATTGTCCTGTTTTCAAATCAACGATTGATGTATATGACGGGATGTCACGCCCTCGGAAGTCGTGACAGAATGAAACGGTAAGCAACTGAGCTCCGCCTCGGTCGTCAAATTTTCCGAACCAATACATTCTCTGCTGTGGACTCCAAAGTTTGTCCCCGTCATTGACAACTCCAACGAATTTGGTGTCAATAACTGTGGAATCCAACTTCGTTGCAGACTCGTTGAATTTGTAAACCTTGATCCTGTATCTTGAATAGTTACCGTCTATCCCCGTAAAATTCACCTTTACTATTTCATCCGTGCCGTCATCGTCGACATCCAAAGCTTCGATTGTCTGAAAGCCGTCTTCCGCCTTCACGTATAGGTCTGTACTATTCCCGATGCACGGAGCAATTACAATATGCTGTTCTGGAGAGTACTTGCTTCCATACTGTTTGTATGTCTTGAACCAATGCTTCAGGCTTGCGATCTCGTCATAGTTACTGAATATCGGCAGCATTATAAGTCCGTCAGAGTAGTTGCCGGAAAGGAATTTTCCCCTAATGTAACGGATGTTGCCGTTTGTGAATGCATGCATCAGACAGTCTTGACTCACTTTCTGAAAATCAGCCCCATTTCCAGTATGTGTATCTCCATAGGTAAATGATAGCGGCGTCAGGTGGCGACCTCCGTTGCTGCATTCAATCGCCCGCAGTTCAAAGACCGCATTTCTATAGCCATACTTCAAGCTGTATGTAAGATACTTGCTGCCCTCGACATAACTGACGATCTCCGTCAGTGCCTTACTGCACAAGATTTTTTGCCCTGCATAATATGATGTCACCGCATCCGGTCTGGAATCGTATGACAACGTTATCTGAGCAAGTGTCATCCCGCGTTCTATACATCTCACGACACTGGGATAGTAAGTGCCGTTTGCCGTATCTTTAACGTATGTCACACTGATTACCCTGCCGTACCGGTCAGTCAGACTTGTCAACGGATAGGATATACGGGTCTGATGATTGTCCCGAAAACCGAATACTGCCTTTGAACCGTCCGGGTACAATGCCTCAAAATAACAGACTTCTCCCCCATCCACTACTGATTTTACATATATGTGTCCTGAAGCCGTCTCATACTGATAGCCTGCGGACAATTCGCCCTCCGATTTGACGAGCCGAGCCCCATCCAGCGAGAAAACACAACCAGCAGCATTGAGATTCGCGGCTGCCGACGAACCGTCATAGTAGAGAGTCTTTCCTGTCAACATTATCGAAGAAAGGCCTGTGAGACTCCACCCATAGCCGGCGATGCCGTTACCGGACTGGCTGTTGTAGCTGAGAGCAATCTTCGGAGCCAGTTTGCCATCCTGAATTGTAGCTATTGGAACCGTATAAACACGGCCTCCGGTCGGTGTAATGCCGGATGTGTACGGAATCTGTCCGACGGCGAAATCAGACCTATTCACACCGGAAGGAAGCGAAAGAGGAGCTGGGAATGTCGTTGGAGCTCGAAGATTCTCCGAAGACGGAATCCCTGTTACAAGAGGGTCAGTTGTAAACAAATCTGGCCTCACGGATGGAGTACCTGGATGATATGTCACAGAAACCGGCTCAGCAACATATTGTGTCACGACACTGCCGTCCGAATTCGTGAGAACAAGGCTGTCTCTCACCGGAATATCATGCTTATTCGACGATGCAAACGCATCCGATGCTCCGCAGAGGAGCATCGGAACCAACGACACTGCTAAGAATAACTTTTTCATGATTAATCATGCATTTCCGTCATCGCCTTATGCAAAACGTCCCTTCTCCATAATAATTCGCGGACCAGATGACAAGTGTATAACTGCCCGGCTTCTCCGGGGCTTCAAAGGTAGCAATATTATTATTTCCGTCAACCAACTCTTCAAAAACAACCCGCCCAAAAGAATCCACGACATAGATTTGCGTTTCGCCTAGTTCGAACATTTGGATTTCTATCAGCTTTTGAGCATAATACATAGTTGCCTGAGCATCGGGAAAGAGATCGCGGTCTTTTTTGATGTGCCCTCGAGTTACAATCCGTATCTCTTCCTTATACGGCTCATCGTCATTAACATTTGTGGCAGCATTCCCTGTAATGGCAACGG
>ULTX01050298.1_pt1 | contig 20193 bp, 19 predicted proteins | sample 1958041 | NCBI WGS metagenome assembly ULTX01 (sample SAMEA4835747, study PRJEB28245) | human gut metagenome | biome: gut microbiome; material: fecal sample | place: Denmark | collected 2008
CGGACAATATAATTTGCCCCTGTTGCGAATCGCTTCGCGGCAGGGGCTTTTAAAATCATCTTGTTTATGATTTGTTGTTTTTAGGGGAGACATTTTGGGGAAGTTCCCCTAAAAACAGCCCGCATCACTGCGAGCTGTTTTGGTTAGTAGTGTAGTGTTTTAATTATTAGTGGTCAGCAAGCTCCTCATAAAACAGATTATGAAGAGATGAGTGGCCTTAAACGTTACATCTCGTTTAAGACATTGCAAATATAAGGTTTATTTTCTAATAACAAAATTTTATTGCATCATTTAGTACAAGAAATTGCGAATTTGTAAGTTTTTCCTCTATTTTTCGAGCAGATGTGGCCTGAGTCTCTTTGTTCGTTCCAGCGCCTGTTCGTCCTGCCAGGCTTGAATCTTCTTCGGGTCACCGCAGAGGAGAATATCCGGAACTTTCCATCCGTTGAAATCGGCTGGTCTGGTGTAGATGGGAGGGGAGAGAAGGTCGTCCTGAAAGCAGTCGCTCAGGGCTGAGGTCTCGTCGGAGATGGCTCCCGGAATGAGGCGTACAATCGCGTCGGCGAGGATGGCTGCCGGAAGCTCTCCTCCGCTCAGAACATAGTCTCCCACAGAGATTTCCCTTGTGATGAGGTGGTCGCGGACCCTTTGGTCGATGCCCTTGTAGTGACCGCACAGAAGGATGAGATTCCCCTTGAGCGACAGCTCGTTGGCTATGCCTTGGGTGAGCACTTCGCCGTCGGGGGACATATAGATGATTTCGTCATATTCCCTTTCTGCCCGCAGTTCTTCGATCATCCGGAAAATCGGCTCCACCATCATCACCATTCCCGCATCCGGTCCATAATTGTAGTCGTCGACCCTTTTGTGCGGGCCGAGGCCATATTTTCTTATGTCGTGGACCTGGATTTCTACAATTCCTTTTTTTCTTGCGCGTCCCACAATCGAATGGCTCAACGGGCTGTCAAGGAGCTCCGGGACGACGGTAAGTATGTCAATTCTCATATTTTTCAACGTTTCTGGAATATTCGCACGGCAAATTTAGTGTTTTTTACTCAATTATTAATATATTTGCAGGCTGGACGCGCCCATACGCGAAGGTTGGTCACGTCCATAGTGTTATAAACTTAATACTCCAGATTATGAGTGAAGAGATCATTCCTGAGGTAAATGTCTCAGATGTAGTGCCTGAGGTTCAGGAGAATGCTGCGGCGGAACAGCCTGTACCTGAAAATTCCGCTGAAAAGAATGTGGAAAATTCCGTTGAAGGGAATATTGAAACGCCTGCTGAAGGGAAAGTGGAAAATTCTGCTGAAGAAAATGTGGAAAAGTCCGCTGATGTGGAAACTGCCGAGGCTGAAGTTACGCCGGAGGCCGAGACTCCAGACTATCAGAACATGTCCCTTGCAGAGCTTGTGTCGACGCTTCAGAAGACGGTTACGAGCGATATGAAGATGGCTCTGTCGAAGAATGTCGAGACCATCAAGACTGCGTTCTACAAGAAACTCAGCAAAGAGAAAGCTGACGCGATGCAGAAGCTTGCAGAGATGGCGGATACGGCGTTGGACGCTGTCGAGAGCCCGTTTGCTGCGATAGAGGAGGGCTTCAAATCCGTATATAACGAGTATAAGAAGGAACGTGCCGATTTCAATGAGAAACAGGAGAAGGAGCGCGAGCATAATCTGGAATTGAAGCAGAAGGTTATAGATGACCTGAAGGAACTTCTTGATAAACAAGAAGATGTGAATGCTACATTCCCTGCGTTCCGAGAGATTCAGAACCGCTGGAGGGAAATCGGGCCGGTGCCTGCAACGGCGTTCCGCAATCTGAACGAAACCTACCAGCTTTATGTGGAACGGTTCTATGATATGGTGCAGATTAACCGTGAGCTGCGCGATTTGGACTTCAAGAAGAACCTTGAGGTGAAGGAGAAGTTCTGCGAGGCGGCGGAGAAACTTGCGGAGAACGAAAATGTCGTGGAGGCGTTCAAGGAACTGCAGAAACTGCACGAGCAGTGGAAGGAATATGGTCCGGTGGCGAAGGAATACCGCGAAGATATCTGGAATCGCTTCAAGGCTGCCACATCCGTGATAAACAAGAAGTATCAGGGTTTCTATGAGGACATAAAGAAGCAGCAGGAGGAAAATCTTGCGGCGAAGACAGCCCTCTGTGAGAAGGTCGAGGAGATTGCGAAAAGGGAAGTGAACGGCTCTAACGAGTGGACCGCCTTCTCGAAGGAGATTGAGGAGATCCAGCAGGAATGGAGAAAGATCGGGTTCGCATCTAAGAAGGAGAACCAGAAGATATATGATCGTTTCCGTGCTGCTTGTGATGCTTTCTATGCCCGCAAGAGGGAATTCTATTCCGAAATAAAGGATAGTCTCAATGCCAATCTCGAGAAGAAAATTTCGCTTTGCGAGGCAGCGGAAGCTCTGAAGACAAGCACAGAATGGAAGAAGGCTTCAGACCAGTTCATTGCTCTTCAGAAGCAGTGGAAGGAAATCGGTGCTGTGCCTCGCAAGAAATCTGAACAGATCTGGAAGAGATTCCGTGGAGCCTGCGACGAGTTCTTTGCGGAGAGGGACAAGAACGTCAAGCCAGAAAACGATTTTCGCGGAAATCTTAAGGCAAAACAGGCAATAATCAGGGAAATCGGGGAATATCAGAATGTTGACGCGGCGACCGATGCAAAAGCACAGGCTGACTTCCATCAGAAATGGCAGGCAATCGGATTCGTCCCGTTCAAGGATAAGGACAGAATAAACGAAGCCTATCGTGCGGCTATGAAGGCAAAGTTCGGCTCTGAACCAACGTCCGAAAGGCGCGGTGGACGCAGCGGAAAACCTCAGCGCTCCGAGAAGGAAATTCTGATTGACAAGTTCACCAAACTCCAGCAGGACATCGCCACCTACGAGAACAACATCGGTTTCTTCTCAACGGGAAAGAACTCCGGCGCTCTTGTAGACCAGATGCGCAAGCGTATCGACGACGCTAAGGTAGAACTCGCAAAGCTTGCCGAAAAAATCAGAACTCTGGACACCCAGCAGGAGTAAGCTGAAGAGGGCAGTCGAAAGGACTGCTGACGGAATAGCAGAAAGAAACAGTTAAAAGGAACACCTGAAAGAAAAGGGGATGAAGAAAAAGATGGGATGCAAGGCGGATGGTGAAGATGAATACCGCAGCAACCTTATGGTTGTGAGGATTTCATCGAACCATCCAACGCCGCAGACCGCTTTTTCTTCGCCCCGCAAAAAAGAATTAGATGACATCAGAAACAAAAAATACAATTATAGGCTTCACGCTGATAGGCGTGATAATGTTCGGATTCACATGGTATCAGTCGCGCCAGTACCAGAAACAGATGGAGTATCAGGCACAGCTGGATTCCATCGCCCAGGCGGAGAGGCTGGAGGCTTACGCCCTTGATTCTCTGAATCGCATAGCGTCGGGCGACACGCTGGACAATGCGGCTACGACGGTGGTTTTGAGCACAAAGCCGACTCTGAAGCCTTATAGGGACGACAACCTTACGAAGGCACGTGAGGCAGAGGCTTCAGTCCTGACGCTTTCCAACGACAAGATGGAAATCGCTTTCACGACGAGGGGCGCGCAGCCATATTCAGTGAAACTGCTTGACTATGTGAAGTATGACAGTTCCTCACTCTATCTCATTCCTCCGCAGGCAAGCGAGTTCAACGTGAATGTTTTTGCCGGCGAATCGGTTGACACCAAGGAATTTGTGTTCGATGTCGCTGAGGTTTCTGACAGTTCCATCGTAATGCGTCTCCCGTTTGCGCAGGGCGGTTACATCCAGCAGAAATATGTTCTCTCGCAGGGCAGCTATATGGTTCACAACGAGCTCTCGTTTGTCGGTATGGATTCAGTCATCCCAAGCAGGGTCTCTTCGGTAGACCTGAACTGGAAGACTGTCGTGCCTCGTCTTGAGAAGGGCTACAAGAATGAGAAGCAGTATTCCAAGATAGACTATTACGTTCCTGGCGAGAAGTCTCCGGAAGATATGGGAAATGGAAAGAACGAATCAAAGAGGCTTGACGCCAAGTTCGACTGGGTCGCATTTCAGCAGCAGTTCTTCTCTTCCATTCTCACGGCTCCGGAGGGATTCGAGTCTGGAGAGTTCGGTGTCGAGTATTTCCCGGAGGATGACGTGGACCGCAACTTGATGACATGCTCAGCGCATGCGAGGGCCGGTGTAGACATGATGAAGGCCGGCGACAAGGTCATACCGTTCGACTTCTATTTCGGACCGAACCACTATCACACACTGAAATCATACGACAGAAAATATGAGAAGATCATCCCTCTCGGCGGCTGGCTCGTCGGATGGATTTCGCGGTTCATCATCATCCCTTGCTTCGATCTCCTCGGACGGTTCATCAGCAACTACGGTCTCATCATCCTGATTATGACCGTTCTTCTGAAGATTGTCATCTCTCCTCTCACTATCAAGTCCTACATGTCTTCCGCTAAAATGTCAGCACTGAAGCCGGAGATGGACAAGATCAATGAGAAATATCCTAAGCAGGAGGACGCGATGAAGAAGCAGCAGGCCACGATGGAACTCTATCAGAGAGCCGGCGTGAAGCCTCTCGGCGGATGCCTTCCGATGCTGCTCCAGTTCCCTATACTCTGGGCAATGTTCCGGTTCTTCCCGGCATCCATCGAGCTTCGTCAGAAGTCGTTCCTTTGGGCCGATGACCTCAGCGCATACGACTCAATTTGGGACTTTGGCGTCAATATCCCTCTTTTCGGTGACCACTTGTCGCTGTTTGCGCTGCTGATGGCCGTGTCGATGTTCCTCTACTCGAAGATGACCTCAAGCCAGATGTCGAATGACCCGCAAATGGCAAGCATGAAGTTCATGAGTGTTTGGCTGATGCCTATAATGATGCTCTTTATCTGCAACAACCTGTCTTCAGGTCTTTCCTACTACTACTTCATCTCCAACCTGCTCACTATGCTCCAGACCTTCATCATCAAGAAATGGGTCGTGAAGCCGGAGAAGATTCTTGCGCAGGTGCAGGCTTCAAAGGGTAAGCCGCTTCCGAAGTCAAAGTGGCAGCAGAGGCTTGAGGAGGCGCAGAAGATGCAGCAGGCGCAATTAAAGGCGCAACAGAAGCAAAGGAAATGAGCGCAGAAGAAGCGGATTGTTCTTCTGCACTCATTTCCATCAAGTTATTTATTGAGGCAATGGATATAGAGTGTAACATACAGAAAATAAAGTCGGAACTGCCATCAGGAGTGAAACTGGTGGCAGTTTCCAAATTCCACCCGGTCGAGGCGCTGCGTGAGGCCTATGATGCTGGGCAAAGGCTCTTCGGGGAAAGCCGTCCGCAGGAAATGCGTGACAAGGTGCAGCAGATGCCTGGGGATGTGCAATGGCATTTCATCGGACATCTTCAGAAGAACAAACTGAAATATGTCCTGCCGTATGCCGCAATGCTTGAGTCGGTTGACTCAGTGGAACTGCTTGACGCAATTGAGCAATGGTGTTCTGGACATCCGGGATTCCGTGCTGCCGGAGCGGAGGATTCGGGGAACGGAGAGATGGGCTCCGTCACAAGCCGTGTGAATGTTCTTCTGGAATGTCACATCGCCCGGGAAGAAACCAAACAGGGATTTACTCCGGAAGAAGCCTTGGCTGTGCTTACAGGGGAGGCTCGCTGGCCTCACATCCGTTTCTGCGGACTTATGGGAATGGCGACCAACACTGACGACGAGTCTGTCATCCGTTCGGATTTTAGCAAACTGCTTGCTCTGAACGCCTCTCTGCAGCCGATGGTCGGCATCTGCCCGAACCTCACTCAAGATTTTTGTGAACTTTCTTTCGGGATGTCCGACGACTATAAGATAGCTGCATCCATGGGCGCGACTATTGTCCGCATCGGCACTTTAATATTTGGTGAGCGCACTTTTTTGTAAACAATTCACTGCCAGGTATATTTTTTTTTATGGCACGCACGGCTCTTTCTTGGCATAGGATGTGCGGGTCTCGATTCGTCCGTGTCTCAATTCCGAGCCCTCCCCCTATGAGTGCAGCGGCGTGCGCGTCCTGATCTCGTCCTCTATCCCATAGAACAGTGCCCGCTGATTGGCCTTGAGTTCTATCAGGAAGTTCTCTCCCTTCCTTCTGATGCAGGGCAAGCACGTTTTAAATGAAAGAACTGTGTAATAACTTAATAAAAAAGTGAAGTTTTCTTTGGTGGGTCAGAAAAATTCCGTACCTTTGCGGCCTCAAACGTGCGCACATGGGAAAGTTGGAACTCATAATGGAGACAGAGAAGGTCAGTATGTATTCGCCAAAGTTCGATGGAGAGGCGAACAATGAGTTCGAGAAATTCCTTCTTGCCAACAGAAGTCAGACTCATCCTCAGCTCAAGAAATTCTTTGATGCCATACTTTCTGTCATAGAGAAGATGGGGGAGACGGGTGCGTATGAACGTTATTTTCGACCTGAAGGTGGAAATATTAAGGCGGTTCCCACATATATAGATATACCGAAAATGAACAAGAAAATCGGGAAGATGAGGCTCTATTGTCTCAGGCTTTCCGAGCAGATGTTGATTCTTGGAGGCGGTGCAGTGACCATTTCCCAAAGGTATGAAGATGACCCTGTTTTGCTGACTATAATTGGAGATCTTCATGACATAGAAGTTCATATTAAGCGTCTTGTAAAGCAAGCAGATACAGATTTTGAAGACTTTGACGCATTGAAGAGAATCATTGAAACCATTACACTATAGCCACGATATGAAGAAGAATCCTTTGTTTGAACAATGTCTTGCAGGCGTAGCGCCTGAGACTCGTGAGGAGGTCCGTCTCAATATGGACATCGCCAACCGGATCTATGCCCTTCTAAAGGCGAAGAAGATGACCCAGCGCGAATTTGCCGTGCTGATGGGCAAGCGCGAGTCCGAGATTTCCCGGTGGCTGACAGGCTCTCATGGATTCACCACAACCACTCTTGCCAAGATGTCGGCTGTTCTTGGCGAGCCTGTGGTGGAAGTAAAACGGGAACCTCAGGTCAAATATGTGTATATCCCGATCGCTGATTTTGTGACACCAAATGAGGCGAAAGATGGAATGTACAACAATACAAAAGATAATTACTGCCGAATGGCATATGCGAATTAAGAGTTATGGCTGAAGACAATGTTAATATTCAGATGAGGCTTGCATCGGTCAGCGAAGTGAGCTTTATGATGTCTCCCGGTAAGTTGGGTGACGATGTGAAACCTGAAGATGTCCAGATTGGCTTCACAAGCCAGATTCATCCGGACATTGAAAACGATCGGTTCAGTCTTGTGTTCGGTGTACGTTATGAGACGGCAGGAGAACCGATACTCGAGAGCATCTATCAGTTTGTGTTTGACGTTAAAGACCTCAAGCAGTTCATCATATTCAATGAAGACCAGAATATAACCGTGAACCATATAATGCCTCATTTACTGAGTGTTGCCGTGGGGACGATGCGTGGTATTCTGGTCGTCAAGACTGCCGGCACCAGTTTCGCCAAGTATCCGCTGCCGATGATTGATGTCAATCAGTTAAATGTAGGCCTTTCAACTCCAAGGCAGTGATTCCAGATAGTGCCCTGTATGGACTTTGTCGGATATGATATTGGAAAGATATGTGGCGTATAAATTGGGAAATGGCTCGCTCCGCTTCGGCCGTTGCCGAAGATGACGAACGAAAGCGGTTATCCGTTCGGATTTTAGCAAACTGCTTGCTCTGAACGCCTCTCTGCAGCCGATGGTCGGCATCTGCCCGAACCTCACGCAAGATTTTTGTGAACTTTCTTTCGGGATGTCTGGCGACTATAAGATAGCTGCATCCATGGGCGCGACCATTGTCCGCATCGGCACTTTAATATTTGGAGAGCGAGAGTATTGTCTGTAGTGCTCTGACGGTGGAACTTCTGTCCCATATCCCCGGAATCTCACTGACAACCCCTCACTGGTTGCCTCTGCTATGGACCATCTCGACGGAGTGTGGTCCGGAATGCGCTGCAAAGGCTGTCTCAGACGCAAATTCTGCGGAGACCCCATTGATGAGCAGTAGGTGATTTATAGAAAACGGAAACTCATACGGACGGAGTAATAAGCACTCTCCATCCTCCGGCGTTGTCTTTTGCTTCGATATATCCTTTCTCTTTGAGGCTGCCAAGGAGCCGCTGTACTGCGGACTTGTTGATGCCAGTGAGTTCTCTGAGCGATTCGATGGTGACGGAAGGCATGGTCTGCATTGCACGGAGAATCTTCGCATAATTCGGCGTGCGGAATTCCACTCTCTGTCCATCGTACCACCATACATTTTCGTCAGGCTCTGTAATGAAGCGAACGTCGTTGTAGATTTCCTCTGCCGCAAGTGCGGAGAAGTACCTGAGGAACGGGCGTATGTGTTCAAGTGGCGCGTGCGCTCCGAGACTTGGCGCGGAACCGACTTCAAGGTCTGACTGATGCAGCGCTTCCAGATAGTTCTGCTTGTCTCTGCTGCGGACCACAATCATAGGATAATCGTGGCGTGAGAGTATGTAGTTGACCATCAGACGGGCGATACGTCCGTTTCCGTCCTCGAACGGGTGGATTCGTATGTAGCGGTAGTGGAACAGCGCGGCCAGTTCTATGGCGGAAAGTTTCCTGCTCTGTTCTTCTGCATTGTACCAGTTTACGAGGTCTGCCATCAGAGCCGGGGTTTCTTCTGGAGAGGCATATTCAAACCTGTCTCCGTAGAGGGTAATCACGCTGTTCGGGCGTGTCTTGTACTGTCCTGCGTGGATGACGTAGCCGCCCTGCTGTCCTCCCGGCATTTTTGTGTGTACCGTGTAGTCTTCGCGGATGAGCATCTTGTGGAGCTGACGGATGAAATTCTGCGTCAGCGGCATGTCCTTCAGTCCGGCTTCTTCCTGCATCATCTTGAGTCCTACGTTGCTGGCTTTCATTTCTTCCAGGTCTTTCATCTGTGCCTCGCCGACCACTTTGCCGAACAGAAGAAGCAACTCTGTCTGTCCGTATGTAAGCGTATTTCCCTCTATATGGTTGCTGTTGAAGTTGAAGTCAACGGTGAATTTGCGGCTCAGTCGTTCACGGTCACGTTCCGAAATCGGTTGGATGCCGTTCCAGGCGTCTATAGCTTTGTTGATATTAAGGTATCTCATTATTCGTATGTTTTCTAATTCGTGGTAAAGTTACCACTTTTTTGCAAACAATTTGCTATTTGCTATATTTCTTTTTGGGGAGGACACGTGTTTCTCTGTGACCTCACTGCTATCATTTTGCAGCGGAGTGCCTTTACTTTGCGACATTAAAACTAAAGCGATATGGCAAAAATCTTAAATATTGTGAATGGCCTTTGTATAGAAAAGCTGAAAGTCGCTTTGTGAGTATGAAATAATTTAAGCGGCAGCAGTGCAATATGTCTAGAAAAAATCGTATATTTACATTCAGGCATAATACACGGATGTTTAGGTTTATTCTCGAATACGAATCTGGAAAATTCAATTGGAAGAGAATGAGCGGATGCCTCTTGCTCTTTGTGTGTATTGTGTAATGCTAAACTATATTTTGTATGTTGAACGACATTGGAAAATTATTAGGTGACTTGAATTTGGTACTGCAAAAGTCCAGAGTTAAAGAGCATGAAAGCTATTCAAAAGGTGAAAAATTCAATATCTTTCGTGTGTGCGGTGTGGACCATTATGAGACCACTCACTCTGCAATTCTGGCTGAGTTCCTTAATCCTAAAGGAGGTCATGGAAAAGAAACAAAGTATCTTCATCTGTTTTTGAATATGCTTAAGGAAAAGGGGCTTCCTTTTACATTTTCTGAAAATGATGTATCTGTTTATACGGAATATCCGATTGATGATGGTTGGTTGGATATCCTGCTCAGAAACTCTGAGTCCCAGATTATTGTCATGGAAAACAAGATATATGCTTGTGAGCAGAATGAACAATTGGCTCGTTATGGCAAGTGGGCAAAAGCCAATTCGAAGGGACATAAGGACTATGCCATTATATATTTGACTTTGAATGGCAAGGAGTCAGAGACGGCTGATGAAAAGTATATCCGTATTTCGTATTCGAACGATATCTTGGATTGGATGCTGGAATGTGCAAAGGAAAGCTTTGACTTCCCGCTTGTTAGAGAGACAATTAAACAATATGTTAATCATTTGAAAATGTTGACGAATAATACTATGGATAAGGAAAGCAAAGAAAAGTTCATAGAACGGCTGTTGGAGAATTATGACGTGGCATCTGAAATCATGAACAGAAAGGATGATTTCGTGGATGCAGCAGTCCGGAAATATCTGTTGCCGAATTTGCGGAGTGTAGCAAAGGAATTTGAACTTGAAATGTCAAATGAAGAAGTCTTCTTGAGTAAAAGAAAATATGCTGACATCGTTTTTCGAAAAAGAGATTGGTCTCATTTTGAAATTCACTTTGGGGCAGACATGACAAAATGGTATGCACTATATGTCGGCGTCGTTAAACGTAATCCGGAATCATCGGAAAGAATCGAAAAGTTAAAATGTATGAAAAAGTCCAATGATCTGTGGTGTGGTGGATGGAGGGATTTGGACATAAATCATATTGATGCGGATACCGTCCCACAGATTATACCGAAGGACCAGAATCTGTCTGCTTTGGCGCGGGAAATCAGTGGAATAATTAAGGCTATCATTGACGAAATAGAAACTAAAAAGATTAGTTTTTAGTCAACATCTTACACATATTGATTTTTCGTCGAGGTCTGTATTCTGACATTTATACGGTGAATCTTCTCTGTGGCACAATTGCTGGATCCTTTCGAAGTATCTCCCGAGCTCAATCTGCCCGAGGTTCCATCGGAGATAGTATGCCTGTTTGAAGTCATAGGTCGGGACGAGCCGGTAGGTGAACACCGGCCATCCGTTCATAGGATCGGTCTCCTTCTGGCTGCGGTGCTTTGGTAGGGAGCGGAAATACTTGGCCTGATGTGGCTCCACCCTGACGACGACGTCAGTTACCTCCGAGTCTTTATCGGTTATGACTCCCTATGGTTGAAAGAGTTTTACCGGATGGCAATAATAAGTTTTTTATCATATCATCTGCGACGGCAGCGGAGGCGCCGGAGCCCCCGAGGAGTGCGCGGATTTCGGCATAGTCAGAGAGCATCTTTTGCCTGTAGGCCTTGTCTTCAATGAGTGCGCGGACTTCGTTCACAAGAGCCTCCGGGTTGCAGTCGTCCTGGACGAACTCCTTGAATGCAAACCTGTTGACGCACAGATTCCCGAGACTGATGTACTTGACCTTTACAATTCGTTTCGCGATTGCGTAGGTGAGACGGCTGCCCATTATGAAGCCCACAACCTGAGGGGTTCCGAGCAGAACAGTCTCAAGCGAGGCTGTCCCTGAGTTGACCACGGCAGCTTCTGCCTGGCGAACGATTGACTCTGTTTCCCCGAAAAGCACCTTGATGTATTCCTGGTCATGCAGATAGGGGAGATAGTCTTCCGCCGACCGACTCGGGGCACCGGCCACAATGAACTGCCATCCTTCGTATTGCGGCAAGGCATGCATCCTGTCGGCGAATTCTGTCAGAACAGGCATCATTGTGCTGATTTCGCTCTTGCGCGAGCCGGCAAGCATGGCGATTATCGGTTTGTCCGGGAGTCCGCAGCGTTTCAGGAAGTCCTCGCGTGTCTCTTTCATCGCCACGGAATTGTCCACGGCATCGACAAGAGGATTGCCCTTGTAGACGAAAGGAACGCCCTTTTTCTCGAAATAGGGGATTTCAAAAGGGAATACTATATAGAGTCTGTCGACATATTTCTTCAACTTTCGGATGCGGCCTTCACGGGACGCCCAAACCTTCGGCGCTATGTAGTAAAACACTTTAAGTCCGCGTGTGTGGGCAAATTCGGCAATCTTGAAGTTGAATCCCGGATAGTCTATGAGTATCACGCAGTCGGGGGCGAAACCCAGAATGTCCTGCTTGCAGCGCCTGAGGTTGCCGAGCAGCTTGCCCGCCTTGGCGAGTACCTCGGTGAAGCCCATGACGGCTCCTTCTTTGTAGTGTCTGACAAGACCCCCTATCTGTGTCCCGAAAGGAACTGTTGCAGGGCGTGTCTCTGTGGAAATTCCGGCCGGATGTTCCTTGTCCTGTGGAACGCATTTCTGATGTTCCACAAACACCCCGTTCATCAAATCACCGCCCCAAAAGCGTATGATAGCTTTGGGGTCCTTCTCGTATATCCCGCGCATCAGGTTTGACCCGTGGAGGTCGCCGGACGCTTCGCCTGCAATGATGTAGTATCTCATATCAGAAAGCCACCTCGCTCAGAATCTTAAGCTGTTCATAGTCAGTGCTGTCGATGGTGTGCGGAACAATGGAGACATATCCGTTGTCGGTGAGCAGATGGTCGGCGTCGGTGCTGTTGTCTGCGTCGCTGCTGAAGTTTCCCACCAACTTGTACATCTTTTCCGCCGGTTTCTCTGACGGATCTCCTGTAGGCGCACCATTCAAGGAGGCCGCTATTGCCTCCGCCTCATCGAGACTCCTGAATTCCTTGACCCAGCGTCCTCGGCCCATATATCCGGCTCTTACGCCCTTGATCTCGTCTGCCGGGACAGAAGGAAAGTTCACGTTGTAGTATGTCATATAGCTGTGTCGCGGGAGTTCCACGAGTTTCTCGAATATTCCTGGAAAGTATTTTTCGATCTGCGAGAAATCTGCGTCAGGATTGTGGTCGCAAAGCGAAACTCCAATGCCGAGAATATGATTCACAGCCGCTTCTGCCGTCGCTCCGAGTGTGCCGGAGTAGCAGGACGCAACTGAAGTGTTCGCTCCGTGATTGATGCCTGACACAATGACATCCGGCTTCCACCCGAGCCACGGTGTGCTCATCGCGAACTTTACGCAGCTGGCCGGCGTAGCGTCAAGATATGCCCACCTTTCCGTGTGCTCCAGTCCGTCCTCACCCACGAAGGTCGACGACTCGATTTCCTTGAATGCTATCTTTTCAGCTCCGAGGGATACGGCCATCGACATTCCGGACTGTGCGGAAAACGGGGCTATGACGGCCACATTTCCATATTTCTTCATCATTTTCGTCAGCACCGCAATTCCCTTGGACTCGAATCCGTCGTCATTTGTAATAAGTATGTTCATTTGTACGTTTTGTTTATTATTCCATTCAATTTTGCCTATTTCGTTTTCATTTGCAAAGATAGTTTTATTATTTCATTATTTTTCGTATTTTTGCGGCGCTTTTTCGGAGATGTGGTGTCTCGGCGCAGAATTTGTATTTGACTACATGGTTTTGCCGGACTCAAAGTTCCGGACTGAGGATGAAATTTGTATAACAATTTAATATTACAAAACAATGATTAGACTTGGTATTAACGGATTCGGTCGTATCGGCCGTATGGTATTCCGTGCTGCCGTTGAGAACTTCTCAAACGACATTCAGGTTGTAGGTATCAACGACCTTCTTGATGCTGACTATCTCGCTTACATGCTTAAGTATGATTCAGTTCACGGTCATTTCAACCATGACATCAAGGTTGAAGGCAACTATATGATCGTAGACGGCAACAAGATCCAGATTTTCGCTGAGAAGGATCCTTCACAGATCACTTGGGGCGCACTTGACGTTGACGTGGTAGTTGAGTCTACCGGCTTCTTCCTTACTGAGGAGCTCGCTTCTGCACACCTCAAGGCTGGTGCAAAGAAAGTCATCATGTCTGCACCTTCAAAGGATGCCACTCCGATGTTCGTATATGGCGTAAACGACAAGACTTACGCTGGACAGAAGATCATTTCCAACGCATCTTGCACAACTAACTGCCTCGCGCCTATCTCCAAGGTTCTCCACGAGACATTCGGCATCAAGAGAGGTCTCATGACAACAGTTCACGCAGCCACTGCAACTCAGAAGACTGTCGATGGCCCTTCAAAGAAGGACTGGAGAGGTGGACGTGGTATTCTTGAGAACATCATTCCTTCTTCAACAGGTGCTGCAAAGGCTGTCGGCAAAGTTCTTCCAGAACTCAACGGCAAGCTCACCGGTATGTCAATGCGTGTCCCTACCTCTGACGTTTCAGTTGTTGACCTCACTGTAGAGCTCGAGAAGCCTGCAACTTACGAGGAAATCTGCGCTGCAATGAAGAAGGCATCTGAGGGCGAGCTCAAGGGCGTTCTCGGATACACTGACGAGGCTGTCGTTTCAACTGACTTCCGTAACGACGCACGCACTTCAATCTTCGACGTTAAGGCCGGCATCCAGCTCGATCCTACCTTCGTTAAGGTTGTGTCTTGGTACGACAACGAGTGGGGTTATTCAAACAAGGTTTGCGAAATGGCCCGCGTAATCTCTAAGTAATTGAAGCGTCTGGATGTCCACTTGCTTTGCAATTGGAAATTCAGACATCTTCAACTCTTTCAGAGTTTCAATATAGGCTTCCGCTTCGGCGGGAGCCTTTTTTTGCATACTTTGTCTTATTGCTGAACGGCAACAACGGAAAGGTCGCAGGGGGTGGGGATGCCATAGACGGTGGCGTGGTCGGTAAACTGCCACATCATCCAATTTTTGAAGCGGGGTGCTTCGAGGCGGCTGCCGGAACCGTAGCGGGCAATCCAGATGGGGTAATGTTCAAAAATTTCCGGTGAAAGCCGCTCGCGGAGAAAGGCGTCGCCTGTGTAGATGATGGGGCGTCGCCCGTAGTGTTCCTCAATAATCCCGAGCCAGACGAGCAGCCTGCGGTTGAGCTCGGAATTGCTGCATCCTGCATGGATGGTCTCCACGTCAAGAATCGGTGGCAGGTCCTTATGGCGGATGTTCCCTACCGTGTGAATGAAGTTTTGCGCCTGCTTCTCAGGAGACTTTGAACTTCTGAAAAAATGGTAGGCTCCGCGGCTATATCCATCCTTGGCCGAGCGCTTCCAGTGATCCGAGAACAGTGCATCGCGATGATTTTCTCCTTCTGTTGCCTTGACCATAACATAGCGCACGCGTTGTATGGTAGTCGCGGCCTTGATGTCCCTCATTGTATGCCCCTGCGCATCGGTGAGGACCATCAGAGAGTCCCAGACTATGCCTTTCTGATATTTGGAGATATCCACGGCATAGCCGTAGTGCCCTTCGGGAACCTGCACGCCCGTCTCTCCAGTGCATCGGCTGACAAGCACAGGAACAACGACAAAGATCAGCACCGTCAAGACTGCCACCGCTGCGAACCAATAGACGGAAACAACTTTCTCCTTCCGCTTTTTCCTGCCCATCTTCCGAACTTTCTTCTGTTTTTCGCTGAGCTTAGGGTCTTTTGCCGGTTTCTCACCATGTAACTTTCTTGTTGTAATTGACGCTTTCGCCTTATTCTCGGGCTTTTGAGCATCTTTCCTTGCTGCCATTTCGTGGACTATCTGCTCGGAATGAATGTTTCCGGGGCTGGCATCTGATAGACGGATGCACGGAGGAATGCCTTGTAGGCCTCGAGGTCTGTGAGAAGGTCTTGTTGCTCCACTGAGATTGTCTCTCCGATTGCCACTCTGTGCTTTCCCTTGGATTTGTTCAGAAGTTCTCGTGGAAGACGGAGCAGACGCACTTTCCAGTCAATAAGACCGAGTGAGTAGTAGAGCCAGGAATTGTGGTCGAGAAAATGAATCGGCACAATCGGCACTCTTGCCTTCTTGATCAGATGAATCATGCTCTCCTGCCATTCGCGGTCCGCAATCTCTTTTTTGCCGGGATGCAGGTCGGAGACGGCTCCAGAAGGGAAAAATCCCATCGGTTTTCCTTCGTGGAGATTTTCGAGAGTCGCACGCACTCCGTTGAGAGTTGTATGTGTGGGCTCTCCTTTTTGTGTGGTTGTCGGATTGACGGTTATGAATGCGGGGCGAAGAGTTTCCACCCTAGCGAGAATTTCGTTCACCATCACCTTGTAGTCCGGACGTTTCGGGAGTATGAGGTCGAGGAGTATGATGCCGTCGAGTCCTCCGTAAGGGTGGTTACTGATGGTGATGAATGCGCCTTTGGGAAGATTTTCGAGTCTTTCGGGATTGCCGATGAGGTAGTTACAGCCCATCGCTTCGAGTATCCTGTGGGCGGATTCTCCCGGATTCTTTCCCTCGAAAGAGCTGTTGTAGAGGCGGTTGACTCCGTTTATTCCCAAAAGTGCGAAAAGTCCTTTTGCAAACCATTGACCCCAGGCGCCCTTGAACAGGGGTGCCATATTCCCGAGTTCTTCAATGCTCAGCACTTCGTGCTCTGGCCTTTCTGTCTTTTTGCGGAAAACGAAAATCTCGGCGAGGAAGTAGTTGAGTATGCCGGAGATGCAGACGGCAAGCAGGTTGCAGAGCCATGCATCCCAGCCGAAGAGTCTCTCGAAGAGTACGAGGAATACCATCTTTACGAGGAATCCGAAGATGCACGAGACATTGAACCCGCCGAAATGCCTCCAGAAACTCTTCGCTGACGAGCGGTTGCTTATGCGGTTCTTCCAGATCCAATAGTAGGACATGAGGAAGTTCGCGAAGGTGGCCACCTCAAACGAGATGGCCGGGCCTATCCAATACTCTCCCCAATACTGGAATCCGCTCCAGAACCCGCTGGCAGGGTGCGCCTCTACCATAGCTTTCAGCACCCAACCTACAGCCCAAAGTACAGCCGTGTCCACAACTGTACCAAGTGCGCGGCTGACCACAAAGTCAACCCATTTTTTCAATGACAGAACCTTGTCCTTCTCCTCTTTCTTTTCCATCCTACAAATCTCGAAACTCAATTTGGCTTCGCTTTAACTCATTGTTTGGACAAGCGTATTATTCCGTGAATGTGCCGTCGAAAGGCTTCGGAGGGTCAATCTTCGAAAATGCCCTCTCGTCCCTTATTTGGGAGCTGATGAGGAGGATGAAGATGAGGCAACCGAGTCCGATTGCAATCCAGTCGAAGAGACTGTAGACGCCATTGAGGCTCTCAAGTCCTCCGCTGAAGCATCCGACTGTGACGTCGTATTGGCTCCACGGGAAATAAATCAGGAAGATAATAAACAGCGCAGCGATGACACGGAATTCTGTAGGTCCGAGCTTGCCGTAGGTGAGCTTGAACTCGTTTTTGAGAATCGTGCCGATGTAGGTGTGAGTGGAGATTGCAAGATAGGCAACCAGCACAAACAGAGCCACATCCATCCTCACGATAGGGGAGAGTCCTGCGCCGACACACATCACGATGATGGTGAATATGTCGATGTTGTGGTCGATGAAGAAGCCGTAGACAGGCCTCTGCGTATGCCTCACGCGGGCCATCGAGCCGTCGAGACTGTCACCATACCAGTTCAGAAACAATCCGAACACCGAGAGCCACATCCAGTTGAGATTGATGTTGGCAAGTCCAAAACCAACCGCGCAGAGTACTGCACCTAAAGTTCCTACTGCAGTCAGCATATTAGACGTTGCCCAAACAGGCTGGCGTTTTGCAAGCCAGACCAAAGCCTTTTTCTCCACTCCGTTGAGCAGAGAAGTTTGGATTCGTGTCGCTTTTTCGTTTCCCATAATGTTTGTCTTTTATTTTTTTAGACAAATTTAATGATTTGTTTCAAAAATGAAAAAATATTGCTACATCTTGTAATATCCTCGAAGAATTTTGGAGAAAAGAGAGGATGGCAATATCGCCTTGAGCAATACGGAAAGGCTCTGTTCGAATGTCGCTACGACATATCTGTTTCGCGGACGGCGTGCCTTCGCAATCCTTGCCACCGTCTCCGCCACCTTTACAGGCTTAAGCCCATGACCTTCATCGTTCTCTATCTCGCTCATTGCCAGCGCGTATGCCGGGTATGCCTCAGCCACCTCCGGAGCGGTCTTCCGCCTCTTTCCTGTGAATCCGGTGGAAAAGTCACCCGGGTTTATGAGCGAGACTGAGATCCGGAAATTGTGGACTTCCATCCTGAGGGCCTCGGCATAGCCCTCGATGGCAAATTTGCTCGCTGAGTAGAATCCCTGGAATGGCAGTCCCATGAGCCCTCCTATCGAACTGAGGAAAACAATCTTTCCGAATTTTCGCGTTCTCATGTGCGGGAGCACAGCCTTCGAGAACATCACCATTCCCATAAAGTTCGTATCCATCTGGAGTTCAATCTCCTCGTCTGGGGTGAACTCAATCGGACCTCCTATGCCCATCCCCGCATTGTTCACGAGCATATCGATGTGTCCCTGTTCCGCAATCACTGTGTCCACAGCTCGTTTCACGGATTCAGCGTCCCTGACGTCGGCATTCAGATAATGAACTCCGGGGATAGGTTCAACTTCCCGCCGTACCGTACCATAGACAGTATATCCCGTTTCGGCAAGCATCCGTGCCGACTCAAGCCCGAATCCCGAAGAAATCCCCGTTATTAGAACAACCTTAGTTTCCATGATTCAGTGGTAATTAGCCCATAATAAAACAGAGCATCCCGTCTCTGCGAAATGCTCTGTAAAGTTATAAAATTTCTCCCAATCCTCTATTGTATAACAGCAGAGATGGGAGGGTGAATATGAGAGATGAAATGCAAGGCGCTCAGTGAAGATGAAACCGCAGCAACCTGATGGTTGTGAGGATTTCATCAAAATGAGCAACGAAGCAGTTCGCTCTCATATTCACCCGTCCTATTAAAGAACTGCCATAATGGCGCCCACAAGCGCAAGAATAGCGTAGAACTCAGGAAGAGCGGCGTAGATGAGGGTGTTTGTCATCACGCTGTGTCCCTGGCTTTCACCTACAATACCGTTTGCGCAGACCTGACCCTGACGGATTGCAGAGAAAAGGCAAACGAGTCCGACTGCAAGACCTACTCCGAAAAGAAGCGGACCCTGAACAGCGAAATCAGGCTTGAAGACTACGAGCCAGAGGAGGAATCCCACGAATCCGTAGAGACCCTGAGTTGCAGGAAGTGCAGAGAGAATCATATAAGTGGATGATTTCTCCGGATTCTTTTTGAGTGCGCCCTCGGCTGCGTTTGCAGCGATGGTTGTTCCGTAGCTGGAACCGATGCCGGCCAGACCAAGCATAAGGCCGAGGCCAAGATAACCAAGAATTTCGTTCATAATTGTTTTATTTATTTGTTATATTTTATTTTTCTTTTTGATGTCTTTGGCAATTTATGTCTTTAACAGTCAATGTCTTTGACATCATTTCTTTTTTGTCAGAGGGTTGTATTTTGCTCCGCTTCCCTCATAGCCGGAGTTCTTGAAATACTCCACGAATGTCAGACGCAGCGGGTGCACAAAGGCTCCAAGGCAAGACATCGCGAGGTTCAGCACGTGACCGAAAATGAGGATGATGATGCAGAACACCCAGTTCACTCCCGGAACAGGAATGTCGAGAATCATCGTTCCCATTATGTTGAACGCATTTCCGAGCATACCGCCGGCAAGGCCGAGGGCATAGAGTCGGATGTAACTCAGAACGTCGCCCAACAGTCCGGTCACCATATTGTATGTGTCCCAAAGACCTGAGCCGATGTTCAGAAGCGGATTGCGTCCAGGTGTGTTGAAAACATAGATTGCAAGGCCGCTGACGACTGCGAGCGCGATGATTGTCCATTTGAAGGCTTCAGCAGAGAGAACTTCAGTCATCCCGAGTGAAACCACCACCAGACCACCGACAATCAGAGTTGTCCATCCCCAGGTTGCGACAGTTTTCTTGAAACCGAAGCGTTTGGTGAAGTTGATGGTCTTGATTATCATCGCAAGGCAGATGTGCAGCACACCGATTGCAACGGCAAGCACCATCTGAACAGGGAATCCCGCAATCTTCGCATCAGGGAACCATCCGTCGATGCAGAGTCCTTTCAGCCAGGCAGGTGCCCAGGAAGCCTCCAGGATGCTCATTCCGAAGAATGTGCCGAGGAAAATTCCCACAACGAAGGTCATTCCGCCGAGGAAGGCGATGAGCCTGTGCATCTTGCCGAGGCTCGAATCCTTCATCTTCAGTCTGAGCACGAGCGCTATCAGCATAAGGAGTATTCCGTAGCCGGCGTCTCCCATACACATTGCGAAGAAGAGCATAAAGAACGGGCCGAGTACCGGGGTGGGGTCGAACTCGTCGTAGGCCGGCACACCATACATTCCGGTGAGCACCTCGAAGTTCTTTGCAAACCAGTTGTTCTTCAGCTTCACCGGAGGATTATCCTCTTTGGTAGCCGCCTCGTGGCTG
>ULTX01089323.1_pt1 | contig 20190 bp, 15 predicted proteins | sample 1958041 | NCBI WGS metagenome assembly ULTX01 (sample SAMEA4835747, study PRJEB28245) | human gut metagenome | biome: gut microbiome; material: fecal sample | place: Denmark | collected 2008
ATCTCTCTTATAATCTTCTTCTGTATACATTTTTCTTTCACATCCTAACCATCTCAAATTTGAAATGCCTTTTTCTGTCAAAGCATAATTTCCTTCTATCTCTCCGTCTAGGGTAATTATTTGTGGTCCCCCTGACATTTCTGTTGGAATAAAGCAAGAACAATATCTAATTCCACATGGAGATTTTTGCATAATCAAATCTGCAAGTCTATTTGTTACCATATACAAATCTTTTTTCATACAACGGTGCAAATAAAATGGCGAATTATAATCATCCAAAATTCTCATTGGCGTTATCTCATCAAATCTAACTCTCAAGTTTTTTCTCTCATTTTCTGTCAGTTTAGAATCATTTTCTATTGCCATTGCCACCTTATGCAATACATGAGTCACTAAACTATTTGTCTTTAATAAAGACCCCACCTTAAATCCAGTTACACATTCGTATTTTGCAAGATAATATGAATCCCCAGGTTTCAGACCAATCTCTCTAGGTAACACAAATTCCATCGTTCCCAAATATAATATAGGTTTTCTATCGTAATTAAACCTCCCCCTTTTTACATATTTAGGAGGTGCCAACCACCATTCATTCTCATTTACCAAAGGAATCCCATTATATTTCCTTGCCCTATATAAAATTGTTCCTGCTGGAACAGTATACTCATTCCCTAGTACTGACATTCTTTCTTGGAAACTCAATCCAAAAAACCTTGCAAAAAATTCGTCTAGAGATTTACAATTCATTAAATCTTTTATGTTTTCTTCTTTCAAACAAGTCCCCCAAAAGTACAAATTGCAATAATCCTCAAATTATATTTTATATCCTAAAGCACCAAGTTTGCGCCTAATCTCATCCTCCAACTCATGACTCTTATCAAACAATTCAGACAGTTCCGATGTAAGCCTTGTCATCTTCTCCTCGAACGGCTCGCCATCATCCTCCTGCTCTTCTATTCCTACATATCTACCCGGAGTAAGTATGAAATCCTGTTTTTCAATCTCTGCAATATCTGCAACTGCACAGAATCCCTTCACATCTTCAAGAGTTCCATCGACAAATGCTGTATATGCATCTGCTATTTTCTGAATATCTTCATCTGTGAGCTCTCTGAGCTTGCGGCTAACCATCGTCCCCATCTTACGAGCATCTATGAACAAAGTTTTGCCAGACTGTTTTTTCTGTTTATTAAGGAACCACAATGATACCGGAATCTGAGTTGTGTAGAATAACTGAGTTGGCATAGCAACGATGCACTCTACCAAATCAGCATTTATTATATTCTTACGGATTTCTCCCTCTCCACCAGACTGTGATGACAGAGATCCATTTGCAAGAACCATACCTATCTTTCCTGACGGCGCAAGATGATATATCATATGCTCCAGCCATGCAAAGTTTGCATTTCCTGCCGGTGGCATTCCATACTTCCAACGTACATCATCTTTTAACTTATCCGCTCCCCAGTTTGAAAGGTTAAATGGCGGATTTGCCATGATGTAATCCGCGCGCAATGTTGGATGACGATCTTCAAGGAATGTATCTGCTGCATAAGATCCCAAATCAGGCTCTATTCCTCGTATAGCAAGATTCATCTGAGCCATCTTCCATGTCGTTGGATTGGAATCCTGACCATATATTGATATATCACTTATATTTCCACTATGCTTTTCTATGAACTTCGCCGACTGAACAAACATACCGCCTGATCCACATGCCGGATCATACACACGACCTTTGAATGGTTTGAGAACTTCCACGAGAGTACGCACAACACATGACGGAGTAAAGAATTCTCCTCCACGCTTGCCTTCCTGCTCGGCAAACATTGACAGACAATATTCATATGTTCGACCAAGGATGTCCTTCTCGTTCCCATGTTCAATCATCTGAATATTTGTAAATAAGTCTACTACATCCCCAAGGCGCCTCTTATCAAGCTCTGGTCTGGCAAAATTCTTAGGAAGAATATCCTTAAGTCTCTTATTTTCTTTCTCTATCGCTCGCATTGCATTATCTATTATTGTTCCTATCTCCGGAGTATGCGCATTTGCAGCTATATCCTTCCAACGTGCTCCTGCAGGTACAAAGAAGATACCTTCTGATGTATATTCATCTACATCTTCCTCAAATCCGTCTCCTTCTTCCACAAGTTCATTATATTTCTCATCGAATCTATCCGATATGTATTTCAAGAAAATCAGACCAAGCACAACACTTTTATACTCTGATGCATCCAGATTTCCACGAAGTACACATGCCGCATCCCAAATCTGTTTTTCAAAGCCTATTTCAGCAGTATTCTTATCAGCCATCTTCCCTCTCCTCCTATGCGCAAATTTTTATTTATCATGCTATAAATTATACACCACGGAATATCAAAAGCAAACAAATAAAACTCCCCAGGCTAGCCATTTATGAAGGGAAAATAACAGATATGGAACATCATATAAATGCAAATGAGCCATATGACAGTCAGGCACACATAGACGAACTCTCACGGATACCCGATGATTTCGACGACTTCAAATACAGTGCAGGCAGATTGCAGTTCTAATTGGTAATTTTGATTACCATTATAAAATAGTTTATACGATACAATTTTATCCAAAAGTCCTAATGCAATTGCTCCATTCTCTCCCTGAGCACTTCCTCCTCAGTGTATGTGTGCTTTCCAAGAAGTTTATCTCGTTTTCCGCCAAATGCCTTATTCAACTTGCCAAGATTGAATCCAACAAGGAATGCGGCAATAACAGTACCGGCGCCCACGCTTCCAAGACTATGTATGCAGATCAGACATGTTACGACCGACACAGCCACCATAGAACAGTCAAATCCGATCTTTACCTTTGAAAATTCAATGTGTGTGCCCTCTGAGACAGCCTGCATAACACCCTCCCCGGCAAGTGGGATAAGATTCGCCGGCAGATAAAAGAATATTCCGCCTGCTATGAATATGGTACTCACAAGCATCAAAACAACCCTGACAACTATGTTATCTGTTGATGGCAGAAATGTGGCAAGATAATTGCAGAATGTCGTGAAGTATCCAAATACTACTCCAACCACTATCTGAAGGAGATTTATCGGTTTGAAATTCTTTCGAAGTATAATGATCTGTATAAGCACCAATGCCGCATGGAATATGATCGTTGCCTTTCCCATCTCGATTCCCCATACACATGTCATCGTATATGGTATAGAGCTCACCGGTGACACTCCCAGATTGGATTTGACTGAAAGTGCTATTCCTATAGTCATAATAAACAGTCCAACAAAATACATTGGGATTCTTACCTTCATGTTCTTCATCTCTTACGTTCCTCTTTTCTGTTGTCTTTTTCGCTGCCCTTCATATTGTCGTACACCCTTACAAGAAGTGACTGCAATTCTTCCGTCTCTTCCGCGGTAAATCCCCTCAGTGCCACAGATTCAACTAAGTCAAACTTCTTATTGAGCATCTCCACATACTCTCTGCCCTTATCTGTCAAATACACGTACAGGGATCTTCTGTCCCCTGACTTTGTACTTCTCTGTATATAACCTTTATTCTCCATGCCACTCAACACAGCGGTTATCGATGCCGGCTCTATATGACATCCCGCCGCGATATCCTTCTGGCACGCCCCATCATGATCCTTCAGATAGTCCAGCACCTTGGGCTGTCCCATGGTGAGCTCTGTATCCTTTATCTGACTCAGCAATGCCTTCTGCACCATGAAATGATCCGCCATCAGCAGATAATGTATGGATTTTGTATGTTCGTCCATATGGATTCTCCTCTCCAGATAGTTATAATTCTAATTATTAGAATGCTAACGATATTATACACATATTTTTACCCATGTCAAATCGAACTTCGGTCACCTCCATACGCACAAAAAAGATCCGGGATCATATGAACCACCCCGGATCTCCAATTATTCTTTATTTTATCGAGCCTTTATTTCTTTATGACTGCTTTCTTTGACACTCCTCTTTTCAGAAGGATTGTCTTATAACTCTTAAGCTTCTTCGACGGAACCTTGACGGTCATCTTGGCGTATGTCCCTGTAAATGCACCAGATCCAACTGTTTTTCCTGTCATCTGTGTATTCTTTATCACTATTGTTCTGAGCTTCTTACATCCATAGAACGCCTTGGCACCTATAGTCTTGACGTTTTTGCCCAAGGTCACCTTTGTAACCTTTACATTCTTCTTGAACGCCGCTTTTCCTATCGCTGTGACCTTAAATGTCTTGCCACCAAGCTTTATAGTGTCAGGAACCACAACTGTCTTGGTCTTCTTGACAACAGATACGAGAGTTACCGTTCCCTTGCCATTCAGGGATGCATTTGTGATCTTGTACTTGTAATTTCCATTTGCATAGATCTTACCCACAGCCGCAGTTATGTCAAAATACTTTGTCTGTGTTCCACTGTAATTACCGATTCCCATTATCACAACTTTTGCCTTGCCAAAGTCTTTATTTGACGAATATGCAACTCTGTAATCCTTGCCCGCTGTGAGTGTCCGCTTGCCGCAGGTAACCTTCACCGCTGGTGTTATTGCTTTGCCTGTATATACAGCCGACTTTGTGATTGTCACAGAGGCTTTACTTATCGCCTGCTTGTTTATTGCAAATGTAAGAGTCTTTGAGCCCTTATATCTGCCCTGACCTTTGACAACTACCTTTGCTGTACCGGCATTGGTATTGCTGCTATATGAAACTATATAGTCAGTTCCCGCATCAAGTGTTCTTCCACGTGATACAACCTTTACGGCCGGTCTTATCGCTGCGCCTGTATATGTAGTCTTGTACGAAGCATTTCCAGTTGCCGCAAATGTAATATTTGCATCAACGCTTATATCCACAACTATCCATGTCCATACAGCCTTAAATGTTATATCCTCTGATACAGCGCCGTATGCAGAATCAGCATTATAGCTTGTTCCGGCTTCATCCTGCCATGCCAGCGCATATCCAGCCCTCGATGTCTTGTAATCAGTACCATCAGACATGGTGATATTTATTTTCGACAGATCAAGAGTTGATCCCTTGTTTACAGATGACGCATACAACTGGTTGCCATTCTCATCTGTGAACACAACCTTTACCATGGTTACACTGTCGCCCTTGCTGTCTACCGGATCCTTGGAATAAATTGGATCTCCACCTATTGACACATCGCCATCAACAATGATCGTTCCATCATCTGACTTTACGCCAAATGAATTTCCACCGGTTGATCCGGATGCATCCGCCGTAACACTTCCACCAACCAGTTTGATAGAATTGTCTGCTGAGATTACCGACTCCCCATCGCCAAGTCCTGATGACTTTGCATCAACAGAGCCTCCTGTGATCTCCACATCCGATGCCGATATTGCCGAAGATACAGAATCTATGCTGTTGCTTCCACCTGCTATCTTCACAGTTCCCGCAGATTCGATTCCCTTACCATCGGACTTTATCTGTATGTTGTCTATCTCAAGATTTCCATCTGTCTTGATCGCAGACGCACCCGGGGTTGTCGCTGATATCTTGGAAGATGTATCCTTTCCAGATACCTTTACATCCGCTGCGTTACTGTTATCGCTGACGCATGTTATACCATCAGCAATCTTATTTTCTCCGCTTACCTTTATGACAAATGTTTCAGAATTGCCCGGACGAACCGTGATCTTCTTTACAGTAGCATTGTCCACGGTTATTCCACTTGCATTTCCGGTATCTACAATTACATCCTCACCATTTCCTGTGATCGTGTAATCCTTATTCTCGGTAAATGAAACTGATATGATTCCACCAGACTGTGATACCTTTACAGTTGGATTTTCCTCACTGTCTGTGAATGCTCCAACATATCTGCTGTCATTCAGTCTTCCGATGTCAATTACGAAAGGATCTGATAAAGGTGTAGTCACCTCAAGTGCCTGGCTGATCTGACCAGCCTTGACATTTGCAGTTTCTTTTACCCTGCCATATACATAATATGTAGTAAATTCCTTGAATCCGGTAAACTGAGCACCATTCTGCCATACAAGCTTTGATGCATCAGCATCCTTTTCACTGGATATTGCATACTCGATCTCACCCACTATACCTGACACCTTGCCGCTGACAGTCACCGCATCAGATGTTACTGATGTCTTTGTCACAGTGACAACTGCGGTATTTTCTCCCTTTGCCACTGTCGCCTTGAGTGTTATGTTCGCTGAGCCATTTGCTGATGATATAACCAGTGTATCGCTGTAGCTTCCGGCACCAAGTCCATTTACCGGTTTTACAACTACTGTTGTTTTATTTCCTGCAGAAATCTGCCCTGCCGGTGATGAAACGATCTGGAATGCCGTTCCATCCTTAAGCTTGGCCTTTACATCTGTAAGGGTTGTCTCCCCGGAGTTTGACAGTTCAATAGCTGCATGATTCGCATTTGAATAGCCATATACGAGGTCTGTCCATGACTTGTCAGCACTGCTACATGACAGCTTTCCAGGAGTGAGCACTTTGACAACACACGCCGCCTTTATTCCCGAGCCATCCTTAGCCGTAGCTGTGATAGTCGCCGTTCCGGCTGCGAGGGCTGTTATCTTGCCATTCTGTACGGATACCTTAGCCTTGTCTGAACTTGACCACACAAGGGATGTATCTTTTGCATCAGCAGGTGTTATCGTTGCCTTGATCTCATCACTGTCGCCCACATTAAGTGTTATGTATGTCTTGTCAAATGAGATTCCTGTAACCTTTACGGCTGGGGGCTCTGACGGAGTCTCTGTGTCTTTCTCAGACGTTGAACCCGTTGTTGATCCAGTTGAGCCAGTCGATCCGGTTGAGCCGGTTGAGCCAGTTGAAGGATCCTTCGTGTCGTCCTCTGTTGTCATGCCTCCACCTGACTCTCCGCTTATTGTCCTGAGCTCTGATGACACTTCACTCTTTGGAACTACCTTCTGTACCGCCTTCTCCTCATCTGTTCCGCTGTTCTTCACATACAGATAAAGTCCTGCTGCTGCACCCACAAGGCCTGCATTATAGTCCAGTGCAACCTCGTTCTGGTTATAGTCCTCTGAGCTATCTACATAGGTTGTACTCGAACCCGCCGGTCCGCCAACCAAAGCGCCGACTAGTACATGTGCTTGCTTTGTATATGCATTTCCAGTTACAGAACCCTGATATCCGCTTGAGGCTCTGTGATGAGGGTACTTTGATGAATACTTGTTGTAACCTACAACGAAACACTTTGAACCAGCATTGTTGCCAAGTATGTACTTCATCTGACCATTTGCCCATGATGAATAATCAGTCTTTCCATATATCGTGTCATACATGAGACCTGTCATCTGATGAGCGGTGTTATATCTTGCCGATCCCCAGCTGTCTATCAGACAGAAGTTGTTATCTCCTGACTGTGTCTTGCTCGCTATAAGTCCTGACTGGTTCTCTACAAACACACTCTTCTTTGATGAGTTAGGACTGTAAAGCAGAGCCGCCTGAGCCACATTGTTCCAGCAAAGAGCCCAGTTTGGATTTGTTCTGCCACCATATACATTATTGTATTTTGTTGCATATGTTGATTTACCTGTAGCCTTGTACAGAAGAGCCGCCGCGAGGGCATAGTCATCTTCCCACGAATCTGAGTTATAGAAACCTGATGCCGGACCCGAGCTGTTCTTCTTAGCCTTTGTATCCGCATATGTGAAGAGCTTCTCCGCATAGGAAAGTGCTTTCTTATCCTTGTAATTTATATAATATGCCGCAAGCGCAGCCGCTGTCTCTGATACGATATCTGTACACGTATCCGAATCAGATGTGAATGTTGCCTGTCCGCTTCTGGACGACTGCTTTTCCGGAGCTCCCCAGTATCCATGATCGACATTTCCATCACCAACCTGATAACAGAAAGCCTGAACCGAGCCATCACTTCCAAGGACTGTGCATCTCTCGAAATAAGCAACGAATCTGTCCATGATCCTCTTATAGTGTGCCTCTGTAGCAGTATCCGCAAATGCCTCGGCAAACTCCATGTGCGCAAGTCCTAGAACTGTAGCCGAATATGCCTGTGGCAGACCAAACTTGGCATGATCTCCCGCATCATGGTATCCACCGCTGACATCCACAGTTTTTCCATTATATGTTGTCTTTGCATCCTCAGTATGGCAGTTTGATCTCCAGGTGAACTCACTCTTTGCAGATACATCACTTCCGCACATATTCGCATCATAAAGATACAGTGACTCCTGAAGAAGCTTTGCATAATTGTACTCAACATCCGTATTGATCTCACCTGTGTTGTCCCCTGCTCCGCCTGATGAGGATGACAGCGAACCGATAAATGAGTCAAATGCGCCAGCCTGTGAGCTGTAGTACACCTTTACGCCTGTTATCGATACGCCATTTGCCGTACCTGTATAGCCAAGCTTTGAATAACTCACGCTCGATCCGGCATTTACTGCACCTGACTTCTTGGATGTGTTTGGATATATGTACAGCTTTCCATCACTGAATACACCCTTGAGATCCGACCAGCTGCTGTAATCCTTAACTGCAGTTACTGAACCATTCACATCAGCCACCGCTATCCAGTCTGCTATATATGAATTGCTCTTGTTATTTATCGTTATCTCTGTCTCGTAGTAGCCGTCTCCCTTGGCTGTTCCATCTCCATCGGCAAGGCTTGCAGTTACGCTTGAACTTGTGTTTCCAATTGAATCAAGGTCCGCACTGCCTGATCCGCTGTCTCCCGAACCGCCAGATTCACCTGATGAACCACCAGATGTGCTCTTTGTTCCCGAGAGCACCGCTGACACGATCCTGAATTTGATCGTGCTGTTCTCCTTAAGATTGGCAACCTGTATTCCAAATGCCACCTTCTCCGTGCTGGTTGTGCTGATAGATGACAGATCAAGTACAGCATCAAACTGACCGCTCTTGGACAAATCTATCCACTTGTCATTATTCGACCAGGAAGATCCATATGATGCAAATGGCATAACTCCCGCATTCTGTCCACTTGCAGCGGTAAATGTGTCAACCGCATATGTGATCTTGAGCGTCTTGTATCCCGCATCCGCAATAGCCTTCATGGATGCCAGATCTGATGACGGCGAAAATCTGATCTCCGCCTTTCCATAATCACTCCATTCATCTGTTGCCGCAGTCACCGTCTTCCAGCCGGTGTCCGGTTTCAGATCCTTTGTGATAGTCTCCGCCTTAGCTGTGATCTCCGGCCAGGTTATACTGCCGATGATAATGCATAAAGCGAGAACGTACGCCAGGATCCTGCTCGCTGCTTTCTTTCTCATTTCCCTTTTCCTCCTTGTACTTCCTTTTTCCTCCAGAAAAAATTACCCTATTATTAAAAATATAGCACAGAAAACACCTTCATGCGAACAAATAATCCGTCATTATTTATCCGCATAATTACCAATGTTTTCTGTGCTATTTTACCAACACGTTGTTTCCAAGTATTCTCTTTGAATTCTCTATGTCATTCGCCATCTGACCTTTAAGCTCATCAAGGCTTCCAAATTTTTTCTCACCCCGGATCTTCTCTATAAGCTCCACTTTGATGATCTGTCCGTATATATCCCTGTCAAAGTCAAAGATATTAGTCTCTATAGTAATGTTTCCCTTGTCATTCACCGTAGGATTGTCACCTATATTGGTAATTCCCATGTAGACTCTGAAAGGATCCTCATGTACTGCATGCGATCCCCGGATGATCCTTATCCTTGAAGCATACACGCCAGCCGGCGGATACAGTTTGCGTTCTTCTGGCAGCATGTTCGCCGTCGGTATTCCTATTGTTCTTCCAAGCTGCTTACCGGACACCACTTCACCTGTCATACTGTACGGTCTGCCGAGCATCGGAATGACCGACCTCACATCTCCCTCAGAAATATTCTTCCTGATGACAGTTGAGCTGACCACCTCGTCATCCTGTTCCAGCTTGTCTATGACTATGACCTTATATCCATACTCGTCCGCATAGCTTCTGAGGGTATCCACATCGCCCTTTCTGTCTCTGCCGAATCTGTAATCGCTTCCAACCACGACATATCCGGCCCGCATCATGTCCACCAGAACATCTCTGATGAACGCCTTCGGCTCTGTAGCCGCAAATGCATCATCAAACGGATATTCAACCAGGACGTCAACTCCGGTATCCGATACCACCTGTGCCTTCTCGTCAGATGTGTATATGGTCTTCATATTGCTCACATCAAACACATGATTCTCCCTCATGTCAAATGTGAACACAACGCCCATATATCCCTGTCTCTGAAGCTTCAACACCTGCTCTATCAACAGCATGTGTCCCTGATGGATACCATCAAACTTGCCCAGGGCAACCGCCGTGCGCTCTGTGCTATTCAGTTTTACCTTCTTCGTGTCCTTTATATGAATCATAACTGTCTGTCCTTAATTACTCACCGGAAACATCTTAAATGGCACATACTGCCTCTTCTCATCGCTGTATTCATACAGTGCCGCAAATCTTCCATTCTCATCGAACACCTTGACATAGGTATCCCTGTGTATCTTATTCTCGGCAAATGCATCCGCACTGAGCTTATTTCCATTTGCCAGAAGCTTAACACCCTTCTCAGCTATATGAAGCTCCGGTATATCCGGCATGAGCTTATCCGTTGTTAATATATGCTGCATGAGTGTCCCGTCATCCCTTGCCTTCTCCACCTCATCAAGCGTCAGACTTTCTTCTATAGTAAAGCCCTTCACCTCGGTTCTGACAAGCTTCTCCATCACAGCACCGCAGCCAAGCTTTTCTCCTATATCCCTGCACAGGCTTCTGATGTATGTTCCCTTGGAACAGCTCACATCAAATGTCACTCTCGGGAGTTCTACTGACTGTATAGTAATCCCATGTATCGTGACCGGTCTCGGATCCCTCTCAATGACCTGTCCGGCTCTTGCCAGTTCATAGAGCTTCTTACCATTCACCTTGATGGCTGAATACATCGGTGGGATCTGCATGTAATCGCCTACAAAACTCATCACCGCAGCCCTGACTGTCTTCTCATCAGGATATACATCTGTCACGTCTGTCATGACTCCTGTCACGTCTTCGGTGTCACTTGTCTTTCCGAGAAGCATGGTACATGTGTATGTCTTGTTCTTCTCAGTGAGCAGGTCGCACATCTTCGTAGCACTTCCCAGACACACAAGAAGAACTCCCTCCGCCATGGGATCGAGAGTTCCGGTATGACCTATCTTTTTCTGTTTTAATATACCACGGAGCTTTGCCACCACATCAAATGACGTGAACCCCTGCTCCTTATATATATTGATAAATCCATCTATCATAACTATTTCAAATCCAATCCAAAGTCTTTTACATCAGTCCGCTGTATCAGTACCTGTTCCAGATCACATCTTTTCTGCAATTTATCAGCCAAGCTGTTTCTCTATATCCGCAACTATCTCCGCAACTATCTTTTCCGGATCACCTGACATATTGCATCCCGCAGCCTTCACATGGCCGCCACCGCCGTGGCTGCACGCGATCTCACTCACGTTCACGATATCATTTGCCCTGAGGGATATCTTGTAATTATCCTCACCAGCCTGATACATGAAGAAAGCAACCTCAGTACCTGATGTCAGTCTGAGCTGATCCACGATTCCATCCGTATCCATCTTGCTGGCACCAAATCTGTCAAAGTCCTCCTTTGTCAGAAGTGTATGGGTTATCTTTCCATCTGCAAACTGCTTCATGTTGAGAAGCGCATAGCCCAGAAGCTTGTTCTGTATGAGCGTCTTCTTGTAGAAGGTCTCATCTATGACAAAGCTTGGTCTTGCCCCCTTCTCTATCAGGATTCCCGCTATAGTCATGGCTGCCCTTGTTGTATTGCTGTGCTTAAACACTCCCGTATCGTGGACTATTCCGGTATACAAGCACTCTGCACACTTCTGATTGATCTTATCAGCGTCAAGGAGCTTGAATATAGCTTCCGCAGCGGAGCACGCATCACTTTCCACATAGCACACATCACCAAAGCCCTTATTGGACACATGGTGGTCTATACACAAGGTTCTCTTCGCAGTCTCATAATATCTGACAAATGGTGTGAATCTGTCCATATCTCCGCAGTCAAGCGACATAAACAGATCATAGGTCTCGTCATCTGCCTCATGCTTTACAGTAGATGCACCATTCAGGAACATGAATACATCCGGGAATTCCTGAAGATATACCTGAACCCTCTTGTCAGGATAATTGCTTGTAATATAGTTATACATTCCAAGTGTTGAACCTATACAGTCACCATCAGGATTGATATGTCCTGTTATGGCTATGCTGTCTGCGTTCTCTATCTCCCTTATAAGATCGTTCATGATATACCTCCTTTTAAATTCTCATATTATATCCTACTCTTCAAACTCATCTTCACTCTCTGAGTTTTCATCTGTACTCTCGTCAGCATCGCCATGCTTTCCGAGAGCCTCATCTATCTTGTGGGACATACTGACACCATACTCTATGGACTGGTCCATGATAAATGTTATCTCCGGTGTATTGCGCAGATTTACAGAATGAGCAAGCTCTCTTCTGATATATCCCATTGCGCTGTTCAACCCTGCAAATGTGGAATCAACAGCATCCTGGTCACCCAGGACACTGATATATGCCTTACAGAACTTGAGATCAGGTGTGACAACCACATCAACGACCGAAGTCATAGGTGATATTCTTGGATCCTTGATCTCACGGCTGATGATCCTGCTGAGTTCTCTCTGGACCTCACCGTTGATCCTGTTATTCTTTACACTGTTTTTTCTCATATCTATTACTACTTTCTAGGCACCTCTACCATCTCGTATGCCTCTATCTGATCTTCCTCTGCAACGTCCTGGAAGTTCTCGAATACCATACCACACTCAAAGCCGGACTTAACTTCCTTGACATCATCCTTGAATCTCTTGAGTGAAGCAAGCTTTCCTTCAAATATAAGATTGCCCTCTCTGGTAATCCTTACGCTGCAGTTTCTGTTGATTGTTCCGTCGAGAACATATGAACCGGCAATGACACCGATACCAGAAGCCTTGTATGTCTGTCTGATCTCTGCGTGTCCGATGACCTTCTCCTCATATATAGGATCAAGCATACCCTTCATTGCTGAATCAATATCCTCTATTGCATTGTAAATGACTCTGTACAGACGAACATCTACCCCCTCGCTGTCAGCCATATCCTTTGCTCTCGCATCCGGTCTGATATTGAAACCGATTACGATGGCATTTGATGCTGATGCAAGAATTATATCTGACTCGTTGATAGCACCTACACCTGCATGTATGCACTTGATAACTACCTCGTCATTTGAGAGTTTTAAGAGACTCTGCTTAACGGCCTCAACTGAACCCTGTACATCTGCCTTGATGATGATCTTGAGCTCCTTGAGGTTGCCGGCCTGGATCTGGCTGTACAGATCGTCAAGTGACATTCTCTGCTTTGTATCTGCAAGAAGCTTCTCCTTACCCTGCGAGATATATGTCTCTGATATGGTTCTTGCTTCCTTCTCATTGTCAACTGCCATGAATATCTCGCCTGCATCAGGAACTGTGTTGAGACCCTGGATCTGTACAGGTGTTGATGGAAGAGCCTCTGTAACTCTCTCACCTCTTGAGTTGGTCATGGCACGTACCTTACCATGTGACGCTCCGACAGCGATGTAATCTCCAACATGGAGTGTTCCCTTCTGTACAAGCATTGTTGCAACAGGTCCACGTCCCTTGTCAAGCTCAGCCTCGATGACGATACCTCTTGCCTTTCTGTTAGGATTTGCCTTGAGTTCAAGCACATCTGCTGTGAGGAGGATCATCTCAAGGAGATTGTCGATACCTTCCTTAGTATGTGCAGATACAGGACAGAATATTGTTGAACCGCCCCAATCCTCTGGGATCAGCTCGTACTCTGTGAGCTCCTGCTTAACTCTCTCTATATTCGCACTTTCCTTATCGATCTTGTTGATCGCTACTATGATCTCGATTCCGGCAGCCTTTGCATGGTTGATAGCCTCGATTGTCTGTGGCATAACACCATCATCGGCAGCTACAACAAGGATAGCGATATCTGTACTCTGTGCACCACGCATACGCATCGCTGTGAACGCCTCATGTCCAGGAGTATCAAGGAATGTGATAGTCTGGCCATTTACATCGACAACAGATGCACCGATCGCCTGTGTGATTCCACCAGCCTCGCCCGATGTAACCTTTGTCTGTCTGATCGCATCAAGGAGTGATGTCTTACCGTGATCAACGTGTCCCATAACGCAGACTACTGGAGGTCTTGGAACCATGTCCTTCTCGTCCTCTTCGTCCTCCTTCAGGAGTTCCTCGATCACATCTACCTTCTCCTCTTCCTCAGCTATACAGTTGTACTCAAGTGCGATCTCTGAAGCCTCGTCAAATGGAAGCTCTGAGTTCACATTGACCATCTTACCTGCGAGGAACAACTTCTTGATAAGTGCTGTTACAGGAGTCTTTACCGCATCAGCCAGCTCCTTGAGTGTTACAACCTCAGGAAGTGTGATGGTTCTGATTGCATCCGGATCCTCCTGTGGTGCCTGCTGCTTCTTCTGTGGCTTGTTCTTCACATTCTTCGCAAGTCTGCTGATATCAGCCTCGACCTCCTCAGGTGATCTTCTGTTGCCCTTACGTGGCTTGTTCTTATCTCTGTTGTAGTTATCTCTGTTCTGGCTCTTTAAATCCTTACCCGGCATCTCCTTCGCATCGAAGTCCTTGCGGTCTCTCTTGAATGGTGCTCTCTTCTGAGCTGGGCTGTCATCCTCGTCATCCTTGCCAAATGGCATATTGATACGGTTGCTGAAACGGTTGCCACCATCTCTGTTAAAGCCTCTTCCGCCCTGGTTTCTATCGCCATTGCCGAAGCGTCCGCCACCCTGGTTTCTGTCTCCGTCTCTGTTAAACCTTGGTCTGTCACCCTGGCCGTCCCTGTTAAATCTTGGTCTGTCACCCTGGTTTCTATCACCATCTCTGTTAAACCTTGGTCTGTCATTCTGGCCGTCTCTGTTAAATCTTGGTCTGTCACCCTGGTTTCTGTCGCCATCTCTGTTAAACCTTGGTCTGTCGCCCTGACCGTCTCTGCCTACTCTTGGTCTGTCACTCTGATTTCTGTCGCCCTGGCCATCTCTGCCGAATCTTGGTCTGTCACCCTGATTTCTGTCGCCCTGGTTCCTGTCGTTGCTGAATCTGGCTCTGTCTGAACCGCCCTGTCTGTCGTTGTTAAATCTGACTCTGTTACCGTTGTTATTCATCTTGCCGCCGTTTCTGTCCTCCCTGGCAAATCTTACATGATTGCCAGAACCCTGTCTGGCTGCTGAATTGTCATCCCTTGAAGGATTCTGCTTCTGCGCGTCCGCCTTTGGCGCTGCAGCAGGCTTTGCTGTCTCAGGCTTTGGCTGCTCTGTCTTAGGCGCTGCCTTTGGAGCCTCCTGCTTTGGTGCTGCAGGCTTTGGGGTCTCAGCCTTTGGAGCCTCGGCCTTTGGCGCAGTCTTTGCTCCAAACTTAGCTTTAATTATTCCAACCATCGAATCGTCCAGATTGGACATATGACTCTTGATCTCTATTCCCTTTGCGCCAAGTGTATCTATGATATCTTTATTTGAAATGTTTAACTGTTTTGATAATTCGTGTACTCTGATTTTAGCCAAATGTTACACCTCCATGTTTTCATTTACATTCATGTACTTTATGATCTGATTTCCGAATCCCTCGTCAAGTATCGCAATGGATGTTCTCATCTCATTGCCACTGTACTTGCCAAGCTCATCCTTTGTCCCGTACTCATAATAAGGAATCCCATAATAATTACATTTCTGGTCGAAAAGTTTCTTCGTATTGTCAGAAGCGTCCTTTGCCACAATGACCACGTACGCGCTCTGATTCTTAACTGCTTTCTCTACTGAGAAATTGCCACTGCACAGCCTTCTGGCTCTGGCACACAGAGAAATTAACGAGTAGATCTTGTTATTCTTCAATGTCACGCAGCTCCTTGTCTAATTGTTCATACACCTCAGCAGGTATGCTGACCTTGAAAGCCTTCTCAAGTGCTTTGCTTCCAACCGCCTTCTTAAGGCACTCGGATTTCTTGCATATATAAGCGCCTCTTCCGTTGAGCTTGCCGGTTGCATCAACTGCGAACTGCCCGTCATTGCTTCGGACTATCCTTATCAGCTCACTCTTCGGCATCATCTCACGGCATCCAAGGCATTGCCTCAGAGGTACCTTCTTTGCCATCTCATCACTCCCTATTCTCTATCATGTGCCACTACATCAATGCAAATGATTACTCTTCGTCGTTTGTGTCTACTGTTTCATCTATGTCAAATGAAGCAGCATCGGCATCTTTATCTTCGCTTACTTCATCATAATATTCATCTTCGTTATAAGGATCAAAGTTCTCATCCTCTGGCTGCTCATCAAAGTAACCCATCTCCTCGGCCTTTGAATGGCTCTTAATATCGATCTTGTATCCTGTCAGCTTGGCTGCAAGGCGGGCATTCTGACCCTTCTTACCGATTGCAAGTGAAAGCTGTGTATCAGGTACTACGACAAATGCTGTCTTCTCATCAAGATCAACTGATACGTCCTCAACATCTGAAGGACTGAGCGCATTGTAAATAAACTCAGCAGGGTTCTCACTCCAAGGAATGATGTCGATCTTTTCACCGTTCAGATCTGCAACGACAGCATTTACTCTGTCACCATTGATTCCTACGCATGCTCCAACTGCATCGACGTTCTCATCGTTTGACCATACTGCGATCTTAGATCTTGATCCTGCCTCTCTGCAGAAGCTCTTGATCTCAACTGTTCCGTCTGCGATCTCTGTTACTTCCTTCTCAAAAAGTCTCTTGACGAGCTCTGGATGAGTTCTTGATACAGTGATCCTTGGTCCTCTGTTTGTCTTCTTGACCTCTGTGATATAAAGCTTTATTCTGTCGCCTCTCTCGTAGCTCTCTCCCTCGATCATCTCTGACGGCTTTAAGAGTGCCTCTGTCTTGTCATCAAGGCTCACATTCACGCTGTCTCCAACCTGTCTCTGAACGATTCCTGTTACGATATCCTTCTCCTTCATATGGAAGTGATCGTATATAGCTGCTCTCTCATTCTCATTGATAGCCTGAACGATGACATTTCTCGCACGCTGGGCTGCTATTCTTCCAAAGTTCTTAGTTGTGATCTCTATATTTACTGTATCACCTATCTCGTACTTGCTGCTTATCATCTTGGCCTGCTCCAGTGTTATCTGGCATGCAGGATTCTCAACTTCCTCAACAACCTCTTTGGCTGCATATACATGGCACTCACCAGTCTCTCTGTCCAGTGAAACTGTAATGTTCTCGTCTGTATTGAAATCCTTCTTGCAGGCTGTCTTGAGTGATCTCTCTATAGCCTCAAGCAGAACATCCTTGCTAATGTTTCTCTCCTTCTCAAGCTGATTCAATGCTTCAATGATCTCTGACACCTTTTTATCCTCCTAATATATAAATGCTAATCGTATCATGGAAATATCTTTTCTCGTTATCGTTATCTCTGTCTCATCCTCAAGCTCAATGGTGACTGTATTCTCATCATATGCCTTGAGCACACCCTCGAATTCCTTTGCACCATTCACCTTGGCAAATGTCTTGATCTCCACGACCTTACCTATGCTTCTCTTGAAATCCTTCTCTTTCTTCAGTGGTCTCGTAAGCCCCGGTGAGCTGACCTCCAGTATATAGGCATCTCCTATATAATCATCCTGGTCAAGCAGGTCTCCAAGTGCTCTGTTCACTATCTCGCAATCACCGATCGTGATGCCACCTTCCTTGTCCGCATACACTCTGAGGTAATAATCACTGCCTTCCTTGACGTACTCCACATCAACAAGCTCCAGATTGTTCGCCTCAATGATCGGCATCACAAGTGCCTCCGTCTTTGCTTCAATATCCGCTCTCTTCGTAAATACGACCACCTTTCTGTAAAATATTATCCCCACAACAATTGAGAGTGGGCCAAGGCCCACTCTCATGCTGTAATCTATAACAATCTCACTTATTGTATCATAATTATCAAATAATTCAAGTACAAATATTAACAAATATTTATGCGTTTCTTCTGGCTGCGTCCTCACGGTAATATTTGTCAAGCACCTTGTTCGCCTTCTTGTCGTCAAGAACGCATTTGTTGGACAGTGCAACCTTGACGAGTTCATCCAGTGCTTCCTCCCTAAGTGCCGTGCTCTTGATGTTGACATTTGCAAGCTCTGTGTACGCTCCCATCTTTCTTGTGAGCGTCTCGTACTCCTCTGGAAGCATCCTGTCTATCATATTCCTGATCTGCTTGGATACCGCCTGGCTGTTGCCGCCTGTTGTGACTCCCACCACAAGATCTCCGCGGACGATAACGCCTGGAAACAGGAAGCTGCTGAGCTCCTTGTTATCAGCCACATTTACCATGATGCCCCTGTCATTACAATATGTACCTATCTTGGCATTGATCTCCGGGCGCCTGGTTGCCGCCACAACAATGTCTGCATTCTGCAGTATGTCAAGTGCCACGTTGCTCTCATGTACATTTATTCCCTTTATCGCTTTTATATCATCGCACACCTTCGGCGCAATGACCGCTATCTTCGCTCCGAAATACAGCAGCGAATTGATCTTTCTAAGTGCTGCCTTACCTCCACCTACAACTATTACTTTCTTGCCCTCAAGATCGATGTACATTGGAAAGTATGCCATATCTTATCTCCTCCGAATATTCTATAAATCTAGTCATATACTTACTGTGAAAGCTGCTTAAAAAACTTTCACAGCAAATTATAAATGAGGAATTAAGAAATGGCAATTACAAATAACGTTGGTTCACTAAAAATTCAGATAACGAACAACAATTTCTTTCCCGTCGAGGGTGCTTCCGTATACATAAGCCCTACGGGAATGCCCGATTCCACCTCAGAGGAATTTGTCACCGATGAAAATGGTATCGTCATCGACGAAGAGCTTCCCGCCCCCGATGTCGCCTACAGTCTGGAGCCTGACGACAACCAGCCATACTCGGAATACAACGTGCTTGTGAACGCTCCCGGATACAACGAGCGCTTCATCTCCGGGGTTCAGATATTCTCCGGTGAGAACGGGATCCAGAACATAGAGCTGACGCCATCCGATGGAAGCGATACGAACCCTACCGTTCTCGACGCCCACACCCTCTGGGAGCAGTATCCACCCAAGATCGCCGAGGACATGATAAAACCGGTGAATCCATCAGGCGGCATAGTGTTGAGCCGCGTCGTTGTACCTGAGACCATAGTTGTCCATGACGGCGCCCCGGCGGACTCCACCGCCAGGGACTACTATGTTCCATATAAGGATTACATAAAGAATGTTGCCTGCAACGAGATATATTCCACCTGGCCTGATGCAGCCATCCGTGCAAATGTACTGGCGATACAGTCATTTACCCTTAATAGAGTCTATACCGAGTGGTATAGGGGAAAAGGATACGACTTTACTATCACGAGCAATACTGCGTTCGACCAGAAGTGGGTCTACAATGCAACCATATTTGAAAATGTCTCCCAGATCGTCGATGAGATGTTCGCCAACTATCTCTCAAAGCCCAACGTTACACAGCCACTGTTCACCCAATACTGCGACGGCAGACGTGTATCCTGTCCGGGCTGGATGACACAGTGGGGATCAAAATCCCTGGCAGACGACGGTCTTACCGCCATCCAGATTCTCAGATACTATTATGGGGATACAATATACATCAACACCTCGGAGACTATATCCGGTATACCTTCTTCTTATCCGGGCTACGAGCTGACCATCGGCTCAAGCGGTGACAAGGTCTCCCAGCTCCAGAGACAGCTCGCCAGGATCGCACTCAACTATCCTGCCATCGGTACCGTAACCGTCGATGGCGTATATGGTCAGAACACCGCTGATGCTGTGAGAAAGTTCCAGCAGATATTCAATCTTCCGGTTACCGGAGTCACCGACTATAAAACGTGGTATAAAATTTCACAGATATATGTGGGAGTTACGAAGATTGCGGAGAATGTGTAGCACCGCTTCACACACTATGGCATGAAAACACAAAAAAGCTGAAATCATAATGATTTCAGCTTTTAGCAGTTCGTAGGGGAATCGAACCCCTGTTTTCGCCGTG
>ULTX01012899.1_pt1 | contig 19980 bp, 13 predicted proteins | sample 1958041 | NCBI WGS metagenome assembly ULTX01 (sample SAMEA4835747, study PRJEB28245) | human gut metagenome | biome: gut microbiome; material: fecal sample | place: Denmark | collected 2008
ATCACCCACCGGCATATACGCATACAAGAACATCAGGGCATTCCGCTCTTCGGACGTAAGCCCTTCCGCATCAATCACCTCAAAGAAATCCCCTTGGGTGAACAAGGCTTTCTTCTCCTCGAAATCCGCCTTCACCTGCTTCTCGAACGGAGAAGCGCAAGCCGACAAAAGTGCGCACAGCACACCAATGCAAAATAATCTGCTCATAAGTTTAAGGTTAATTTATTATTATCTCGTAGGGGCAGGGGCAGCCTGCCCGAAAACATCCACGTGTGTGCATACAGGCGGGCAAACCCCGCCCCTACAAACTATCATTTGACAAAGATAAGGAAAAACGATTCATTCTCAAATTTATTTTCTACCTTTGCGAAAGTTAATCAAATTCGGCTTATGGCAATCAACTCAAGTCAAGTACAGACACAGACCCAGCAACAAGTACAAACCTTGTCGCCCCAACAAATATTGGCGGTCAAGCTATTGGAGCTCCCCACGGTAGAACTGGAAGAACGCGTCCATGCGGAACTTTTAGATAATCCGGCATTGGAAGAAGGCAAGGAGCCTTCGGGAGACGACCTGCACGAAGACGAAGGGGAAGACTATGCCACCGACCAGGACGGTGAGCCAAATACCGATTTCGGTGAAGACCTCTCTTTGGGTGATTACCGCACCGAAGACGACATTCCCGACTACAAATTGCAAGAGAACAACCGTTCAAGGGATGAGAAGCCCGAAGATATTCCCTTCTCAGACAACGTTTCTTTCTACAAGACCTTGAAAGAACAACTCGATATGCAAGACCTGACGCCCGAGGAAAAACAATTGGGCGAATACCTCATCGGCTCCTTAGACGATGACGGACTCTTGCGGAAAAACATTGATGCCATTATTGACGAACTTGCTATCTATCAGGGAATCAACGCTACTCCCGAAGAAGTGGAACACGTGCTTTCTATCATTCAGGATTTTGACCCGGCGGGCATCGGCGCACGAAGCCTTCAAGAGTGTCTCCTCCTGCAAATCAAGCGCAAGGAAGACTCGCCCTTGAAACAAATCGAATACGACATCATCGACAAGTGTTGCGATGACTTCACCAAGAAGAACAAAGATAAAATCTTGCAAAAGCTGAACATCACCGAAAAGCAATACGATGACGCCGTGGCGGAACTGGTGAAGCTCAATCCGCGTCCGGGAAGCTCGATGGGAGAAGCTATCGGAAAGAATCTCCAGCAAATCATCCCCGACTTCATCGTGGAGACCGAAGACGACGGCACTATCAGCCTGAGCCTCAACAATCATAACGTGCCCGAACTCCGCCTGAGCCGGGAATTTACCGATATGTTGGACGAACATACCCGCAACAAGGCGAACCAAAGCAAGGAATCGAAAGACGCCATGCTTTTCCTGAAACAAAAAGTGGATGCGGCACAGAACTTCATCAATGCCGTAAAGCAACGCCAACAGACCCTGATGAGTACCATGCAAGCAATTATCGACCTGCAACGTCCTTTCTTTCAGGAAGGAGACGAATCGCTCCTGCGCCCGATGATTCTGAAAGACGTGGCGGAACGTGCGCACTTGGACGTATCGACCATTTCACGCGTGAGCAATAGCAAATACGTGCAGACCAACTTCGGCATCTATCCGCTCAAGTTCTTCTTCAGCGACGGATATACCACCGAAAGCGGCGAAGAACTCTCGGTGCGCGAAATCAAACGCCTCCTGAAAGAGTGTGTGGACCACGAAGACAAGAGCAGCCCGTACACCGATGATGAACTGGCTACTATCTTAAAAGAGAAAGGCTATCCGCTTGCACGGCGCACCGTGGCAAAATACCGCCAGCAATTGAATATCCCCGTAGCCCGATTAAGAAGATAAAAGAACCGAATATGGAAGATACGAACATCCCCGACCAACTGACCTATCACGAACCTGAACCGCGCAAACGCACCGAACCGAAGGACAACTTGTACAGGACGGCACAAATCATCTCCGCAATATTCACGCCTTTCCTGCTTCCGTTCGTGGCGTTCGTCCTGCTCTTCACGTTCACCTACTTGCGCATCCTGCCCCTCCAATATAAGCTGATTGTGCTCGGCATCGTGTATTGCTTCACCATCCTCCTGCCCATGCTCAGCATCTACCTGATACAGAAAATCAACGGCTGGACACTTCATGAATTAGGCAAGCGCGAGCGGCGTTTCGTCCCCTACGCGCTCACCATCCTAAGCTATATCGGATGCGTGATCACAATGTACCGCTATCACCTGCCCCGCTATATGGGCGGCATCATCATCGCCACCCTGCTCTGTATGGTCATCTGTGCGCTTATTAATATCAAGTGGAAAATCAGCACTCATACGGCAAGTAGCGGCATGATGGTGGGCGGACTGCTCTCATACAGCTTCATCTTCCAGTTCAACCCAATCGGCTGGCTCTGTGCCTTCATCCTACTCGCAGGCATGTTGGGTTCGGCACGCATCATTGTCCGGCAACATACGCTAAATGAAGTAATGGGCGGATTCTTCACCGGATTATTCTGCGGAGTTATCGGGATATTGTTTATCTGAACAAGGTCCGCAGTTTCAATCCAGTTCCAATTCTATTACCGTATCGATATCTGCCGGAACCTCACGAAGCAAAAGCGTATAACCCTCCTGATTCTTTTGGTACTTCACAGGTGTTCCATCCACGAAATAAGAAGCCTTCATAACCTTTTGACCGATAAGCGGAAGAAATAACGCCTTGTCCTTCAGGTCAAGGATATGAACGTAAAGTTTATTCCCTTTCTGCGTAGTACCTCCCCAAGAATGCGGAGCGACACATCCTCCCCGTGTCCCATAGATGGTTTCACCGTAGACCTTCATCCATTCACCCATTTCTGCCAAACGCTGTACCGCCACTTCCGGCAATTCTCCGTCGGGTTGCGGACCGATATTCATCAATAAATTGGCATCTTTCACGGCGGCACCCACTAAATACTGAATCAATTCTTTAGCCGACTTGTAATTCTGATCCGTTATTTTATATCCCCACATTCCGTTCATGGTCTGACAAGTCTCTAACGGCAACGAACTAATATCTTGTCCCGAAAGCCCCGCTTTATTCTCCCCCGGCAAGTCACGCTCAAAAATCTGTATGTCTTCACCTGGGAAAGGAACAAGATGATGGTTATTGCCTATTAAACAACTGGGTTGCAATTGATGAATCAAAGCATACTGTTTATCCAATTCCCAATCAAAATCCGGGTTTTGGTCTTGATCCCACATCCCGTCAAACCAAATGGCACCGATGGGACCGTAATTGGTCAATAATTCAGTTAACTGATGATTCATAAAAGCGTAATAGCTATCCCAGTTACCTTCCGGATAAGGACGGCCTGTGCCACGCCCCGTACGTCCCCACACCGCATCTTCGCGATACCAGTCAATATGCGAATAATAAAGATGTAAACCGATACCTTGCTTGTGGCACTCGTCCGCCAATTCCTTCAGCACATCACGTTTAAAAGGAGTAGCATCCACAATGTTATAATCAGAATACTTCGTATCGAACATTGAAAAGCCTTCATGATGGCGGCTCGTGAAAGTAATGTACTTTGCACCCGATGCCTTAATAGCCGCCACCCACTTGGCCGCATCGAATTTAGAAGGATAGAAACCGCCAGCTAACTTGGCATACTCCTTATAATTAAGATCCTTATTCGTCATCGTCCATTCGCCCGTAGCCAACATGGCATACAGTCCCCAATGTAAAAAGATACCGAATTTCTTATCCCGGAACTCTTGACGGGCTTTCAAATTCGCCTCGGTAGGCTGATATCCCTGCGCCTTGACAGGAAAAGTCAGGCTACATGCCAACAGCAAGAATAAAAGTTTTGTTCTCATAATAACACAATTTTAATAATCAACAGATTGTCATCGGTCGTAAACATCTTACAGACCTCTACAAAAATAAAGAAAAAAACATTCACCGCATAACGAATGCGGTTATATTCCACCAAATTCATTATCTTTGTAACAGACTTTTAAACGCAAACGGCCATGACATACAAACCCCTTCCTTACGGCATATCGGACTTCCGCCAAATCCGGACGGAATCCTTGTACTTCGTAGACAAATCGATGTACATAGAAACCATGGAACAAGCAGGGCACTTCCTATTCCTCATCCGTCCGCGCCGGTTCGGGAAAAGCCTGTTCCTTTCCATGCTCCGTTATTATTACGACATCAACGAGCGGGAGAACTTCCCCGAAATGTTCAAAGGACTATGGGTAGCGGAACATCCTACGCCGTGGCAAGGGAAATTCCAAGTGCTCCACCTTGACTTCTCGCAAGTAGGAGGAGACATCCATGCATTGGAAGAAAACTTCGACGGTTACATACGGGTACAATATCGGGATTTCGCCCGAAGATATGCTCAATATTATCCCGATTATTATCTGGATGAACTTTCCCGACTCACTTCCGCAAGCGATATCATGAGTTACGTTCATACCTTTGCCCGTCAACAGAACCATAAGCTATTCCTCATAGTGGATGAATACGATAACTTCACCAACACAGTGCTTAACGAACAAGGTGAAGCCATCTACCATGCCATGACCCATGCCAGTGGATTCTACCGCGATGTGTTCAAGAAGTTCAAAGGCAATTTCGACCGCATCCTGATGTTAGGAGTAAGCCCTGTGACGCTGGATGACCTGACCAGCGGATACAACATCGCCACCAACATCACTATGGACTCCCGCTTCAACCGGATGTTAGGATTCAGCGAAACCGAAGTGCGGGAAATGATACGCTATTACCAATCAGCCGGCATACTCCATGCCGATGAAGAAGCGTTAATCGCCGAAATGAAGCCTTGGTACGACGGATATTGCTTCTCGGAAAGGGCAGTATATTCCGACCCGAAGATGTTCAATTGCGATATGGTAGCCTATTATCTGAACAATTTCATCCAGCAAGGAAATGCCCCGCAAGAAATGGTAGACCGCAACACACGGACGGATTACGCCAAATTAGGCAAGCTCGTCAAACTCGACCAATTGGACGGAGACCGGAAAGGAATCCTGTTAGAAGTAGCGGAAAACGGATATACGCTCGGCACGGTAGCAGACTCTTTCCCTGCTGCCCAACTGACCGACCCGAAAATGTTCAAGAGCCTATTGTTCTATTACGGCATGGTCACCATTACAGGCACATACGGCATTGAACAAGAGCTGAGCATCCCCAACAACAACGTGCGTAAGCAGTATTACGATTTCCTGTTGCGGGAATACCAACAAGTGCACGCCATAGACTTCTCGCCTTTGGTGCGCAGCTATACAGATGCCGCCTTCAAAGGGGAATGGCGTTCCATGATGAACCATATCCTGAAAGCCTATCACGACACCACCGCCGTGCGAAGCCTGATAGAGGGCGAACGGAACCTGCAAGGCTTCATGAACGCCTACCTCAGCCTAAACCCGTATTACCTCACCGCCCCCGAAGTGGAACTGAACCACGGCTATTGCGACTTCTTCCTCATGCCCGACCTGACCCGTTGGCCCATGGTAAAGCACAGCTACATCTTAGAACTGAAATACCTGCCCCAAACGGCTACAGAAGAAAAAGCCGAAGCCCAATGGGCGGAAGCCGTAGAGCAAATCAAGGCATACGCACAAGGCGAAAAGGTAAAGTCGCTCATACAAGGAACAACCCTGCATCCCATAGTGGTGCAGATTAAAGGGTATGAGGCTATTAGAGTGGAAGAAATTTCAATGGATTTATTATCTTTGTGCAGAAAATAACATTTGTACTGAATATGAACAACAAAACATATACATCAGCAAAACCATTTGTAAAGTGGGTAGGCGGGAAAACGCAACTTTTGGAAGACATCAAGCGTGCTTTGCCAACAGATTTCTCACAAAATATTGAAAGCAAGCGAAACTCCATATTCCTGTAATCATATTCTAACCTTGCTGCATCATTCCATATCTGCAATTAGTTGATATATTGATTTATATTCAAATATTAAAGTGATCTTTTTTGATCACGGAAGTTATATAATGATCTTTTGCCATTGATGATTTATTTTTGATATTCTTTTGTATTCCAAATATGAATTATGATGGAAAGTGCATAAGTAATATCCTTGTATTTCTCATGATAAAATACTCCCTTATTTCAAATCTTCCGACCACGCCTTCACCCTCCTCCACGGCGACTGCATCGAACTGTTGAAACAATTCAGTTTCAAGTTCGATATGATATTTGCCGACCCGCCTTATTTCCTGAGCAATGGCGGGATAAGCGTGCAAAGCGGGAAAGTCGTATGCGTGGATAAAGGAATGTCGTGAAAAACTAAGAGACTGTTTTGAATTAATCAAAGAAAAATGTTACGGACATTATAAGTATATTCCAAATGCTTTCAAAACATGAAACACTTGGGTTATATTGCCGATGCAGACGGCATCCTTTTATGGTTTCCGAACCAAAACCGTACGTTCTCCGTCCCAAAACCGTACGGTTTTCGAACCAAAAACATACGGTTTTGGGACGGAGAACATAAAAGGGAGACTGCTTGAAACAGATTTCTATACCTTTCGACAAAACATTGATTCATGGCTTGATAAACAAACTATCGAATTAAATTAAAACAGTTTCTAAAAGATAACGGGACAATCTGGGTTAGCGGAACCTATCACAATATCTTTTCTATTATTATGAAGTGATGAAGCAAATCAATGAAGACAAACAAATAACGGACGTTTGGCAACTGCCTGCCATTGCCCGATGGGAAAAAATCATGCGGAAAACATCCCACACAGGCTACATCGATACGATTAATAATCGTACCGGCATAGCAATTATATCTGATAGCGGAGCATTATAACAGAACCATTATGCTTAACATTCATTCCGCTTCAACGCTTCTTCGTAAATACTCCGTACCCGCTCCCTGAGATGCAAAGGACTTATCACTTCCAACGAACGGCTTCGGGAAAGAAGCTCCATGACAAAATCATTGGGGAACATAACGTTTCTTCCCTTCCAGTTTGTTGATAATGACCAGCAACCGCTGTAATCCTTCCATCGGCTTCCCATAGACTTTCCTCCTTTTGTTTGGGACAAAGATAAGGAGCCAGAACGACAAAACATGTCGTTCTGGCAAGAAAATGGTACCTCGCTTTTTCTTTTGTTTACTTTATCACCCCTACAAAACCTCCTCGTGGCAAACAATCTACAATAAGAGAATCACCAGCCGGCACATTCTCTTCAATACTGAAACTACGGTTATCGGCACCGTCTTTGAACAATGCCATCGACTTACCATCCACCGGCAACTTCTCCAAAGAAGCACGAAGCGTGCGCGGCTTGTCCGTACCATTAATGCCTGCTATATACCAAACGTCACCTTTGCGGCGTGCCATAACGACCTCTACACCCGGATATCCTGCCAACAACTTCGTATCGTCCCAAGCCGTAGGAAGAACAGACAAAAGCTGTTTAACTGCCTCCGGCAACTGAGCGTAAACAGAAGGACGGTCGGGCATGTGTTGTAAAGCCGACTCAAAAAGCACAGGCAAGGCAAGTTCATGACCGTATGAGGTAATATGCGGATATTGCGAGTCAGAGAAAGTGCCCGGCGTATAATCCATCGGACCTATGACATTGCGGGTAAAAGGCAAGGTAGCGTTGTGTGCAGCAGCCCGGTCGGTCAGTATTGCATTATTGTTATACCATTCCGCACCGTAAACACCTTCTACGGACATCAAATGCGGATAAGTACGTTGCCATCCGCGAGGCACCGTAGCTCCGTGAAAATTCACCATCAATTGATAATCGGCAGCATCTTCCAATAAGTCGATGAAATAATTCATGGTAGACACACTATCTCCGTTAAAAAAGTCTATCTTCATACCCGACACACCTAAATCGCTCAGCCATTGATATTCTTTCCGGCGGTCTTCCTTCTTGTTCAACCTGTATAGCGGACCGGGACCTAACCAAGCTGTACTCGAATTATACCACACCAAAGACTTGACTCCACACGCTGTTGCATACTTCACTGCATCTTCTAACTTTCCGCCATTGCCCATTTCGTCCCACTCCCAATCTATCAGATTATAGGGCCACTTCATGCGGACAGCCAAGTCTATGTACTCTTTCAACAAACGGTAATCCTTGCTTCCATGGTTGTGTGCCCAGTAAATCCATGAAACCAAGCCCGGCTCTATCCACTCTGTGTCCGCTACTTTGGAAGGGTCTGCCACATCGGTCACCAACGTACTCTCCACCACATCGCCTAAGCTACCAATGATAAGCACCCGCCAAGGAGACTCCCAAGCATCTTCACACAGCATCTTATCATCAGCCAAACGGACTTGATAGCAATCGCGGTTTTCGCCATTATACAATAAAGAACCGCAATGCCCCCGGCGGATATTCGCTTCGGTCAGCAATACGAACACGGAATCTTGCAACTCTGCCAATGCCGGATAACCCCACGTATCTACTTCTGGATGTCCGGTAAGTATTCCATCGGTAGATAAAGGGAAAAAGCCTTCGTAACCTATATCATACTTCTGCATCCACCTCTTAGCACCTTGAGGCAAAGCATAAGCGGTATGTTCACGAATAATACGCTCTTTGCCTGATTCTGTACAAATGCCATATTTAAAGACTACTCCATCGTTGTAGGCACGGAACGTAACATCCAATGCCTGCCCGGATTCATTTTCGAAAGTATAAACACGTTCGGAAGCTTCGTTCATACAATGGCTCCGCTTTCCGGTCAGCATTTGATAATCATCTACGATAGGCTTGGCTTCAGAAACCGATTTCAATTTCAAGTTTCCTGCTAACTTCTGCACTTCCGTCTCCATGCCCAAACGAGTTTGTGCAAGCACTTGTTTCCCTTTATAATCTACAGAAAAAACAGCTTCGCCATAAGCATTTTCAGGAATGCATTCTATCGTAACTCTCAAATCTCCATTGGGAGAAACCACTTCTTGCTTCTCCTCTTGACAAGCGCACAAAGCAACAATTGTCAGGAATAGTGCTATTCTATTAAATAAGGTAGTCATCATTCAATTATCATTTATTTGTTAAACTACAATTTTACTACTATCTTCTTGCCGGTATAGCTAATTTCATGCGATTCCGAAAACACCGCAGACACCTTTACTAAACGAATGCGACGATTCTCAATCATTCCTGGGAACTTGCCTTCCCGCTCTCCGATAGTCAGTTCACCCTTTTTGTCGTCCCAATTGAAACGGACTTTCGAAAACAAACCTTTCTCGTAATTATAATTCGTCCCTTCGTCTTCGTACAACGTATAAGAGCCGTCCGCCCCCACAAATACTTTGACAATCCAATCGGCAGCATAAGCCTCTTTCATGGTTTGAGGTCTGCCCTCTGCCAATGGCAAAATCGAACCTGCTTTTACATACACCGGAATATGATTCTTAGATACAGAAATGTCTTGCCAACCTTTATCCGCTATATACTTATCACTCCAAAAATCATACCATCCGCCTTCCGTGGCAGGAAAATACACATTCCAATTTTTCACACCTTCTTCTACGATAGGTACTACCAATAAAGAAGGACCGAACATATATTGATACTTTTGCGAGATAGCCACAGAATCATCTGCGAAATCCATCACCAAAGGACGCATAAAAGTACCATTATTGAAACTGATATTCGCATTCTCCGAATAGATATAAGGAGCCAGCTGATAACGATCGGCAAGTGACTGGCGAGCAAGGGCAGTAACCTCTGAACCATAATTCCAAAATTCGGTATTTGTTCCATATCCATGCACACGCATCAAAGGCAAAAAGACGCTTGTCTGTATCCAGCGCATCATACATTCCTGATAAGCAGCATCTGTGTATTGATTACCCGGACGGAAGAAACCACCTGCGTCATACGTCCACCAAGGTTGCCCGGAAATTGACATGCCCAATCCAGCAACAATCTGCCTGCGCAATGTATTCCAATCATATCCGACATCGCCCGACCAAGTAGCGGTAGCATAACGCTGCATTCCGGGGAAAGCGCTACGGGTAAGAATCATGGATCGTTTGTTCGGGGTATCTCGGCGTAAACCTTCATACACCGTTTTATTAACCAATAAAGGATATGCATTCCGAAAGACCTCTCCGGGTATCTTCCCGTTGGCAACTTTTCGTCCCAGCAAGTCATCATTCTCCGGCTCTGTCGCATCCTGCCACCAAGCGTCTATTCCATGCACCAAGAGCCTGTTACTAAAATTCTCCCAATAGAAAGCTGCTGCTTCAGGATTGAAAAAATCTACCCATGACGTTCCGGGAATGAAATAGCCTTGTTCTTCCATTGCTTTCCCGACTTCAGAAGAAGGGTCTACTTTCGACCATACCGAAACCATCAATCGCGTATCCTGCTCATGCAATTTATTCACCATTTCCGTAGGATTCGGATAATCCTTTTCATCAAACTTCATAGCATTCCATCCATAACGTCCCCAATATTGCCAATCTTGCACAATCACATCCATCGGCAAACTATCCTTACGGAACTGAGCAGCCGTTTCCAACAGCTCTTGCTGATTGTGGAATCGTTCGCGGCAATGAATATACCCCAAAGCCCAATCCGGAAATAAAGGGACACGACCAGTCAATTGGCGATAAGAAGCAATTACCTCATCAGCCTTGCCACAAAACACGGTATAGTCTACACATTCCGCCACCGGAGAACGAAGTACGGTTTCATTATCCACTTCCTTTAAAAAGACTTTCGGCTTATCGTTCTTCTCCAATTCTGCAACAACGTGATAAGTTCCAGCCTCTAATTCCACAATCGTAGAAGTGGTAGGCGGCAACCAAGTGTTTTCCATGTCAAAGACGGTCTTATCCCCGATACGCAAGTGATATTTTCTTGCCATGGTTTGCCCCACATCCAACAAAATCGAATAATGTCCCTTTGCAGGTATGGTCAATTCCGAAGCGAAAATGTAATTCTCACGCAATTCTTTTTTACCTCCTTCGGTCGAAGTCACATCCACTTCCTTTGCTTCGCCTTCTTTCTGAAAAGGAGCCAGTTCAATCATCTCATCCGCAGGGTTAAAATCAGTCAATCCATAATTGTTCCATAACACTCCATATCCCCTATCAGACACAAACATGGGGATAGCAATCTGTGTATTTACCTGCGTAAGCCGACGCGACAATCCGCGCACGTTCAAGCAACCGTCCTGAAATTGCCCTAACCCGAAAAGATGTTCGTCTTCGGGTGAATAAAACTTTTGTGTGGCACAATACGTATCTATGCCTTGAACAGCAGACGGTGTAAGCAGACGGGCTTCTTCCTGTAAAATCACATTCCCAGCTGGAGACAAGAAAGTTATCAATCCAGTTTCCTTTTCCACTTGGGCTACAATGCCCGGCAATACAACGGAAACCGCATCTTTATCCTCCTCTATGGCAAACGTCTCCTCCTTTCCGCCATTCACGTAAATCCATTCAGGCATTTCCATTCCCACAGACTGCTTTACGAACTTCACTCTTAATGTATTGGGCGATAACGGATAAAGTTGTAATTCTCCATCTGTCATTTTCAATACGACCCGATTATCTTCTCGTTGAAAAGAACGTACCGTTTGCGATATTCCTTCCACAAAAAGACAAGACACAACAACAAACAAACTAACTAATTTTTTCATGGTTAACTTTTTAATTAGCAATATAAACAATGTGTTTTCACATAACTCCATTCTATGTTTTTCATACCAAAACCGTACGTTCTCCGTCCCAAAACCGTACGGTTTCCGTTCGGAGAACGTACGGTTTTGGGACGGAAAACATAAAAGGTAATGTACTGATGCGACAAACCCAACCTATTACAAACAATACGCAATAAGGCTTCTACATCTTTACCGGTAATGGAAATAGTCTACATCAACAAAACCACTATCGCTTTCATCATTGAAGCAATAAATGCCAATACGGTCACCCCGATAGTTTCCCCATACCAATTGGTAATCTTCACCAAAGGGGATGAAGTTATCTCCATCTACACTATAATAATAACGGGACTTGCCGTCCAATCCCCATTGCGAACTAAACCACACGTATCGGGAATGTATAGGATTGCCTTTCGTGATTTTACCGTTCTTCCGGTATTCCAAATAACAGACACCTTTTTCTTTTACGATACCGATAGCCGAATGTTCTGACGAGAAATGACAAAGCCCGTTCTTTTGCCCGTCAACCATTTCCGAAATATCCAACCTAATAATCACTTCGTTTGTTTCCTTTCTGAAAGTCCGTTGGGTCAATGTATTGCCGGCTTTCATCAGGTTATTGGCTTCCAAAGGACGATAAGCATTCAGGCGCAACCAGCCCGGTCGTTCGCTTAATGAGAAAAAGTCTTTACGAGGCTGGTAATTCCATTGCCATTGCGGAGCCAAGCGGGCTTCATCGAAATCATCGCTTCGTTTGAGGGTCAGTTTTTCCTCATATTCGTATGGCATCTTCCCGCTCCACACCATCGTACCGATCTGTTGAGGAAGCACCTCACCGATGATAGGCCATCCTTCTACCCACGTAACAGGCAACAGGCTTACAATCCGCCCGCTCCAATCGCCTGAGCCATGATGCGTAAGGAAATACCAATTGCCATCCTTCCCTTCTACAATGCCTCCTTGATTGGGTTCCATAGCTTCGCAACTGGGCAAAGCCAATTGCTTTTCTTCTTTATAAGGTCCGACCAATTTACGAGAACGTTTAGCCATGACATAACGCCCTATCCCCGGTTTATACTCACTGAATACCAGATAATACCACTCGCCGGCCTTTATCAACTTGCTGGCTTCCCTGCCATTGCCTTCATTGATAAGCACCGCCGACTCCCGGTCAATGCTTTTCCCGTCGGGTGACATTTCAAAGAGATAAGTCTTATAACCGTCTGCAAAATGAGTGCCTACGAAATAAGCCTTGCCGTCTTCATCCCACATCACCGTACAATCATCCCATCCGGCTTCACGCATCAAGGGAGTCAAGGGCTCCCAAGGTCCTTCGGGACGAACGGAAGAGGTCATAAAGAAACCTTCATCCGGCGTACCGAAATACAAATAGAACCGCCCGTTGTGATGACGAAGCGTACCTGCCCATATACCACGAGCATAACGGTCCATCACCGTCCAGTTCAACGCATCGCCTATTTGCGTCAAATCTTCCACAATGTTGCAACAAATTTCCCAGTTGACCAAGTCTTTAGAGTGCAGCAGCGTCATGCCCGGCGAGAATTGGAAAGTGGAAGATATGGCATAATAATCCTCTCCCACCCGAATGCAATCAATATCGCTATAATCCGACGGAATGACGGGATTCACATACATACCGTTCCCTTGGTCACCCCAAATCTTCCAATTGCCCCATCCGGCTTGCTGCCCCATCAAAGCGGCACTGCTACAACAGAAACAAAAAACAAATAAAAACAAATGCTTCATACGGACTTTCTTTTTTAATCAATACTCTCGCTATTCGTCATACAAATAAAACATCCGCTCCATCAGCTTCCACTTTTGGGATGATGTGCTTCCCGGCACGCATTCTTGAAAACGGGCTACATAATCTTCCCACTCCTGCTGCCGTGGCAAATGAGAAAGCTCTTCCATCGCCGTGTCCCAATCGAAATCCAAAGGAGTTTCTACAATCATGAATACTTGCGTTCCACAAATATACATTTCCATTTCCAAGATGCCGACCGAGCGTATTCCTTCCCGGATTTCCGGCCATGATTCTGCCCGGCTATGTATTTTCCTATATTCAGCGATTAAAGCTGGATTATCTTTCAGACTCAATGTCTGGCAATAACGTTTGGTCGGCACTGAATAACTCTTTGCCGGATATCCTTGTTTCTGTGTCATAACGTTTCTTTTTTTAATGTTTCAAAGCAATAAGCTAAAAAGAGATGAGATCTCGCTACAAAAATAACAAAAGCCTGCCCTATTCCAATAAAACATTCACATAAAATATGCATCATTTTATTGGTAAGGCAGGCTTGTTCTGGTTTAACCCCAGTCTGTACATGTTACCCTAATAACAATCAATACCCGTCGTTCTGCTTCAGGTTCTTGTTAATATTCATATCACCCTGAGGAATAGGGAAGTACCGGTTATGCGCTGCCCACGAACGAGTTTCAAACTGATAATACATATCTTCATCCACCGGAGAAGCTGTAGCCCCACTTCCGCGATAATTGCGGTCATTGGGGTTGTCTGAAAGTTTTACGCCCGTAAATGTATGATTCAATACCTCTTCAGCAATACCCCAGCGAAGCACATCGAAGTAACGGAATCCTTCAAAAGCCAATTCCACTCTTCTTTCCTTGCGGACAGCCTCGCGTACAGCTTCTTGCGAAGCAAGTTCTGCCTTGGTATAACCCGGCAGATTTACACGGTCACGAATATCATTGATAGTTTCATCAAGCACACTTTGAGTCACATCGCCAGGAGCTGATTCGTTCAACGCTTCCAAATAACTCAACAAGACTTCTGCATAACGCATAAGCGGAGTATAAGTAGGTGTAGAGCCAATGTTTTCCGTAATAGAAGGGTCACATCCTTTTTTAGGACAATAGCCATTGAACAAAGGATAACGATTATAACTATCAGCCGTATTAGGTCCGTTGAAACAATCATACGTCAAGTCGTTAAACTTCGTTCCGGGATAGTTACCCAATGGAGGCAAGAAAACAGAAGCATAAAGACGAAGGTCACGATTCATATACGGGTCGTTGTCATCGTAGACTTCCGATGTCTCAATGCCCTTCCCATCCGTACAAAAGTATTCCTTCACCAATTCATTGTAAACGGCAAACTGATGCCAGCCACCATAGGCACATTCCGGATATTGGTATTGATAACGGGCAGTAGTGAATTTGTCCTCCAGTCCCATTACACAGAAGATAGTCTCAGGACTATACTCCCCGCCTATCCAAAACAGTTTCTCATAACTATCGTCTCCATTGCGGCGGTCCAGTTCATAAAGTCCTGAATCCATGACAGCCCTCAATACGGAAGCAGCCTCTCCCCAACGGTTCTATGCCAAATAAACACGACTCAACAATACACGAGCTGCGTTTTTAGTGAAACGCCCGTAAGACGAAGCGTCATACGAGTCAGGCAACACATCTATAGATTCCAACAAATCAGACTCAACCTGGTCGTATACGTCCTGCTGGGGAGTTTGCGAAATAGAATTAGCCTCCTCACGTGTCAACGTAGTCAAAGGCATGGGCACATCCTTATAATGGAAAGCCAAATAGAACAAAAAGTATGCACGCAAACACTTAGATTCAGCCATATATTGGGCACGAGTCTGCTCGCTGTCCATCGGACAATTAACCACGTTCTTCAAGAAATTGTTCTGCTTGGCTATCATCCAATAGGCGTTATTCCAATAACGTCCGGAATTACTGTTAGTAGCTATCGAGTTAGTACCCGCCATCATGGACGTGAAATTCTCTTTTTCTGTACCATTACCACCACAGAAATCCAAATAAAGCAGACCACAAGCTGTAGCAAAGTCATCGTTCGTCCACCCGCTTTGGAACGTATAACAACCTACCAAAGCCAAATAAGCGTCTTTTTCATTATTCCAAAAGTTCCCATCGGAAATGGACGAATTAGGGTTCTTATCCAATAAATCGGAACAGCCGCACACTCCCCCTACTAAAGGAAGAATACACAAACCCAACTTTATCATGCGGGCAACGCGTTTATAGAATGCTTTCATAATACTTTCATTTTAAATGATTAAAAATTAAGATTGATACCAAAAGAATAGATAGCCGTAATCGGATAATACGAAGGAGCATCTCCTGTACCGATTTCATTTTCAGGATCCCAGCCTTTGTAGAAACCGTTAACGCTATACAAGTTCTGACCACTGACATATAGACGCAACTTTTCAACACCGATTTTCTTAGTTATTTTCTTAGGGAATGTATAACCCAACTGAACATTCTTAATACGCAAGAAACTGGCATTACGCATCCAATAATCTGAAGTCTGAAGGTTAGGACTATTCATGTTCAACGTCTCAATACGCGGATATTCAGCCCACTTATCCGGATTCTCTTCTGTCCAGCAATTGTCAGCTTGCCAACGTTGGATGTTACCGTTATTATAAAAAGCGTATGCCATATACGAACCTATCAAACGCTGATATCCGCCCAAACCTTGAAGCAATGCCGAAAAATCGAAGCCTTTATAAGAAACGGACAAATTCAAGCCATAATAGAACTTAGGCGTTGTACTTCCCAATACAGTACGGTCGTATTCTGCGTCGACTTTTCCATCGGGCACACCGTCCGGACCGCTAATGTCTTTATACTTCACATAACCGGGCTTCAAGTCGCTCTTACCTACCAATTGTTCGGGAGCCGCATCAATCTCAGCCTGGTCTACAAACAAACCATCCGTCTGATACCCATAGATAATGCCAAGAGGTTGTCCCACAATACGTCCACTATTGATTTCCTCCGTAGCACCGTTAGCCAATTCTTCCACGGCGTTCTTCACCCACGTAAAATTAGGAGCTATACTAAAACGGAAGTCCTTCCCTATGCGACCATTGAAAGAAAGGTTCACTTCGATACCTTTGTTTGACACAGCACCTACATTGGACTCTCCAACTCCGCTTCCCATAATACCAGTCACTTCCATTGAAGCCAAAATATCGGACGTATACTTGTAAAAATACTCCAAACTACCGTTAATAGCCCCATTGAACATGCCGAAATCCACACCGACATTCGTAATAGCTGTCTTTTCCCACGTAATGTCCTGATTCTTGTAAGAAGATACATAAGTACCGGGAGTCAATGTAGCCGGATTACCTAACGGATAGTTATGTCCCAAATCATAAACCTGTTGATAAGGATAAGTTCCGATATTCTGATTACCCAACACACCGTAAGACAAACGCAACTTTAAATTATCAAAAACATCTGCAGCCTTGCTGTTTTTCCAAAAATCTTCTTCCGAGATTCTCCAGCCGGCTGATACGGAGGAAAGAGTCCCCAACGATTATCCTTGGCAAAACGGGAAGAACCATCGTAACGCAAATTTCCTTCCAACAGATAACGGTCCTTGAACGAATAATTGACACGTCCGAAGAAAGAAACTAAAGCATATTCATCAAAGCCACTGCCATTAGTAGCGGTTGACGCATCACCCGCACCTAATTCATACAAGAAGTTATTGGGGAACGTGTTGCGGGATCCGTCCAACCAACGGTCAGCACTTTGTTCTACTGACGTACCCGCCAACACTTTCAATCCATGTACTTCATTAAATACCTTGTCATAATTTACCAATGCCTCAAATGTTGTGTATGTCTTGTTTGTAGAATGCACAGACAATGAGGAAGGTCCTACCGTCTTGGTATCATCAAAATAAGTTTCAGCCATGTACTCTTTATCATGTTTGGTCCAATAGCTTACACCCGCTTTACCGGAAATCGAAAGCCCTTCAATCGGCGTATTCCATTTTAATTGACCAGACGCACTGACATTGCGGTTAATATAGTGAATAAAAGACTCGCCAGCCAACCAAGCTTCTGGGCTGTAGTTATCTTGATAGCCAAAACTTCCGTCCGACTTCTGTCCTGGAATGGTATTCGGCTCACGTACAGAATAACCAATCATCTGATCAATATTCTGCTGTCCATAAGGCGCATCATAATTGTTATTATACGCATTAATGTTTATATTCAGCAACAAGCGGTTGGTCAACTGAGTCTGCAAAGAAAAAGTAGCAGTCATACGCTCATTTGATGTCTTTGCCGTCAAACCATCCTGCTTGCGGTATCCAAGCGACAAACTGTAATTAGTACGTTCATTACCGCCTCTTACACTTACATTGTGCTGATGCTGAAATCCTGAACCTGTATCCAATAACCACTTCAAGTGATTCACATTAGGATAATTATCCGGGTCAGATCCGTCGCGAAATTTCTGAATCTGTTCGACAGAATAAGCTTCAGCCAAACCCATATTGCGCATTGCCATATTGTAATATTCAGCATATTCCCATGAATCAAGGAATTCAGGCAATTCTGTCGGCGTCTGCCAACCGAACGTTGCATTGTAACTGATTTGCGTCTTACCCTCTTGTCCTTTCTTTGTTTCAATCAAAATGACACCATTGGCAGCACGGTTTCCATAGATAGAAGCAGATGCAGCATCTTTCAGGAAAGAGATACTTTGAATGTCATTCGGGTCTACATCATCAATGCTTCCAGAAAGTCCGTCAATCAACACCAACGGGTCTGTTCCTGCACCAGAAAAAGTACCTGTACCACGAATCTTCACACTGGCACCTGCACCGGGACGACCTGAATTTGCCACAACACTCAAGCCTGGTGCCAAACCGGCAATAGCTTGAGCAGTACTCATAACGGGCTTATTAATCAAATCATCGGAAGTAATAGATGACACGGCACCTGTCAAATTAACCTTCTTCTGCGTACCGTAACCTACAACCACAACTTCATCCAACTGTTTGGTGTCTTCCTCCATAATTACATTCAGTATCTTCTTATTACCTACTTGTATTTCTTGATTGATATATCCTACGTAACTGAATTGAAGGACATCATCGGCAGCAGCTGAAATAGAAAAACCACCATCAAGATCGCTTATCACCCCATTTGCCGTACCTTTCACCAAAATACTCACACCGATTAACGGCTCGCCACTACTGTCTGTTACAGTACCTCTCACAATACTTTGTCCCTGTGCTTCAACAGTGCCGACAAAGCATACCATTAGCAGAAGGATGACTTTCACCTCCTGCAAAATCCTTTTACAAAAAGATCTTTTCATACACAAAAATTTTAATGTTTAAAAAAGACATAAGAGAGGCTTACCGACTTAAAAAAGCCGGCAAACCATTTGCTTATTATGATATTCTGATTACCTTACCTTGAAAACTGGAGCAATTTTATTTAATTGTTTACCAGGAAGTTCTATTGAGAGTCCTTCTGCAGTACGTTTGAAATTCACTTTTCCGTATCCCAGCAGTTCCACTTCCTTTATTTCTTCGGGATAAAGTTCATTCCCTTGTGCAAGCGATTTTACAATCACCTTTTTGTTTTCGGGCCAAGCCAAAGCCGTTACATACAAATCATCTCCCTTTTGGGTGAAACGTATTTCTTGAGCGGTAGTATTGGTATAAGAGCCTTCGTTGAATCCTTGGGCATTAATAGCGATATCCGAATTAGCTATCGGTCCTTCCCCAAACACCTTCCAAGGGGTTGTATCATAGATAGCTTCTTTATTGATGTTCATCCAGTCACCAAACTCGGTCAGGATTTTCGCTTCTTTCTCATCAAATGTTCCGTCAGCACGCAAAGGTACGCTCAGCAACAGATTGCCGTTCTTGCTCACTACATCCATCAACAGTTTCACTACATCGGCAGCTGATTTATAACGGTCGTTGTCATAAATCGACTGGTCGTAATGCCAACCGCCTAAGCAAGTACAAGTCTGCCATTTATCAGCAACAATTTCGTTGGGTGCCCCACGCTCTACGTCCCATACCAAAGCCTTGCGCTGTTCTTCATCCAATATCTTACCTGTAAGCACTGCCTCCAGTTTGCCATCATGTGTAGCCATATTGTGGTTATAGAGGTGTGCAGCAATCTTCAATCCGGCATCGCTAATCGGATAGAACGGAAGAACCGTCACATCAAAATACAAAATATCCGGATTATAGCGGTTGATAACATCCAATGTACGGTTGTAAAAGTTCGTCACAAATTCCTGCGAAGGCATGCAGACGCCATTTCCCCATGCCCATTGGCGATGTATTGCACCGTCATCCCAACTGTCTTCGCTCATCGGGTGGTTCTGCGCATAAAGGTCTTGCGGGTCATAACCTTCCCACCATTTACCTTTTTCCGTGTGGTGATAAATGTACTAACAAACCTTAAACG
>ULTX01032004.1_pt1 | contig 19927 bp, 19 predicted proteins | sample 1958041 | NCBI WGS metagenome assembly ULTX01 (sample SAMEA4835747, study PRJEB28245) | human gut metagenome | biome: gut microbiome; material: fecal sample | place: Denmark | collected 2008
GGAAGCATTTCCAACACCAAAACCAGCGGCGACATGTATGACCGCGACCCTGATGTTGACAGTGCTGAAATCGGCATCAATATGACCATTCCGCTCTATAATTCCGGCGAAAGCCGTGCCAAAATCCGCCAGAGCAAATATTTGAAATGGCAGGCGCAGGAGCAGGTTCTTGAAGCCGAACGCAAAGCCGTGGCCGATGTAACCTCGGCGTGGGAATATATGGTAGCCAACCGGGCAAAAATCAAATCGATTAAAGATCAGGTCAAGGCTAATGAAATCGCCCTTGACGGCGTTCAAAAGGAAGAAGCGCTCGGCAACCGGACGATTCTGGATGTGTTGGATGCTTATCAGGAACTGCTTAACTCAAATGTTGAGGAAGTTAAAGCCCGCCGCAACTATTATGTTTCCGGCATGAACGTGCTGATGGCCATGGGCAAATTAACTGCCGAAGATTTGAAACTAAACGTTGACATCTATAATCCTAAAAAATATTATAAAGAAACACGTGATAAATGGTTATCTTTGTCAGTTGAAAAATAATTATATAATTTTTGGTGGTAAATTATGGCTGAAGAACCTAATGAAGACCTGTCTATGGATGATATCCTGTCCTCAATCCGCAATATTTTGATGGAGGATAATGCCGCTCAACAGTCTGTACCGCAGCCCGCCCCACAAACCGAAAAAAAGGCGGAACCCGTTTCTGCTCCGGCGGCGGAACTGCCCCCGGCCATAAATACCGCTGATGAATTAAATACCGCTGACCAAGATGACGAACTTTCCGCCGAGGCTTTGCTCGGCCTGGGTGATAATGCCCAAGCGTCGGACGCTCCGGAAGATGATGTGTTCAACCTTTCCCCGTCAATGATTGTTGATGAAGCACTGGACGAACCTGTCCTCAGCAACCCCGCAGACAACGAACCGGAAATCTCGGAAGACGATATTCTTGATTTGAGCCGTCTGGCGGCTCCTTCGGCAGATGAACTGACCGGAGAAACCGCACCGGCTGCCATGCCTGTTGCCGAACCCAAACCTCAAACTCCGTCGATGCAGGCGCCGCTGGCTTCTCAGGTTCTGGCGGAGGGAGATGCGTTTCCCGCAGAACCGCCAGTCTCAGAAGAACCGGAAGTTACCGTTGACGATGTAATGAATTTAAGCAGCCTGGTTGAAGAGCCGGTTTTGCCGTCCGAACAGGAATATGGTTCGTCTGACAGTGTTTATCCGCATACGGAGGCCGAACCTGTTGCCGCCGTGCCGGAGTTTGGTTTGCCGGATGATTTGCCGCAGGAAACGGCCGACTTCTCGATTCGTGATGAAGAATTGAGTGCGGAAGAATTCCGCGAGGAGGGCGAGGGAAGTGTTGCCGTGCCGCCGCTGGATTTTGAACTGCCGCAAATTGATGTTGACGCCGAACCGATTTATGAACCCGAACACTCGGCCGCACCCGAAATCGACCCCAGCCGCGTTATGGCGAGCATGCCGCAGAGCGAAGAGCTGCCGGCAGAACCTGAAGAGGAAAGCGTTATTGACGATGCAACGCTGAACGAGATTTTGGATTTCCATGCTCAGGTTGAAGAAACCAAACCGACGGAACCGGAATATAACGAAAGTCCTTCTTCCGAACCTGAAGCGGTTGAACCGACGGACAATATTCAGGATGTTCCGTCCGAACCGGTTATTGAAACCGTTGAAGCCGAGAGAGAAACCGAAACGCCTGTCGAAGCACCTGCCGCCCCAAGCGAAGATGCGGCTGATGTTTCAGCAAATATTATCAGCAATTTTGCCAAGCTTTTTGCCGAGAAAAAAGCGGCTGAAATGCCGCAAACGGCTGATGTTTCGGAAACGGAATCCCGTCCGGAACCGGTTAAGTCGGCATCTCCGAGCATTTCCGAACTGGTGCGTGAAGCTGTTGTCCGCCAGGTGACCCAGCAGATGGATGTTAATTTTGAAAGCTATGCGCGCGAAGCCGTGGCCGCCCAAACCCAGGCCTGGCTGGATGCAAACCTGCCGGCAATCGTTGAAGCCGTTGTTTCCAAAGAAATTGAACGAGTGATGGCAAAGGTCGGTTCATAACGGCTGTTCCGGAACCGGTCTCATCACATTTGTGCTCTCAAATTGATTTTTGAGAGCATTTTGCGGTTTACAGAAACGAATTTTAATGTTAAGAAACAAGCAATTATAAACTGAATATAAAGTTTAAGGATAAAAAATGTTAGAGAAAAACTATACCCCTAAAGATTTTGAGGAAAAAATTTACGCCGATTGGGAAAACAGCGGTGATTTTCAGCCCGATATGCGCTCTTCTTCCGAGGCTTTTTCGATTGTCATTCCGCCGCCGAACGTTACCGGTGTTTTGCACCTCGGCCATGCGCTTGACGATACGTTGCAGGATATTTTAGTGCGCTATAACCGTATGCAGGGCAAAAAAGTTCTCTGGCAGCCGGGAACTGACCACGCAGGTATCGCAACCCAGATGGTGGTTGAGCGCAATCTGGCCAAAGAAGGTGTTTCCCGCCATGATTTGGGACGTGAAAAATTTATTGAAACCGTTTGGAAATGGAAAGAACAGTCCGGCGGCACAATTTGCAAACAGCTGCGCCGTTTGGGAGCGTCTTGCGATTGGTCGCGCGAACGTTTTACCATGGATGAAGGCTTAAGCCGCGCGGTTCGCAAAATCTTTGTCAATATGTATAAAGACGGCCTGATTTACAAAGCCAAAAAACTGGTCAACTGGGATTCCAAATTTATGACTGCCGTTTCCGATTTGGAAGTTGTTCAGAAAGAAACCGTCGGCAAAATGTATTACTACAAATATCCGATTGAAAACGAACCGGGCGAATTCATACACATTGCCACCACCCGTCCCGAAACCATGTTCGGCGATACCGCGGTAGCCGTTTCCAAAGACAATGAAAAACTGAAACATCTGATTGGTAAAAATGCGATTTTGCCGATTGTCAATCGTCCGATACCGATTGTCGCCGATGACCATGCCGATCCTGAAAAGGGAACCGGTGCGGTTAAGATTACTCCGGCGCATGACTTTAACGACTTTGAAGTCGGCAAGCGCCACAACCTGCCGATGATTAATATTTTGAACGAGGATGCCACCCTCAATGAAAATACGCCTTTCCCGGGGATGGATACGCAGACGGCGCGCCGGAAAACCATTGAAAAGCTGGAAGAACTCGGCCTGATGGAAAAGATTGAAGACCACCCGATGGTTATTCCTTACGGTGATCGTTCCGGCGTGGTTATTGAGCCTCTGATGACCGACCAATGGTTTGTAGACGCACCGAAACTGGCGATTAAAGCGATTGAAGCGGTTGAAAACGGCGATATGGAATTTGTGCCGAAGTCATACGAAAAAACCTATTTTGAATGGATGCGCAATATCCAGCCTTGGTGCATTTCCCGTCAGCTGTGGTGGGGACACCAGATGCCGATTTGGTACGGCCCGGACGGCGAAATCTTCTGTGAAGAAAATGTTGAAGAAGCTCAGGCTGCCGCAGACAAACATTATGGCAAACACGTTGAGCTGACCCGTGAAACTGATGTTCTTGATACCTGGTTTTCTTCCGGGCTGTGGGCCTTTTCAACTCTCGGCTGGCCGGATAAAAGCGACTATCTGGATACGTTCTATCCGACATCTGTGCTGGTAACCGGCTTTGACATCATTTTCTTCTGGGTTGCCCGTATGATGATGATGAGCATGTACATGATGAAGAAGGTACCGTTCCGCAAATGCTACATTCATGGTCTGGTCCGTGACGAAAAAGGCCAGAAAATGTCCAAGTCCAAAGGCAACACCATTGATCCGATGATTCTGGTTGAGCAATACGGTGCCGATGCGCTGCGTTTCTTCATGGCCGCCATGGAAACTCAGGGGCGCGATATCAATATGTCGGAAGCCCGCATTGCCGGTTATCGCAATTTTGCTACCAAATTATGGAATGCCGCCCGCTTCGGTGAAATGAACGAATGCAGACTGCGCTCGGATTTTGATGAAACTAAGGCAGAGCTGGCGGTCAACCGGTGGATTATTGCCAAAGCCAAACAGGCGACCAAAGAGGTAACCGATAATCTGAACGCTTTCCGCTTTTCGGAAGCGGCCAATGCCGTTTACCAGTTTACCTGGGGCTCTTTCTGCGACTGGTATATTGAGATGATTAAGCCGATTTTGTATGGCGAAGACGAAAAGGCCAAAGCCGAAACCCGTGCTGCTTTTGCCTGGGTTCTTGACCGGATTTTGGTTATTCTGCATCCGTTTATGCCGTTTATTACCACCGAACTGTGGAATAACACCTGCGATGAACGTAAATGCAAACTGATTAATTTTGCCTGGCCGAAAGATGCGGCTTTTGATACCGCGGCCATGGACGAGGTTGACTGGTCGATTGAGCTCATCAGCGCCATTCGTTCACTGCGGGCGGAAATGAATATTCCCGCCGGTGCCAAATTGACGGTTTATCTGAAAGACGGCAACGCGCAGTCCTGTGCTAATCTGCAAAGCTTTAATCAGATTATCTGCTCTCTGGCGCGTTTGGACAAGCTGGAATGTTTTGCCGCCGGACAGGAAATCAGCAAAGATATGGTTTCAGGCGTTTTCCGCGAAGGCATCATCTTGCTGCCGTTGAAAGGCGTGGTTGATTTTGCCGCCGAAAAAGAACGTTTGAAAAAGGAATTGGACAATCTCAACAAATATTTGGAAGGCTATGCCCGCAAACTGAGCAACCCGAGCTTTGTCGAGCGCGCTCCTGCCAAAGTAGTCGAAGAAGAAAAACGCCGACAGGCCGAAGCAATGGAAAACAAAGCCAAAATCGAAGAAGCCCTGCAGCGTATTGCCAACTTCTGATACAAAAATCCCCTGAAATTTTTTCAGGGGATTTTGTTTCGGAAAAACGTTTCTGACAGCAAAACTTGCTAAGGGATGGTTTTTCTGTTAGAATTAAAACTGATTTATTATTGTTTCCGGGGAGAAGGCTGATGCAGGAGAATGACGAAAATACGGTTAATCAGGAAGATGAAATGCCGTCGCAGGATACGGCGCATGAATATCCTGATCAGGAAGGGGCATCTGTGCCGGCGGAAGATGACGGAAATGAAAGCCGCTCCCGTCCCAATCGGGGAAAACAGATTTTAAGGGCAGTGACCGAAGTGGCAGGCGTAGAGGATGTATATGAAACCGTTGCCGTTATTGTAAAAAAAGATGAAAACGTTACGCCGAAAGAGAAAAGAAAAAAAGTTTTGGAGAATTGCGACAGAATGAAACGGAAAATAAGCCGTCTGTTTCACCGGTAACCAACGCTGCCGATAATCGGGAAACAGCAGCTCCGGCAGTGACGGAAGAAAATATCGTCGCAGCAGCGGAAATAAATATGGAAAATATCACCGAAATAACGGTACGGCACGAAACACAGACGGAAAATACGAATACGCAAGCCGATACTGCATTGCCGGAAACGGTTGCGGAGGAGTTCAAAAATAATATGATATCCGGGCACCAACGCCTGCAGGAAGTCAGAGCAAAAATAGCAGCCCGAAAAAACAGTACGGAAGACAATCCCCAAACGGCGGCAGACGATATTGCCTTGATACGAAGTTTGCGAACCCGTCCTGCCCGGCAGACGGTTATCCGCCGGCCACAGAATTTCAGCGCCGAAAGAATGATGTTGCTGCAAGCGATGCAACGCTGTTAGTTTTGTAATAAAATCATGATTGTCTAGGATTTAAGCCCCCTTTTCATGGTGGGTTTAGCGTAAAGATGTTCTTATAAAACATGTTATAATGCTGCTGATTTCTGTTTTATATAAGAAGAAATTAGCAAAAGGGGCGGATAAACCGCCCCGATTTACAATTTAATCTCCATACCGTCATAAGCCAAGTCAACCTGCGGTGGCAGCAGGGATTTAAAACTCTCATAATCAACTTTTGCCGAAAGATGCGTCAAAATGGTTTTTTGAGGCTGTAATTGCTCCAGATAAGTCTGTATTTTTATCCAATTGCTGTGTCCGTTGCGCACCTGCTGCATTCCGTTGTTGCATTCCAAAAGCAGCAGGTCCAGTCCATGCAGGCAGTCCAGCACTTGTTGCGTCAGATTATCGTAGTCGGTTACCAGGGCAAAGTTTTTATAGCGAAATCCCCAGCTATGAATCCGGTTATGCGGCAGTTCAAAACAGGTCCAGTCCATATTTTCAATCAGATTATTGCCGTTTTTTATTTCAAGCCAGCGAATACGGTCTTTACCGTTTTCCTGATAGGTTCCGAACATATACCCGTAGCAGCGTTTCAGTTCGGCCAGAGTTTCTTCCGCGGCATAGACGTTAATCTGCTTTCCGAGCAATGCAGCCGCTCTGAACAGTTCAGGTACGCCGGCGATATGGTCATAATGTCCGTGAGTTAAGAAAACGCCGTCGATGTCGGTAATATTATTGGCAAGCGTTTGCAGACGAAATTCCGGCCCCATGTCAATTAAAATTTTATGGCCGTTGTCTTCCAGATAAACCGAAAATCTGGATCGTTGGTTATACGGGTGAGTGCGGTCTTTAATTTCACCCCAGTGGTTAAAGCACATCGGCAAACCGTAAGCCGAGCCTGAACCTAAAATTTTAATAATCATTTCCCCGCCTTTCGCTTATATCTTAAAAAAATCCCCCGTAACGGTCGCTGCGGGGGATTTTTTTATAATGAAAAATTACTTTTTCAAAATAGACTTACCGGCATAAACCGCCATATCGCCCAGTTCTTCTTCAATACGAATGAGCTGGTTGTATTTAGCCATACGGTCAGTACGAGACATCGAACCGGTTTTAATCTGACCGCAGTTGGTGGCAACGGCGATATCGGCAATCGTGGTGTCTTCGGTTTCACCGGAACGGTGAGACAAAACAGCGGTGTATTTGTTGCGCTGAGCCAAGTCAACGGCTTTCATGGTTTCGGTCAGAGAACCGATTTGGTTAACCTTAACCAGAATAGAGTTGGCTACGCCTTTTTCAATACCCATTGCCAAGCGTTTCGGGTTGGTAACGAATAAATCGTCGCCGACCAGCTGAACTTTGTCGCCGATGGCGTCGGTCAGCATCTTCCAGCCTTCCCAGTCATCTTCGGCCATACCGTCTTCAATGGAGAAAATCGGGAAACGGTTGCAGAGGTCTTTATAGAATTCAACCATCTGAGCGTTGGTGTAAGATTTGCCTTCGCCTTTCATCTCGTATTTGCCGTTTTCATAAAATTCGGAAGAAGCGGCGTCAATAGCCAGGACAACGTCTTCACCCGGCTTGAAACCGGCATCTTTAATGGAGTTGACAATGAAAGTCAGAGCTTCTTCGGCAGACTGCAGATTCGGAGCGAAACCGCCTTCGTCGCCAACGTTGGTGTTGTGGCCGGCTGCTTTCAGGTTCTTTTTCAGAGTATGGAAAATTTCGGCGCCCATACGAACGGCTTCTTTGATTGAAGAAGCGGAAACCGGCATAATCATGAATTCCTGAATGTCAATCGGGTTGTCGGCATGCTGGCCGCCGTTAACGATGTTCATCATCGGAACCGGCAGAGTGCGGGCCATGGTGCCGCCCAGATAGCGGTATAGCGGCAAGCCGGCTTCTTCGGCCTGGGCTTTGGCAACGGCCAGGGAAACGGCCAAAATGGCATTGGCGCCCAGACGGCCTTTATTTTCGGTTCCGTCCAGGTCAATCATGGCCTGGTCAATGGCAATCTGGTCTTCGGCATCCAAACCGGCCAAAGCGTCATAAATTTCTTCGTTAACATTGTTAACGGCTTTTTCAACGCCTTTGCCGCCGTAACGTTTCTTGTCGCCGTCACGCAGTTCGACAGCTTCATGAACGCCGGTAGAAGCGCCGGACGGAACGGCAGCGCGGCCGAAAGCGCCGGACTGCAGAACAACGTCGGCTTCAACGGTCGGATTGCCGCGAGAGTCCAAGATTTCTCTGGCATGAATATCAACAATAGCACTCATTTTTTTCTCCTAATTAATTTATAAAATGAACTGCGTATAACTTCCTGCATTTTGAGGCGAATGTCAAGCACAACTATACTTATCAGTAAGATAAAATGCATTTTATGCCGGGCTCGGAAGCGTCGTAAAACTATTCGGTTGCCGCAAAAATTTGCAGCCCAAAGGGCGGAATGAAAAGCTGCCGGAGGACTTGGCTTTTCGGCTTATCGTGCTGCGGCCGTTTGTCCGGGATTTTTTTATTGCAAGTTAATTTTTGAACGGTTAAATTAAAAAAAACGATTGAAAGGAGCTGCCCATGTTTTCGGAAAAATGGCATAAACGTTTTATGGAAGTTGCGGAATTGGTTGCCACCTGGTCAAAAGACCCTTCAACCAAAACCGGTGCGATTGTCGTCGGCCCTGACCGTGAAATCCGTGCCACCGGCTATAACGGCCTGGTCAGAGGCGTAGATGATAATAAGCCGGAACGGATGGAGCGCCCGACCAAATATGATTTTTTTGAACATGCCGAACGCAATGCCATTTATAACGCCTGTCTGACCGGAACCTCGCTGAAAGGCTGCGTAATGTATGCCACTCACGCACCCTGCACCGACTGTGCCCGCGCCATTATCCAATCGGGAATTAAAATGGTGGTAACTCACGAAGTCAAAATTGATGAAAATACTCCGCAGAATACCTGGCGCGATAAGCTTGCTTTTTCCGAGCAGATGTTTCGCGAGGCCGGCATTGAATATTTAACGCTCCCGCGCGAAAAATAATCCAGTCATCTTTAAAACCGCATATTTTGAACTATGTCACTTTTATGAGACGCCGCACTTTAAAAGTTTAATAGGTCATATTATCTATAACCCAGAGATAAATTAATGACATATTAAAACTTTTGGTGTAAAAAACAAGCTGCCAAAGTTAGTACCATAGGAGGTTATACGTATGAAAGTTCTCATAGCCGACGACCATGCCTTATTTCGTGACGGCCTTAGTCTGCGATTGGAAAAAATTGAGCCTAAGTCCGTCATTTTTCAAGCTGCTAATTTTACCCAGGCATTGAAAATTCTTGATGATGAGAAGAAAATCGATTTGGTAATTCTGGATTTGGATATGCCGGATATGAATTGGGAAGAAGGCCTGGCCGAACTCCGTCAAAAGGCAAACGGAGCCCGCTATGTCATCGTATCTGCTTCCGAAGATCCCCGCAATATCCGCAAATCGCTGGAGCAGGGAGTTTGCGGTTATATTCCCAAACGTTCCGAACCGAAAATTCTGACCAGTGCCCTGCAGTTGATTTTAGACGGCGGAACTTATTTGCCGCCTTCCGTGCTTGAGCCAAATCCGGCCATCTCGGGGTCGGAGAAAAACAGCGCAACGGCGCCGGTTTCCAGCGGCAAAACCTTAACCAACCGTCAGCAGCAGGTTTTGGGATTGGTTGCTCAGGGAATGTCCAATAAACAGATTGCTTATGAAATGGGTGTTTCCGAAGCGACCGTTAAACTGCATATAAATGCCTTGCTTCGTTCGGTCGGTGCCACCAATCGGACACAGGCGCTGATCCGCGCCCAACAGATGGGGCTGATTTGACTGCCGGAAATTTTTCAAACCGCAACCGTGTGTCGAACCACACGGTTTTTCTTTGCCGGAAAAATAATAAAAAGCCCCCCCGGGAGGGGGCTATGGAGTTAGTTGTGGTTTTTAATGATATTGCCGCAGCAGGCCGCTTAAAACACCTTGAATCTTAACCCGGTTGGCCGGAAGCCTGCGGGTCTGATAATCTTTGTTGCAGGGAATAAGCAGAATATCGTTTTTGTCCCGCTTAATGACTTTAAGCGTTGCTTCGCAGTCATCTACCAGAGCAACGGCAATTTCGCCGTTGTTGGCGCTGTCCGTTTTTTTGATAATGACCGTATCACCGTCCAAAATGCCGGCTTCAATCATCGAATCCCCTTCAATGGTCAGGGCATAAAACAATCCGCGGTTAACCATTTCAAACGGAACGGAAACCTTTTCATTCTCGTCGGCAATGGCTTCAATCGGGGTTCCTGCCGCAATTTTTCCGTAAAGGGGGATTTGCGCTGCTGAATTCTGTAAGGCGGTTTCCCGCTTTTTTTCTTCTTCAATGATTGCGCTGGGCTTAAACTTGGGAAGTCTGACAACTTCCAGCGCCCGGGCGCGGTGAGGGAGCTTTTTGATAAAGTTTCTTTCTTCCAGCGCGGTAATCAGCGCATGAATGCCGGACTTTGATTTCAGGCCGACGGCTTCTTTCATCTCTTCAAAAGAAGGAGAACAGCCGGTTTCTTTTAAAACTTTGTTGATAAACATCAGCAGTTTGTATTGTTTTTCGGTCAGCATCCGTTTCCCCTAAAAAAAGTAGAACAAACAATATATTTGTTCTACTTTAGTTCTTTTTCCTTGTCAAGGGTGATTAACTGCGTCCGGCGCTTTTTTTGCGCTTGAGCTGACGATAGTCGATCAAATCTTTGGCCGGGGCTTTTACCAGTTTCTTCTTTTTTTTGTTGTTTGAAGCCAGTTTCCGGGCAATTTTCAATTCCTGCATGTTAAGCTCTTTCGGGGCCTTGGGCAACAGTTCCGTCAATGGTTGCAGCTTCAGCGGCTGTATTTTTGCGGCCTGAGCGATTTTTTCGGAATTGGCGTTGCTTTTTTTCTTGACGGAATCCTTTTGCTGAGCCTGTTCTTCAAACCAGGAGCGCATGTCGCCGTGCCCGGGAACGGCCTGGGCAACCAGCGTTGCGAATTGCGCCGTTTTCCAGTCAACCGTGGTGTCGTTCAACAGCTTGATCGCTCTGGTCTGAATGCTCTTGTTGCGCGTGAGCGTTTTGATGAATTCCTCCGAGTTGAGAGAAGCTTCGTCGCCGCCGTGTGTTTCGATAAATTTGACGGCCTTGTTGGCAATAGCTGTTCTTGACGCCGGCCTTTCCACCATAATCTGATGCATCAGCGACAAAACGGCCGGATGAAGCTTGCGGACGCTGGCTTTAACGCCGGATTTGTTGATAATATCCTGAACGGCCTTGAAATTATCCTGATTGTAAACCTCAACCATATACCATTCGAAAGCTTCGGTCATTTGATGTTCGTGCTGTCTGGCGGTTTTCTGCCAGTTGGCTTTGCCGACCCCGCCTTTTTTCAGGGACTGGTAAACCTCTTTGTATTTTTCGTGATTTCCCAGCCATTTCAAAAATTTCTGAGCGTGTGCCGGGCTGATTTGGTTAATGCCGCGGTAGCCGCCTTTGTCATTCCAGGTGGCAATTGAGCTCGGGTTTTTACCGATACCGGCACCGTTGGTTTCATAAGTCGAGGCCAGCCAACAGGGAGAACCGTTGCAGACTTCGTTGTAATATTTGCCCGGGTAAGCCCGGAAAACGGCGCTGAATTCTATCGTCTTGGCGTCATTGCTTCTGTTTGGAGCCGCTGTGACTGACGCTTCGGTCGTGTCGATTTTGCGGTCTTCCGAGCGTCCTCCCGTTTCGGCCGCATGCGAATTAAGGCTTTTGCCGCTTAACAGCAAGGCCAACCCTCCGATTTTTACCGAACGGGGGATTCTGATATTTTTTGCTTTTTCGATAAGGTCAAATTCATTGGCAAACTTCCAGGCTTTCTTCAGAGACTGCGAAGTTTTTTCCAGCCAGATTTTCCACCCGGTGCGGGCGGTCGTAGTTTCTTCTTTTTTCATCTTTTTCTCCGTTTATTCAATAAAATTATAGTATCCGTCACTAAAAATGTCTAGAGCAAAATCATACTTTTTTATTGAAAAAAGGAATGCTTGTGTATATAGTGCTTGCTAGATTTTAATATAGATGAAATGGAAATTTTAATATGAGCGAAGAGACCAATATTCACCGTGAGTCCCGCCTGGCCAAATTGCGTGCTTTGGAGGAGAGCGGTTACAATCCTTATCCTTATCGTTTTCAACCGACGGCTTTTGCGGCTGATTTGCAGGAAAAATATAAAGACCTTGAAGCCGGTACCGACACCGAAGACCGCGTAACGGTTGCCGGCCGAGCCATGGCTGTCCGCAACAGCGGCATGTTTATCGACATTAAGGATAAAAGCGGCAAAATACAGGCTTTTTGCCATAAAAACCATTTGTCTGAAGAAGAACTGGCCCGCCTGAAAAATCTGGACGTCGGCGATATCGTCGGCATCAGCGGCTATATCCGCCGCACGCCGCGCGGAGAATTGTCTATTGCCGCCGAAAAGTTTGACATCATTGCCAAGTCGTTGCAGGCGCTTCCCGAAAAGTTTCACGGTCTGACCGACGTTGAAGCCCGCTATCGTCAGCGTTATGTCGATTTTATCATGAATGACGACAGCCGTGAAATTTTTGAAAAACGCTGCCGGATTACTTCTGCTGTCCGCCATTATTTTGAGGACAACGGGTTTCTTGAGGTTGAAACGCCGATGCTTCACCCGATTATGGGCGGCGCCAATGCCAAGCCGTTCATTACTCATCACAATACGCTGGATATGGATTTATATCTGCGCATTGCTCCGGAGCTTTATTTGAAGCGCCTGGTCGTCGGCGGATTTGACCGCGTGTTTGAAATCGGCCGAAACTTCCGCAACGAAGGCATTGACAAAAGCCATAACCCGGAATTTACCGCGCTGGAAGCTTATCAGGCTTATGCCGATTACAACGACATGGCCGAACTGATTCCGAACCTGATTGCTTATGTTGCCAAGCAGGTTCTCGGTACTCCGGTTATTCATGTCGGCGAGCATGAAATTGACCTGAGCAAGCCATGGGTTAAAAAATCGATGATTGATTTGGTTAAGGAATATACCGGAGCTGATTTCCTGACTGCCGAAACACTGGACGACGCCAAGACTTTGGCCAAATCGGTCGGTGTTGACGCTTCCGACTGCATTTCCTGGGGCAAGGTTATTTCCGAGGTCTTTGATGCCAAAGTTGAAGAACATCTGATTCAGCCGACCCTGGTTATGGATATGCCGCGCGATATTTCGCCGCTGGCAAAAACCCATCGCAGCAATCCCCGCCTGGTCGAACATTTTGATGCCTATATCGCAGGCATGGAAATGGGCTGTGCCTATTCCGAACTGTCTAATCCGCTGGAACAGCGCGCCCGCTTTGAAGCGCAGTGCGCCGATCGTGAAGCCGGTGATGATGAAGCTCAGATGCTGGATGAAGATTTTGTCGTCGCTTTGGAAAACGGCTTTCCTCCTTCCGGCGGTATGGGAATGGGAATTGACCGCCTGGCTATTCTGCTGACCGGAGCTTCCACCATTCGTGACGTTATCGCTTTTCCGACCCTGCGCAAAAGAGATTAGCCTTGACCAAAGCCCGCCTGAAATCATCTGCGCTTGGCAGAAAACTGAAGAATATATTAAAAAAAGGTTTTGCCGGATTGCGGATGGTTTTAGCCTGCGGGCTTTTTCTCGGCCTTTTTTTCTGGTTGCTGCATCAGCAGGAATATCGTTTTAAAAACGATGCGGCCAAAACCGTCGGTGAAACGGCTATTGAAATAAGCTATCCGGGTATTATGGGCGCAGAAACGGCGGTGGAAGAGGCCGTCTCACAGGAAGAAAACACTCTGCCGCAAAATTTTTCCGATGGCCCGATTGAAGAAAAATATTTAATTGCCGATGAAATTGAAAGCGGCGTTTCTTTCCCCGAGCAGCCGGTGGAAGCCCGTTTGTTGCAGGAGCTTCCTCAAGCTGCGGCGGTAGCCGTTAAGGAAAGCGAAGAAGATTACTCCCATTATGAAGAAAATCTTCCGGTAAATGTCATTGATCAGGGAAAACCCTGTATTATTCATGACAACCGCCGCAAAATCAGGGACATGAACATAAAAGTTTATGCCAAGCCTCCGTATTTCGGAGACCGTCCGGTGATTGCCGTTGTCATTGACGATATGGGAGACAACGTCCGCCGCACCCGGGACATAAGTTCTCTCCGGGCACCGATAACCGCTTCGTTTCTGACTTATCCGCCGCAGCTTGAAAGGCAGGTCTCCCGCTCTTTGGCCGCCGGGCATGAAATAATGGTCCATGTGCCGATGCAGCCTAAATCCAATATCAATATGACGGCGGATATTTTAACGGTTGAAATGACTCCGCAGCAGGTCAACGATAATTTTCGCCGCATGCTGACAAAATTCCGCAATATCCGCGGTGTAAACAATCACATGGGAAGCCGTCTGACCGAAGATCGTCCGCGTATGGCTGAGATTATGAAGGTTTTGAAAGAACAGGGATTGTTTTTTCTTGATTCCAAAACCACGCCGCATTCGGTCGGAGACCGTGTCGCCCGTGAATATGGTGTCGGCTATGCTACCCGTAATGTCTTTCTTGATAATGTCAATGAACTCGGCTATATCCTCAAGCAATTGGCTCAGACCGAAAAGATTGCCCGCAAAAACGGTTATGCCATTGCTATCGGTCATCCCAAATCTCAGACTTATGAAGCTTTGAAGCAATGGTTGCCGACCTTGGAGCAAAAGCAAATCAGGCTGGTTCCGCTCAGCCACATCGTTACGGCGTTAAATCCCCGGCCGTCGGAGGGGACTGAGGTTAAAAAATAAGGGAGCCGGAGCTCCCTGTCTTGTTACATCGGACAATTGCAGCTTTTGAATTCTTTGTCATAACGCTGATGGTCTTTCATAATTTGCTTATGTTCTTTCATCAGTTCTTTATGGTCTGCCATAATTTGTTTATGCTCTTCTTTAATCTTGTCCATTTCCTTTTGCAGCTTTTCGGTAATATCCATTGTTTTTCTCCTAACAAATTGCTTACGGCAAAAATATAAGCCGGACGGATAAAAATCCAAGCCCGGCTTATCCTAAAGTAGGGGACGTTTATTGAAAGTCCTTGACGGCTTTGTCGGTAGCAAAATCTGCCGTCCGGGAAATGGTATTGTTGACTGATTCGGCCAAATAAGTGTCATAATAGTATTTGCCGCCGTAAGCCAGTGCAGCCAGAACAATCAAATAAAAAACAGTTTTCATTGCCAATCTCCTTTGTTAATAAGCGCCAGTCTATGTCATGACGGTTAAAACAGCATTAATAACGCTTGATAACACAAAATAAATGATTAAATCCCTAACGAAATTTTTAATAAAAAAGGAGAGAAGTATGAAAAAGTGCTGGCTTTGGGCGCTTCCGGTCCTGTTGACGGGCTGCGCCAATACCGTAGAGGTTAAAAATGCCGCGGATTTCAAATGCGGTGAACAGATTATCCACGCGGAAGTGTTTGATGACAACTCAATGATTGTGCGGATTAACGGCGTGAATAACGTCCTGACCAAAGTAGCTTCCGCCTCCGGCGAGAGATATGAAAATATCGCCAGCCGGGTTGTTTTCAGCCAAAATGACGGCGATACTTATCTGACCATTAATAACCGCCGCTATCCGCTGTGTCAGGAAATTGTCAGATAAACGGCTTAATCGATAACCTTGACATATTCCTGATAGCGTTCGGCATACTGAGCTTCATATTTTTGAGCAATCTCGACCAAAGACTTTTGCTCTTTGAAACGGTTAATCAGCGTTTCGTCGGTTTTCACGCTCAGAGTTTCGGTGGCTTCGTCATAGGCCAGAGTAAGACGGATTAACTGAGCCTGAAGCGGAAAAGACATAATCTGGTCGTAATAGGTTTTGCCCAAACGGAATTTGGTTTCCAAATTCGGATTTTCATTTGTCAGGCAGCGGGCAACCGTTGTCTGACGGATAAATTCCATAATTAAAATCGGCGAAAAAGGGGCTTTCTGTTCGTTGTTTTCCATTTGTTTCTCATCGCGGTAATGTTGCAATGGATATAAGTTAATCCAATTCCCTGAAAAAATAAATATGTTTCTGCCGACTTGTGCAGGCTTGTCTGAAAAGAAATTATTCTGCATAAGTAATAAAAAAAATAGACGTGCCTCGAATAATGGTTTATAAAATTTAAAAGTAATAATTAATAGTTACATATCAGGGGAGAGGCCGTGAACAACAATTATATAACGATTACCGCTGTCAGCCCGGCCGAAACGGATAAAAGGCCCGGCAGTGTAAACCGGAGAATGCTTCTCTGCCGCCGGTTTCAAATTTTACCGCAAAGCCTGAAACTGACCGTCAAAACGTTTATTGCCGACGATAGGGAAATATCCTCAGAAAACGTCGGCTTTTTTGTATCTGGTGATTTTCGTTGTTTAAGAGAAATATAATGCGCAGAGGAATCAGAAACCGGCCCGCCAAACCATACAGTCAGGGCGTTAAAATTGAAAACAAACCTTTTTCTTCCGGTTATTTTCCTCAGGTCAAAAAGCCGTGCAGCTAAGCGAAAATGTTATTGCCTGCCAGGTAAAAATATTGTAGGTTAGCCTCAGCAAAAGGAGCAGTGAATGCAGATTTCAATTATAATTCCGATTTATAAAGTCGAAAAATATCTCCGAGAATGTCTGGAGAGCATTAAGACGCAGAATTTTCAGGATTATGAAGTATTAATGATTAATGACGGGTCACCGGATAACTCGGAGGTTATCTGCAAGGAGTTTGCTGCCGGCGATGCACGTTTCAAATATATCCGGCAGGAAAATCAGGGCGTTTCCGCAGCGCGGAATAAAGGTCTGTCTCAGGCCCGTGGTAAATATGTCTATTTTATGGATCCGGACGACACCTTCAGCTCCGATTTTCTGGAAGCTCTGTATAATGAGGCCGAAGCCGGCGGTGCTGATATCGTTTTGAACAATTCGGTGCTGATAGGGCTTTCTCCCCGTAAGGTGTTGCAGCTTAAGGATATTCCGAACGGCTGTTATGATGCAGATATTCGGAACTATTTTGTTGACGGGTATTTGTGGTATAAACTTTTCCGCAAGGAAACGATTGACCGGGCGCAAATTGCTTTTTTGCCGGGCTGCCGTTTCCGGGAAGACGAACTTTTCGGAATGATGCTCTATCCTTATTGCCGCAAATTCAGCGTTATCCGGCAGGGATATTACTATTATCGCCAGCACGGAGAATCCGCTTTGGCTTCCGTTTTGAAAAACCGCAAGGCTTATAGTGAAACGATTGCCCGCAATTTGGAAACAATTTTTCGTTTCTATAAGGAACGCGGACTTGATGAATATTTCCCGATTGCCCTGCGTCTGCTTCCATATTTTCATGAATGGCATAATCCCCGCCATTATTGGCAGACAATGCAGCAATTGAATATGCATCTTGATTTGGAAAAATGGAGAGATTCCCTGCCGATTCATCTTCGTTTGTCCTTGTTGCCGCAGAGCTATCCCGCTTTCCGTCTGCGAATGTTTTGGCTGTACGGTTCCGGCGAACTGAAAAAAATCCGCAAACAGATGTTGTCGGTCAAACTGAGCAAGAAACACAAACTGATTCGGATTTTAGGGATAACACTGCTGGAAAAGGATAATCGGGATATAAAAAATAAAAAAATTGCATAATTTTAATTTTTTTGCTTGACCTGATAAAAAATAACCAGTATATATGCTCTCGTATTCAAATGGTCCCATCGTCTAGAGGCCTAGGACATCGCCCTTTCACGGCGGTAACACGAGTTCGAATCTCGTTGGGATCACCACTAAAAAAGCCCTCATTATGAGGGCTTTTTTAGTGGTCAAATCCGACGAGGCCGAACGAGCAGAGTTCGAGACTGAACAACGTGAAGGACGGCGTAATGAGCATAGCGAATAGCCAATCTCGTTGTTGCAACGCAGTTGCAAAACTTTTCCAACGTTAAACGCATTACCCCTAATGACAATATGCTTAATAAGTCCTCAAGTTAATAAAATTTGCAAATAAGGCATTAACTTCCTTGATTGCAGAAAATATCATGTTAGTATATCCCATAAGTTTAATTTCATCAAATTTTACAAGAGGTTGTAAATGGCGGGCAAAAATAACGCGAACATTGGTTTTGAAAAGCAAATTTGGGGTGCAGCTTGTGAGCTTTGGGGGCATATTCCGGCGGCAGATTATCGCAAAGTAATCGTCGGGCTTATCTTTTTGCGCTATATTTCTTTTGCTTTTGAAAAGCGTTATCAAGAGTTGGTGGCAGAAGGTGATGGTTTTGAAAATGACAAAGATGCCTACACCGAAGAAAATATATTCTTTGTACCGGAAAAAGCTCGTTGGAGCACGATTGCCGCAGCGGCACACACACCGGAAATCGGAATTGTGATTGATGAAGCAATGCGTGCCATTGAAGATGAAAATAAAGTTTTGAAAAATGTTTTACCCAAGAATTACGCCAATCAAGATTTAGATAAACGCGTTTTGGGCAATGTGGTGGATTTGTTCACAAATAATATAGATATGTCCGGAACGGATGAAGACAAAGACTTGCTCGGTCGCACTTATGAATATTGCATTGCTCAGTTTGCCGCTTATGAAGGAACCAAGGGCGGTGAATTTTATACACCGTCAAGTATTGTTAAAACGATTGTTGAAGTCTTAAAACCTTTTGATAACTGCCGTGTTTATGATCCTTGCTGTGGTTCGGGCGGAATGTTTGTTCAATCGGTTAAATTTTTGCAAGCTCATAGTGGCAATCGCAATCATATTTCCGTATATGGACAAGAATCCAATGCCGATACTTGGAAAATGGCTAAAATGAATATGGCAATACGCGGGATTGATGCCGACTTTGGTCCTTATCAAGCCGATACATTTTTTAATGACTTACACCCAACTTTGAAAGCCGATTTTATTATGGCTAATCCGCCGTTTAACCTTTCCAACTGGGGACAAGACAAATTGCTTGATGACGTGCGATGGAAATATGGTATTCCACCGGCAGGAAATGCCAACTATGCGTGGATTCAACATATGATATATCACCTTGCACCCAAAGGAAAAATCGGTTTGGTTTTGGCAAACGGCGCTTTATCTACTCAAACCAGCGGCGAAGGAGAAATCAGAAAACGCATTATTGAAGCCGATTTGGTGGAAGGTATTGTCGCTTTGCCGCCGCAACTGTTTTATAGCGTTACAATTCCGGTTACTTTATGGTTTATCAGTCGCGATAAAGCACAAAAAGGCAAAACTTTGTTTATTGATGCGCGCAAAATGGGTTATATGGCAGACCGCAAACACCGCGATTTCACGGATGAAGACATCAAAAAAATTGCCGATACCTTCACTGCTTTTCAAGAAGGAAATTTGGGAGATGTTAAAGGCTTTTGTGCCGTAGCCAGCACGGAAGATATTGCTAAACAAGATTATATCTTAACCCCCGGGCGATATGTGGGGATCGAGGAGAAAGCCGACGATGGCGAACCCTTTGAAGATAAGATGAAACGCCTGACAACTGAGCTTAAAGATATGTTTGAGCAGTCCGACCACTTGCAAAACGAAATCAAAGAAAAACTCAAAGCAATCGGCTGGGAGATGTAGGAAGATGGCAAAAACAAGAAAATTAAGATAGTGCAACAAATAAAGGACAAACATAATGGTTTCAATATTTTGCACAAGAGCAATAAATGTACTAGATAATACCAGTTTTCTTGATCGGGGACAATTATTTATTAGTTTTTTAACTTTTCTTATTGCGTGGATAGCATTATCTACTTGGAAAAAAGAATTGCTTGGAAAGAAACAAATTAATTTAGCAATGGATATTGTAGAAAAAGTCTGTAATATTGAGGATTGTTTATCAGCTATAAGAAGTCCATTAACAACAGCCACTGAAAGTGATGAGATAGAAACAAATATAAAAAAAGAATTTAACCAAGATGAACAGCCGCAAGTTCATAAAAATAAGTTGTATTATCTTGCTCCTGCCTATCGAATTACAAAAAATTGGAATAAAATTCAAGATTTCCTAGCATTGAGAAATCAAGCAAGATTATATTGGGAAGATGACATCGTAGAGTTATTTGATCGTATTTCACATTTAATTGCAGATGTACGCAATGCATCAATGATGCTATATAATTATAATGATTTAAAGCCAGATTTAATTAAAGAATTTGAATATAAAATATGG
>ULTX01003774.1_pt1 | contig 19861 bp, 10 predicted proteins | sample 1958041 | NCBI WGS metagenome assembly ULTX01 (sample SAMEA4835747, study PRJEB28245) | human gut metagenome | biome: gut microbiome; material: fecal sample | place: Denmark | collected 2008
GCGGCCCCATCGTGGGAGCCAAGCCGTGGCACCGCGAAGGAGGCAAACTGCGCAAGACACCGCGCTCGCTCGTGATGCCCAACCCCAACCAGCGCGTACGCCTCGCCAGTGCGGACGGCGTGGAGTTCTGGGGCAACGTCATCTATGCCAAGTCGTGGGACACCCTGCCCAGCGACGCCACTCCCTTCTATGTGGGACAGTTCCGCGGCACCAACCCCATCACGATCCAGAACCTCTGCAGCGGCGGTGCCCTCGACGCCAACGGTGGTGGTGTGTTCAAGGATGGCATGTTCCGCTTCGTGAGCTATTTCAGCTTCCTCGGCGAGATCATGGGTCAGTACTATGAGTACGACATGGACACCTGGGAGATGACGCGTACCGAGGATGTCAGCAACCGCCCGGACCTCTATTGCTTCGACACCGATGTCGATCCTATTACTAATAAGGTGTATGGTATCGCTTACAACAGCGATTTCTCGGGCTATGCGCTCAACGTCATCGACTATGCGAGCCTGACGACGCAGACCATCGGCAACCTGGATGTCTATTTCCTCGGCTTTGCCATCAACTCCAAGGGTAGCATGTACGGTATCAGCAGCACGGGTAAGCTCTGCAAGATCAGCCGTACCACGGGTGCCGTGACCGAGATCGGTCCTACGGGTCTCTATCCGCTCTACCTGCAGAGTGCCGCCTTCGACCGCAATACGGACAAGCTCTATTGGGCTGCTTCGTTTGAGAACTCGCCCTCGGGTCTCTACGAGGTGGACACCCTGACGGCAAAGGCTACGAAGGTGGCCGACTTCCCCGACGGCGAGGAGGTTGTCTGTCTCACCGTGGCGGAGGCCCTGACCGACGTGAATGCGCCGGCCAAGATCAACGACCTCTCTGTCTCCTTCTCCAAGGGCAGCACCAGTGGTGTGGCTACGTTCACCGCTCCGACCACGACGTTTGGTGGCGAAGCGCTGACGGGCACGCTGACCGCTTCCGTGCGTATCGAGAATGGAGAGCCCGTGACCAAGTCGTGCCAACCGGGCGAGAAGGTGAGCATCGACATCACGGCCTCCAAGGGCGACAACGTCATCTTTGCTGCCACCAGCAATGCAGCAGGACGTAGCCCGCTGGCCAAGACCACCGCATGGGTGGGACCGGACAACCCCAAGGCTGTCTCCTCTCTGAAACTGAAGATCGACCCTGAGACGATGAAGTCCACGCTGACTTGGCGTGCGCCGACGCAGGGTACACACGGCGGCTATGTCAATGGTCCGCAGGTCACTTACGACATCGTCCGCTACCCAGGTCGCGTGACGGTGGCTAAGAACTACACCAAGGTGAAGTTTGAGGAAACCCTCGAGAAGGGCAAGCTCACTTCCTTCTTCTATGTCGTGACCCCGGTCTATGAGGGTCTCTACGGCACACAGGCCACCTCCAACAAGATTCTCATCGGCGACGCCTGCGAGGTGCCCTATGAGGAGTACTTCAATACGGAGGAGGACTTCAACCTCTTCACCATCGTCGATGCCAACAACGATGGTAGCACGTGGGAGTATAACGCTACCAATGGCGTAGCCTACTGTACGTTCAGCTCAATGCAGGCCAGCGACGACTGGCTCATCACGCCGGAGATCCACCTCACCCCGGGCCGCAAGTACAACTTCTCCTTCAGTGCCCGCCGCGGTATGACCAGCTATCTCCAGCAGATTGGTGCTTCCTTCGGTGAGGGCCTCGATCCCTCTACCTATACCGAGATCGTCCCGAGAACGAACCTTCCCGAGAACGAGTGGGTCAACCTCAAGACGACCGTGACGGTCAAGGCTGACGGTGTCTATCACTTCGGTCTCCACGACCAGAGCCCTGTGGACGGCTACCGCACCTACGTGGACAGCATCCTCGTCACCGAGGGCCCGCTGCTCAGCTCTCCTGATACCGTGACCGACCTGACCATCGTTCCGGGCGACTACGGAGTGGGCGAGGCTACCCTCACCTTCCGTGCCCCGACCAAGGCCATCAACGGACAGACGCTGTCTTCTATCTCCAAGATCGAGGTTCGCCGCCGTGCGGAGACTGAGGACCTCATCCACACGTTCACCAACGTCACGCCGGGTCAGCAGCTGACCTTCACCGACAATGGCGCCCTGGATGGATTCAATACCTATATTATCACCGCCTATTCGGGCGACGAGGCCGGCGAGCCTGCCGAGCACCGCGCCTATATCGGATTCGACATTCCTGGCATGCCGAAGGATGTCCGCGCCACGTCTGGCCTCGATGCCATCACGGTCGACTGGAAGGCTCCGAGCACCCTGGGTGTCAACGGTGGCTATGTGGAGCCCGATGAGCTCACGTACAATATCTATACGCTCGACCTGGAGGCCCTCGACTTCGTGATCCTCAAGGAGGGTGTGAAGGGTCTCTCTTATCAGCCGCAGGTTCCTATGTACGGCGTGCAGGACCTCCACTACTTCGCCGTGAGCGGTGTCTCCGACGTAGGCGAGGGCGAGTATGAGGCGTCCAACCTGGTTATCTCGGGTGCTCCCTACACGCTGCCGTTCAGAGAGTCCTTCCGCAAGGGCAACCTCGACAACAGCCTCTGGTGGGTGGATACCGACGACTGCTTCTGGCCGAAGAGCTACAACTCTGCCGACGATATCATCGGTTCTGCCGACTGGACGCCGAAGGAAAAGGGAACAGTGGCTTCCTTCAACTCGGGCAAGATCTCTCTCAAGGGTGCTGCCAATCCTGTGCTGCGCTTCTGGCACAATGGCGTACCGGGCCTGGACTACCACCTGCGCCTGGAGGTCATGACGCCGGACAACAAGACCGTCGAACTCAAGGATATCGACTATAGCAAGCTCACGGGCGACCGTCAGTGGATCGAGGAGGTTGTGGACCTTGGCGACTATGCCGCCTACGACTTCATCGTACTGAAGTTCCTCGGTGAGTGCAACGACAAGGAACTCCAGCGCCTCAGCTTCGACGCCGTGGAGATCTACGACGTGCTTGGCCACAACCTCTGTGCCGTCAGCACGAAGCCTACGCTCACGGGTACGGTCGGCAACGTAATGGAGGCCGGCGTCACCGTCCGCAACATCGGCGAGAACGTGGAGGACAACTTCACGATCGACCTCTACCTCAACGGTCGCAAGGTGGCCAGCCAGAAGGGTGGTCCGCTGGATCCGTTCCGCTCAGAGACCTACTACCTCAACTTCACTCCGAAGGTGGAGGATGCAGGCCAGTGTGAGGTCTATGCTACCGTACAGCCCGCCAGCGAGGATGATGATCCCAGCGACAACACAACGGCGAAAGTCAACATCAACGTCAAGGAACCGGAGCTGCCCACCGTCACCGACCTGTCGGCTAAGCGCGAGGGCAACAACATCAACCTGGCCTGGACGAAGCCGACGAATACTTCCCGCACCGTCGTGGAGGACTTCGAGAGCTACCTGGCTTGGAGCAATGGCGAGAAGATCGGCGACTGGAAGACAGTCGATGGGGACAAGTTGCCGACGATCGGTATCAGTGGCTTCCTCTTCCCGCATTGCGGAGATCCGATGGCCTACATCATCTTCGATCCCGTCGAGATGGGTCTCAGCTCTCTCCCGCGCTTCGTAGCTCACTCGGGCACGCAGTATATCTCTTCTTGGGGTACCTACAATGAGTCTGCCGACGATGGTGGCAAGAGCGACGACTGGCTGATCTCTCCGGAGCTCGACGGTCGTGCACAGAAGATCGACTTCTGGGCCAAGGCTGCTTCCCTGACCTACGCACCGGAGGCCTTCGAGATCCTCTACTCCACCACCGGCGACAACGTCGAGGACTTCAAGCTCATCAGCACCCACGAGGCAGAGGGTGACGCTTGGTACAACTACGAGGCCAGCCTGCCCGAGGGCACGAAGTACTTCGCTATCCGTTGCGTCAGCGAGAACAAGTTGGCTCTCTTCGTCGACGACATCACCTATCACGAGGGTCAGTTGACCATCCTCAACTACAATGTCTATCGCAACGGCGAGAAGATCGGCACGGCCAACGCCAACGCCACTTCTTTCAGCGACGCAGGCAACGATGGCGACATCTACACCATCACCATCGTCTATGACGAGGGCGAGTCAACCTTCAGCAACGAGGCCGGCATCACGCTCGGCGTAGAGGAGCTGACCCAGGGCCGACTCAATGTGATGACAGGTCGCGGCACCGTGACCGTCAGCAATGCCAATGGCAGCGACGTCACCATTCTCACTACCGACGGACGTCAGGTGGCCAAGGCCGACAACGTCGATAAGAAGACCTTCCATGTGCAGCGCGGCACCTATCTCGTGCGCGTCGCCGAGCATGTCTTCCACGTGGTAGTCAAGTAATCGGATTCATAGCAAGAGGACAAGCAGACCAACCAACGCTCCCAGAGCGGGTCTGCTTGTCCCTTTAACCAATCATTAAAACAATAATAACTATGTACAGAATCAGACATCTGCTGCTCCTGCTCACCGTGCTCTTTGCCGGATACAACGTACAGGCGCAGACACAAAGTCCGTACAAGTACGACTTCAACTCGCCGATCGACACCTCCGACCCGGAGTTTGCGCCCTTGGGCTGGGGCCATATCGTCGATGCGATGGTGGTTCGCTCCAATACCTACTACGTCCAGTACGCCTATCAGGCTACGGGCGGCGTGGACGATTCGGGCTGCCTGCACATCGGTTCTCAGACGGTGACGGACAGCCTCACCCAGACCCAGACGCTCAACGACATCTTGGTGCTTCCTCCTGTCGGAGGTACGGTCACCGTCGATGTGAAGGCGTTGAACTATGGTAGCGATATCAAGTTCTATTATGTCAACTTCGAGGACGGTAAGTTCACGACCGATGGCGTCATTGACATGCCGGTTCCCGAGCTTTCCGAGGACCGCTTCTGCACCATCACCGTGCCGGAGATGGCCGAGGGTACTTACATCGGTATTCGTGGCAACAGCGTCCTGATCGACAATGTGACGGCTGCGACGGCTGAGGTGACTCCGCTGCCTCGCATGAAGGTGCTCAAGGTGAGCGATGCCAATCCCGAGTATGTGGATGCGGCAAGCGATGGCAACTTCACGCTCAACTACTCCGTCCAGCTCCGCAACAACGGACAGCGCGACCTCAAGGTGGGCGATGAGAACTACTCGCTCTCCCTGGTCAACACCACGCTCAACAACCGTGTGGTGGGCACGACGGTCATGACGGAGGATCTCGCCCTCGGCGCTGAGACCACCGCCACGCTGACTGTCACCCTGCCTTACGCTTCTTATCCCAAGAACTATGCTTACGCCGTCCGCGACAACCTCACGGGCGATCTCACGCCTTGTGGCGAGCGCCAGGCCTATCCCTACGAGCCCGTGGCAACGATGCTCGACCGTAGTGGCAAGCCCGTAGGCGACGCCATCGACCTGGGCATTGTCCAGGGCGAGGTCACCTACTCCTATCTCCTGCGCAACGACGGTGCTACGCCGCTCGATATCACCAATGTCTCGATGACGGGTGGATTCTCCACCGCCTTCAAGGCCCAGCAGGTCGCTCCCCACGCCGCGCTGACCTTCCCCATCACCTTCGGACAGGTGGGTACGGAGAACCAGGGCACGCTGACGCTGGAGACCAACAGTGGCACCGTGGAGATCGCGCTCTCGGCTACCTCTGTGGCAGCAAACGAGATGTATGCCAACTTCGAGAATGGCAAGATGCCGGCCGGCTACATCGTCGGCGATAGCTGGTTCATCAGCGATTTCCCCCTGCAGGCCAACCTCCCCAACAACATCTATTGCGCCCAGGCGCAGTATGACGTAGAGCCTACGCGTCTGATCACGCCGATGCTGAAGGTGAAGAGTGGCGACGTGCTCCATTTCGATGCTGCCCGCCGTGACGACGCTACCTTCCTCCGCGTTTACTATTCTACCGACAGAAAGAACTGGACGCTTGCCCACACCATCGAGGGTACGGGTACCGACAACAACACGTTCAGTCCCTTCAACCTTATCTCCGACTCTCGCTACAGTGGCGAGTTCCGTTCCTACACGGTCGAGAACCTGCCCGCAGGCAATCTCTACCTCGCCTTTGAGTCGGCTGGTGCGCGCCTCGACAACATCTACGGCATGGGTTATGCGAAGATTTCCCACGACGTGATGTTCCAGCTTCTCAACCTCCCCACCGTGGCTACCGTCAATAGCGAGAGCCAGGCCAGCGTGAGAATCGTCAACAACCACCCGGCCGATATGGCCAAGGGTGCCTACGCCGTCAGCCTCTACCGCGACGGCAAGAAGGTGGCTACGGCTGCAGAGGCTGAGTTCCTCGCTGGCGAGAGCCGCCTGTTCGACCTGACGTTCACGCCGCACGAGGGTGGCACGGCCAACTACTATGCAGCCTTCGAGGTGGGTGGCCAGATTCTGTTCACCTCCGACACCGTGGCAGTGCAGGTACTTGCCGAGACGAGCAACAGCCTCGTCCAGGTCGGCAAGCCCACCTTCCCCGTCACCAACAACAGCACCCCCGTTGCTCCTTATTATAAGCACAGCGAGAGCGACGCCATCTACAAGGCCGCTCAGTTGGGCCTGGAGCCTGGCACCCGCATCAAGGGTATCATCATCCGTGGATGGAACGAAAGCAAGGAACTTCCCACCAACCTGAAGGTGTGGATGTGCAACACCGACGATGCCGTGTTTACCTCGCCCTTCGCTGTCCACAATACCGACACGATGCAGCAGGTCTTCGACGATGTCTGCACCTTCCCGATCGCTGGCAACAAGACCGAGACCGCGGAGATGATGAACATCACGTTCAAGAACTCCTTCGTCTATGACGGCCGCAACCTCAGCATCTTCATGCACGCCGACGTGCCGTCAGGCTATTCCAACGTGCGCTTCGAGACCGACAAGTCTTACCTTCAGGGACAGTCTGTTCATCGCAAGTCTGATTCCGACCTCGCCGACAAGGACTTCACTCTCTCCGAGGATGGTGCTCCTGTCATCACCTTCGTCACGGAGAGCACGGCTTCCACGCCGCTCACGGGTGTGGTGACTGCTGAGGCCGACGGTACGCCTATCGCCCATGCCAACGTCACGCTCACTGCCGACAACGTGCAGTACGCCGCTACCACGGCCGAGGATGGCAGCTATCAGCTCAACGTCTTCAAGACCGATCGCGCCTACACCTTCCGTGCCGAGGCCATCGGCTACGAGCCCTACAAGCAGGAGGTCAGCAGCTTCGCCGAGGCTGTCAACGCTTCCCTGAAGGAGGGCCACGGAGTCTATATCGACAACGTCACGATGCCGGAGACCTTCACGGTCAACAACCGCTCCAACATCTTGGTCGATGTGATGAACATCGAGCCTACCGACCTGGAGGCTGGTGCCTGGACGGCCAGCCTGGTGGACGGCGAGGGCTATGAGAAAGTTTCCTATGCCACGCCCGCTCTGAAGGCAGGCGAGAAGGCGACGCTCAACTTCCGCTACACGCCGCACGCCGAGGGCGAGATGGTCCTCCGTGCCAAGATCGTTGCCCATGGCACGACCGCTCAGTCCGCGCTCTTCCAGTATGTCGTTGCTCCGGAGTCAACGGGTGGCAGCGTGCAGGTGCTCGATTCGACCAACCTTGCCGACTATGCCGTGCCTGTCCGTCTCTACGACAAGAACTCTGAGAGCCAGACCATCTACACGGCCGACCAGCTCGGCATTCCCTCTGGTTCTACGATCCAGCGCATCGCCTTCCGCGGCTACCAGAGTGGCTTCACCACCAAGGAGTATGAGGCCAACCTGCGCGTCTATATCGAGAACACCGACGACGACTACGAGCTCGGTTTCGTCGCTGCCGACACGACCGCTATGACCCGCGTCTATAACGGTACGCTCGAGGTCAAGAAGGATGGTACGAAGAAGAATCCTGCCGAGGTGATCGTCGTTGAGATCCCCGAGGGCTTCCGCTATACGGGCAAGAACCTGCGTCTCGCCTTCCATGTTGAGGCCAGCGAGTACACGAAGATGGCCTTCGTCACCGACAAGAAGGTGAGAAACTCCTTCTACCGTGGCGATGACAACCTCGACAAGTTGGCCAATGCCTCTTGGGACCAGAACGAGTCGCCGGTGATGTATCTTGAGGTACAGAGCACGAACGAGTTCTCAGGTCATGTCACCAATGGCAAGGGTGTGGCCCTCGCCAATGTCAGCGTCCAGCTCCAGAGTGGCGACGTCGTCTATAACAGCATGACCAATGAGGAGGGCTACTACCAGATGAAGGTTGCTCAGCCGCTGCTGAAGTACAACGCCATCTTCAAGCTCGACACCTACAAGACCGATACCGTCGCCGTTGACTTCCTCAAAGGCGATGTCGTCCTCGACCACCAGATGGCTCGTCCGTTCCGTCTCACGGGTTGCGTGAAGGGCTTCAATGGTGCCACCACCGACGTTCTCGACGATGTGACCGTGAAGCTCGTCCAGGGCGACATGGTGCTCACGACCGAGACCAACGACAATGGCAACTACGCGCTCGACGTCCGCGACGCTGAGGGCGAGTACCAGCTCATCTTCGTCAAGGAGAAGTATCAGAGCGACACGACCGCCGTCACCTTCGACCAGCAGTCGATCGTCCGCGAGGCTACGCTCCTCCGTCTGAACACGCTCTCTGGCACGATCTATGCCAAGCGTGGCGAGGCCGATCCCGAGCCGCTGATGGGTGCCACCATCAATGTGCTGGGTCTTGCTGGCGCCACGGGCAACTTCATGCTCGAAAGCGATGCCGACGGCCACTTCTCTGTCGATATTCCTGCTGGCAACGGCCTCTATGGCATCTATGTCACGATGGTGGGTCTCAACGCCGCCAACAAGACGGTGACGATGAGCGCCGACGATTTGCAGGCTCCCGATATCATCCTGCTCGATGCTGCCGCAGCCGGAGTTGATGGTGTCGAGATCAACGACGCTGCCCGCCAGGGCGATGTCTATACGCTCAATGGCGAGCTGGTGGGTCGCAACCTCGACCTCAACACGCTGCCGAAGGGCCTCTACATCGTCAACGGCCGCAAGGTGGTTGTCAAGTAATCGACTTCATTTGTAGTCTGGGCGACTACTATGCGCGCCCATGACTTCCTTCTATTTCCCTTCCCCTTTCGAGGCATCAGTCCTCGGAAGGGGATTTTTTAGTATGCGCCACTTGAAATAATTCTCCACTTTCCTCGTTTATATTACGACGTAGTATGTCGATTGCCTATATTACGCGTAGTAGGTCGATAGCCTATGTTATGACGTAGTAGGTCGATAGCCTATGATGCGACGTAGTATGTCGACGCCGAAGGTCCGCCCTTTTGCCGTGGTGGCAGGGTAGGGGACCGTTTGGCACGAAACGAACAAGAAAGAATGGAAAAAGGAATCAAAGGTTTTGTCCGCGACTTGGTGTCGCTGGAGAAGAAGCCCGTCCGCGGCCTGCTGGTCGTCGAGTGGGTGGTGATGGCCTACCTTGCCCTCACGCTTTTGCTGATATTGTTCTTATACACGAAGTTGCCCGAAGCCAATCTGCTGGTGATGGGCCGCATCCGCGTGCTTGCTATGACGGCCGCCCTCTGGCTGGTCTATCGTCTGTGGCCCAGCCGTCTGACGCGCCTCTTCCGCATAGCGGGCCAGATGAGCCTGCTCGGCGTATGGTATCCCGACATCTATGAGATCAACCGCGTGCTCCCCAACCTCGACCACGTCTTCGCCACGCTGGAGCAGACGCTGTTTGGTTGCCAGCCCGCCTTGCTCTTCCACGAGTGGCTACCATCGCCCTGGTTCAGCGAGGCCTTCGATATGGGCTATTTCAGCTACTACCCCATGATAGCCCTCACCGTGTTCTACTACTTCTTCTGCCGTCCCCGGGAGTTTGAGCGCGCCTCGTCGGTGGTGATGATCTCCTTCTTCCTTTTCTACCTGATCTTCATCTTCGTGCCCGTCGTGGGCCCCACGTTCTACTATCATGCCATTGGCATGGAGAACGTTGTGGCGGGCGTCTTCCCCAGTCTCCACGACTATTTCAACACCCATACCGCCTGCCTTCCGTCCCCTGGCGACCCTGCGGGCCTCTTCTACCAGCTTGTCGAGGAGGCCAAGGAGGCTGGCGAGCGTCCCGTGGCTGCCTTCCCCAGTTCCCATGTGGGCATCAGCACGGTCTGCATGCTCCTTGTCTGGCACGCCCGCAACTACAAGCTGCTCCTTGTCCTCGCCCCGTTCTATATCCTCCTTTGCTGTGCCACGGTCTATATCCAAGCCCACTACCTCGTCGATGCCCTCGTCGGACTGCCTACGGGTGTGCTCTTCTTCGCCCTCTCGATGTATTTCACCCGCAGGATGGGCAAAGCCCAGTAGATCTTATGCCATAGATATAAAAGACGAACCAACGAATGGAAATGATAGATAAAAGCATAAAGTCCATGAAGACCAGCGAGACGCATCCCAGGGTGTCCATCATCACCGTGACCTACAATGCCGAGTCGCTCTTGGCACGAACGCTGCAGAGTGTGCTTGCCCAGCGCTACGCCGACAAGGAGATTGTGGTGGTCGATGGCCAATCCTCCGACGGCACGGTGGCCGTCATCAAGCGCCATGCCGCCGCTATCCAGTCGTGGGTCAGCGAACCCGACCGGGGCATCTATGACGCGATGAACAAAGGCGTGCGGATGGCCACGGGCGACTGGATTCTCTTCATGAATGCAGGCGACACCTTCGCCAGCGACGACGTCCTTCAGCGCCTCTTCGACGCTGTGGATCCAGCGCAGGCCGACGTGGTCTATGGCGATGTGGTGAAGGGCGGCGTAGTGAAGGCCGCGCCGCGCCAGTACCGCCTCTACCATCGGATGTTGTTCTGCCATCAAAGCGTGTTGACCCGCCGCTCCTGCCTGCTCGACACTCCCTTTGATATCCGCCATCGTCTCTCTGCCGATTTCAAGTTCTTCCTCCTTCAATATCAGCGCGGTGCCCGCTTCCAGTATGTCCCTCTCCCCGTGTCCGTGTTTGATACGGGCGGCGTCTCCAACCGTTCCCGTTCCAAAGGCTTGCTCGACAATATCCGGGTGGTCTGCGAGGTGATTCCCTTCCCCCAACGCCTCCTGTTTGTGGCGCGCCTGGCCGTGCCCTATCTGATGTGTCGCTTGCGGGGCAAGTGACCTTTCCCCCCTCGTTCCCTCCGCTCCTCCTCCAGCCCCCCGCAGAAAGTATTTGGCCCAATTATTTGTGTCGTTCGGCGATAATTCGTACTTTTGCAGATGATATTGCCGTATATGATTTCAGTAGTCATCAACACTTATAACGCCGAGCGCCACTTGGCCGAGTGTCTCGAAGCAGTCAAGGACTTCGACGAGATCGTGGTCTGCGACATGGAATCGACCGACCGTACCGTAGAGATTGCCCAGCGCTATGGCTGCAAGATCGTGACCTATCCCAAGGGCGACTGCGTGAGTGCAGAACCAGCCCGCACCTTTGCCATCCAGAGTGCGTCGAGCGAATGGGTGCTGGTGGTCGATTCCGACGAGATTATCACTCCCGAATTGCGGAAGTATCTCTACGAGCGCACCCAGGCCGATGATGGCGTGAAGGGACTTTACATCGCCCGTCTCAACAAGATCTTCGGTGTCTATAACCGGGGATGGTCCAACGACTATCAGTTGCGCTTCTTCATCCGCGAGGGCACCGAGTGGCCTCCCTATGTCCATACCTTTCCCAAGGTCAACGGCAGGGTGGAGAAGGCCCCGCGACAATACAAGATGCTGCACCTGGCCGATGAGACCACCGTCCAGTTGATAGCGAAGATGAACCAATATACCGACAGCGAAGTGGACAAGAAGGCCGACCGAGGCTTTGGCGTTGTGGCGTTGTTCACCCGCCCGTTGTTCCGCTTCATCGCCAGTTTCTTCTTCCGTGGCGGTTTCAGAAACGGCAAGCGTGGCCTCCTTGGGGCCATTCAGGAAGTGATCTACCAATTGGTTTTGGTGTCCAAGATAATAGAGAAAAAGCTTAGGGAACAAGCGTGATCGAGTCGTGCGCCACGAGCCCAACTCCTGTGGCCGTCGGCGTGGTGCTTTGACCTGCCCACCATGACGGGTACAGCATTCATGCTTTTCTCTCATTATATATATAAGACAAAACTATGGAGCATATTTGGGGACAAATAGGGTTGGCATGCTTGCTCTGGCTGGGCAACTACGCCCTCTATCGTGCCTGCAACCACGGCATTTCGCCCAGTGCCAAACTACAACAACTGTTGCGTTACCTGCCCGCCTCCCTCGTGGCCGTGCTTCCGCTGGCCGTGACGGAGACCTGCGTCCTGCAGTCGGCGGTGCTGAAACTCTGGATCGTCGCCGAGCTCTGGGCCGCGGCTTTCCCCTTGACCTACCATCTGACCTACCGCAAGATCTCCCCCGACTACGACAACCAGATCGACCCCGCCTTTGCCATCTATCTCTTTGGCATCCTGGCTGGTCTCTCCGTCCTTCTTCCCTCCCTCTGCGTGGCTCCGCTGCTGGTGTTGTCCCTCGTCGCCCCGCTGTTTCTGATAGGCTATTACCTCCTCTACCATCACGTCATCGACATGAATGGCATGCTGTTGATCCGTCAGACCAATTACAACGAGATCATCGAGTTTTTCCGCTCCAGCCCTTTGTGGAAGACCCTTGCCGGCCTCGTCTTGTTGTCAGGCCTTGTCCTGGCCTTTGTCCTGATCGGCCAACCGCTGGCCGTCGGTGCTGCCTCGCTATGGAGCAGCGCCCTCATCGTCGTCCTGCTGGGCGCGGTGGCCCATTATCTTTTCAAGCCCCGCCACAGCCTCTTCTCCCGCACGGGACTGGCCAAGCTCTACCTCGACGTGAGCGAATACGCGCGCAGCAACAGTCGCTATGTTCAGAATCAGCAGCAGCGCATGGAGCACCTGGAGGCCCGGGCCCTCCATCCCTTGTCCGCCCCCCACACCTTCCTGCTGGTCATCGGCGAGTCGGCCACACGCGAGTATATGAGCGCCTTTGTGCCGATGGCGGAGGACACAACCCCCTGGATGCGCGCCCTCAGCGAGGACAGCGCCCATTGCGTCCTCTTCCCCCACGCCTACAGTTGCGATATCCAGACCGTGCCCTCGCTGGAGAAAGCCCTCACCGCCTTCAACCAGTATGATGGCGGCCAGTTCTACACCTCCACCTCCATCGTCGATATCGCCAAGCGCCTGGGCTACAAGGTCCACTGGTACAGCAACCAGGGCCATCTCGGTGCCGCCGACACCCCCGTCACCTTGGTCGCCGAGACCTCCGACGTGGCCAAGTGGACCAACCAGCAGTTGGGCAAGAAATATTATGACGAGGCGCTGCTGGACTTCCTCGGCGAGGTCGATCCCACCCGCAACAACCTCGTGGTGCTCCACCTCAAGGGAAGCCACTTCAACTACGAGAACCGCTTCCCCGAGGCCTGTCGCCAGTGGGGCGATGCCGACAACCACGACCTGGTCCTCAACTACAAGAACTCCCTCCACTACACCGACAGCGTCCTTCGGCAGGCTTTCGACACGCTGCGGGCGAAGTGCCACCTCCAGGGCATGATCTATTGCAGCGACCATGGCGTCGTCCCCAACCGCCAGCGGTTGCCCAACTTCTGGGGCTTCGGCTACACCTACATCCCCCTGATGGTGTGGATGAGCGAGGAGTATGTGGCGCGCCGTCCCGAGCGGGCCAAGGCTCTCCGTGCCAACAAGGACAAATACTGGACCAACGACCTGCTCTACGACCTGGTGTGCGGCGTGCTCGACGTGGCCAGTCCCGACTATAAGGAGGAAAACTCCCTGGCCTCGCCCACCTATCGCTTCGAGCGCGACGACCTCACGATCATGAAGGGGACGATCCGCATTGCCGACGACCAGGACGGCGCCCCCGGGTCCGCCTCCACCAACTAACCCATACCGACTTTTATGCAGAAGATACTTTACTATACGGTCTATGGCCTCCTCTATGGCCTCTCCTTGCTGCCGTTGCGCTTGCTCTACGTGCTGAGCGACGCCATCTATCTCTTGATATACCACGTCGTCCACTACCGCCGCCGCGTCGTGTGGAAAAACCTGCGCTCCTCCTTCCCCGATCGTACGGAGGCCGACCTGCGGCAGATAGAGAAAGACTTCTACCATTGGTTTTGCGACTATGCGGTGGAGACCATCAAGTTGTTCTCCATCAGCGAGAAGGAGATTCGCCGCCGCATGGTCTTCAAGGGCTCCGACCGTGTGGACGAATGTCTCCTTCGTGGCCAGTCCTGCGCCATCTACCTGGGCCATTACTGCAACTGGGAGTGGGTCACGTCCCTGCCCCTGTGGGTCTCGCAGAAGGGCCAGTGCGGCCAGATTTACCATCCGCTGGAGAATGCGGGCATGGACAAGATGTTTCTGACCATCCGCCAGCGCTTCGGCGCGGTGAGCATCCCCATGGCCGAGTCCATCCGTCGCATCATCGCCTATCGCCAGAAAGGCATCCCGACCGTCGTCGGCTACATCTCCGACCAGAAGCCCTTTTGGTTCAACATCCACCATTGGTGCGACTTCCTCCACCACGACACCCCCGTGCTCTCGGGCACGGAGCGCATCGCGCGCAAACTGGACCAGGCCGTCTTCTACCTCGAGGTCAGCCGTCCGCGCCGTGGCTACTACGAGGCCGAGTTCAAGCTCATCACCCTCGACCCCAGCCAGTTTGAGGAAAACCAGCTGACCGACCGCTATTTCCTGATGCTGGAGCACACAATCTGCGCCCACCCGGCCTATTGGCTCTGGAGCCACGACCGCTGGAAGCGCACCCGCGAGCAGTTCAACGACCGCTACTATGTGAAAAACGGCAAGGTCTTCGAGTACGACGTGCCCCTGAGCAAGCGGAAGTGACAAGGGCCTCGCAGACGCCGTCCCCCTCTGACTTGCCCTGGCCTCTGCGCTCCTTCAGCGCGTCATGGCTAAATGGCTGAAAAACATGCCTTCTGGCGCGTTTCTTGAGCCCGAAATCCCCTTATTAAGATTATTTTGCGTTTTGTATTCAAAAAAGTTGCAAAAGATTTGGTGGTTTCAAAAAAACGTTGTTAATTTGCACCGTGATTAGGAATCACGGGCGATTGTACGCAATCTGCCAGCAATGCACTACTCGCGGGAGCGTAAGGTAATTGATGAAAGGTAACAGCAGAAATCCACTAAAGGGATGGGCGGTTGTTCTCGGTCATTCATTTCCCCACGCCTCCGCGTTTTTTTGTGCAGCCGAATTTCCTTAATAAAATAGAATACGTTTAAACCAAATAACGACGATATGGAAGTAAAGAATGCATTCGCGGGGACTTTGGAGTCAGGTGACATCCTGGTTCAGATTACCCCCTCGGAGGAAGATAGCCTTCAGATCGACCTCGACTCGACGGTAGAGTACCAGTTCGGCGGCCAGATTCGCAAGGTCATCAAAGAGACATTGGAGAATTTGGGCGTGAAGAAGGCCCATGTGAAGGCTACCGACAAGGGTGCCCTCGACTGCACCATTCGTGCGCGCGTCACCGCTGCCGCAGTCAGAGCCACGGGCAAGGATGTCTGGGAGGATTAGTCCTCGGCCACGTATCCTTGGAATCTATACTAACGGAAGTCTAAACAGAACAAAGTAACCGACAGAAGAAGTATGCAGAGATTAAGAAGAACTATGATGTTCGTGCCGGGCAACAACCCCGGTATGATGCAGGACGCCTTCATCTACGGTCCCGACTCGATTATGCTCGACTTGGAGGACTCTGTGACGATGGCTGAGAAAGATACCGCACGTTTGCTCGTTTACAACGCGCTGAAGACCATCGACTACGGCACGACCGAGATGGTGGTGCGTGTCAACCCGCTCTCCACGCCGTATGGCAAGAAGGACATCGAGGCCGTCGTCAAGGCTGGCGTCGATGTGGTTCGTATGCCGAAGACGGAGACCGCCGATGAGGTGCGTGAGATGGAGGCCGAGATCGAGCGCGTGGAGAAGGAGATTGGCTGCCTTGGCCGCACGAAGATCATGGCTGCCATCGAGAGCGCGCTGGGCGTGGTCAATGCCTACGCCATCGCTACCGCCTCCAAGCGCATGATGGGCATCGCTCTTGGCGCCGAGGACTATTGCGCCAACCTCAAGACGCAGCGCACGCCGGAGGGCATCGAGCTGCTGCTCGCCCGTCAGACCATCGTCGTGGCTGCCCGTGCTGCTGGCATCGACGCCCTCGACACGGTCTATTCCAACCTCAACGATATGGAGACCTTCCGCAAGGAGGTGGAGCAGATCCACAAGATGGGCTTCGACGGCAAGTCTATCATCAACCCGCGCCAGATCGATATCGTCAACGAGGTGTTCACCCCGTCTCAGAAGGCCATCGACAAGGCCATGGCTGTCGTCGGCGCCATCAAGGAGGCCGAGAAGCGCGGTTCGGGTGTGATTGCATTGAACGGTAAGATGGTCGACCGCCCCGTCGTCCTTCGCGCACAGAGAACGATTGATTTGGCCGTTGCGGCAGGAGTTATAAAGAAGGAGGATTTGGCATGAGCAATTTAGAGGAAAGACAGGCTTTGATCGGCGAGATGGCCGAGCACCTGAAGAAGAATATTTATCACAGCGAGGAGCGTAAGATCACCACGCCCCGCAAGGAGTATCAGGCTGAGAGCCAGAAAGTGGTTTCTCTGGAGGAGGCTATCCGCCGTTCCGGCCTGAAGGACGGCATGACGATATCCTTCCACCACCACTTCCGTGGTGGCGACAAGGTGCTCAACATGGTGATGGACAAGATTGCCGAGATGGGCATCAAGGACCTCCACGTGGCTGCTTCCAGCCTGAACGACGTCCACAAGCCCCTCATCGAGCACATCAAGAATGGCGTCGTGACCCGCATCTCCACCTCCGGTATGCGTGGCGAGCTGGCCAAGGCCATCAGCCACGGCATCCTCAAGGAGCCGGTGGTGTTCCGTTCCCATGGTGGCCGTGGCTCTGCCATCGCCAATGGCGACATCCATATCGACGTGGCCTTCCTCGGCGCTTCTTCCTGCGACCCGATGGGCAACTCCTGCGGTTTCTCCCGTTCCGAGAATGCCAAGAGCATCTGCGGCTCCCTGGGCTACGCCCTTCCCGACGCCCGCTATGCCGACAACGTGGTGATCCTCACCGACGACCTCGTGAGCTATCCCAACACGCCGACCTCCATCTCTGAGCACGATGTGGACTGGGTGGTCGTCGTCGATTCCGTCGGCGATTCTTCCAAGATTGCCTCGGGTGCCATCCGCGACACCAAGAACCCGCGCGACATCCTGCTCGCCAAGGAGGCTTGCAAGGTGATCGTCAACAGTGGCTACTTCAAGGAGGGCTTCTCCATCCAGACTGGTTCTGGTGGTGCCTCGCTGGCCGTCGTGAAGTATCTGCGCCAGACGATGATCGACCAGAACGTGAAGGCTTCCTTCGCCCTCGGCGGCATCACCGCCCACATGGTGAAGCTCCACGAGGAGGGACTCATCGACCACCTGATCGACGTGCAGTCGTTCGACAAGGTCGCTGCCGAGTCCATCAAGGTCGATCCGAAGCACAAGGAGGTCTCTGCCAACGAGTATGCCTCTGCCGACGAGCCCGGCGCCGCCACGAAGTTCCTCGACATCGTGATCCTCTCCGCCCTGGAGGTGGACGTCAACTTCAACGTCAACGTGCTCGTGGGTAGCGACGGTATCATCCGTGGCGCCATCGGTGGCCACCCCGACACCGCTGCCGACTCTGCCCTGAGCATCGTCGTCTGCCCGTTGCTTCGCGGCCGCATCCCGTGTGTCGTCAATGAGGTGACCAACCTCATCACGCCGGGATCCACCGTCGATGTCGTCGTGACGGAGTATGGCGTGGCCGTCAACCCGCGCCGTCCGGATCTCGCCGAGCGCATGCAGGCTGCCGGCATTAAGCTCGTCACCCTGGAGAGCCTCCGCGACCGTGCCCTCCGTGTCATCGGCACGCCCGCCCCGCTGCCTTTCGGCGACAAGGTGGTCGGTGTGGTGATGAACCGCAACGGCGAGGTGATGGATGTCATCAAGAACATCAAGGACTAATCCTTCATACAAAATAGGAGAAGATGGCGATTGGCCTGCCCTGGTGCATGGCCAATCCCTCTCCTCCCTTATTGATTTAAAAAAACAACCATACGTTGATGGAAATCACGCTCGAACAGCTATTGAAGAGCCGCGACCAGCGATGGGACAGGGAGAGGCGCCTTTTGCAGGAGTTTCCTGGCCAGACGCTTGTCGTGCTGACCGTCGTCATGCCGGGCCGCGTCAAGCGCAATGCCCAGACGCGCGTCATCGCCCGTGCTGCCGAGGCTGCCGTCCAGGCCTTCCTGGGTCCGAAAGTGGTGCTCCGCTACACCAACGACGCGCCCACGGGCTACGAGGCCTATTGGATCGTGCGTGCCGAGGCGCGCAGCGTGAAGCGGCAGATGTGCGGCATCGAGGATTTCCATCCCCTGGGTCGGCTTTTTGACCTTGATGTCATCCAGTCCGACGCTACCCCTCTCTCGCGCACCGACGTTGGTTTCGCGCCGCGCCGCTGCCTGCTCTGCGATCAGGAGGCCCGCTGGTGCATGCGCAATCATACCCACACGCAGGAGGAGATTCTCCAGCGCATCGACGAGATGGTGAGAGAGTTTAACGCTGAAAACTGACGCTTATGTATGCCGACTACGAGATAAGAGAAGTGCCCATCGGTTATGGACCCGCTCGCCGCAAGGTGGAGGAGTTTCTCGGAAAGCGCACCTTGCGACTCGACAAGGTCGATTACTACGAGGCCATCTACCCCTGTGGTGGCGACGAGATGCTGGCCGTCGGAGGCCTCTTGGGCGACGCCATCCGTTGCATCGCCGTCAAGGAGGGCATGGAGGACGAGCACCTGGCCAACCGCCTGGTGTCCCATCTGATGGTCATCGTGCAGCGTCGGGGCTACCCCACGGTGAAAGTCTTCACCAAACCCAGCAACAAAGCCGTTTTCGAGAGCCTGGCCTTCGAGACCCTGGCCGAGACCGACAGCGTGGTCTTCATGGAGAACGGACAGATGCCGTTGCGGGACTATCTGCTGAGCCTGGAGCGGCTGGCACGCCCCGGCAAGTCGGGCGTGATCGTGATGAACTGCAATCCCTTCACCCGCGGCCATCGCTACCTCATCGAGGAGGCTTCCAAGCAAGTGGACAACCTATACGTTATTCCCCTCAAGGAGAATAATCGCAACTTCAACTACGAGGAGCGGCGCGAGATGATCCGTCTCGGCACCGCCGACCTCGCCAATGTGACCGTCTGCGAAGGCAGCGCCTATGCCATCTCCCAGGCCACATTCCCCACCTATTTCCTCAAGCAGCTCGACAAGGCTTCGGAGAATCAGATCGAACTGGATCTCCAGATCTTTGCCCGCTACCTGGCCCCCGCCCTGGGCGCCACGGTGCGCTTCGTCGGCAGCGAGCCCTTCGACCCGCTGACGCGCCGCTACAACGAGATGATGACCGAGCTGCTGCCGAAGAGCGGCATCGAGGTCGTACAGATCGAGCGCAAGGAGCTGGAGGAGAAGCCCATCAGCGCCTCGCGCACCCGGGCCTTCATCGAGAACAACAAGCTCCATGCCGCCATGCAGCTCGTGCCTCCCACGACCCAGCCCTACATCATGGCCAAGTTTGCCGTCGATGCGCTCCAGCAGGAGCTCGACACCACGCCGAAGCCCGGACTGGTTGACAAGGACAACTCCGGGGCCCATACCGACATGGACTATATCCTCATGGAGCGCAGTATCAAGTCGCTGCGCCCGTATTTCGTCCGTCTGGCCCAGCTCGGCCTGTCCGCGGACCAGCTCACCACGGCCGACG
>ULTX01088450.1_pt1 | contig 19646 bp, 15 predicted proteins | sample 1958041 | NCBI WGS metagenome assembly ULTX01 (sample SAMEA4835747, study PRJEB28245) | human gut metagenome | biome: gut microbiome; material: fecal sample | place: Denmark | collected 2008
TTCTCGTTGATGTTGGCATGCCACTGCCACTGGGGCGAAAGGGTGTAGCCATCGAACTCGTCGCTCTCCTGCGGCGTGCGGACGGGATACGTGCGGCCTACGTCGGGCTTGCGGTGCGACAGCACGGGTTCGCCGCACCCGTCGCCGTCGGGATCGGTGCCGATGACTGGCCAACCGTCCTTCCACTTCATGGGTTGCAGGTGCACCGCCCGCCCGTAAGCCCCTACGTCCTGGAAGTGCAGGAACCAGTCCTCGCCGGTCGGGGTGTCCACCCACGCGCCCTGGTGCGGCCCGTTGACCGAGGTGTTGCCCTGTGCCAGCACGGTTCTGCACTCGTAGGGGCCATAGACGTTCTTCGAGCGTAGCACCACCTGCCAGCCGGTAGGCACTCCGCCCGCCGGATGGAAGATGTAGTAATAGCCGTCTTTCTTGTAGAACTTTGGACCCTCGCACGTTGCGTGAGCCTCGTGCCCGTCGAAGACGATGCGCGACGGGGTGACGGCCTGCGTGGCCTCTTCATTCAGCCGGCAGACGGCGATGACGCTCTTCAGCTGGGCACGGCTGCCGGCATAGGCGTGCACTAAATAGACCTGTCCGTCGTCGTCCCACAGGGGGCAAGGGTCGATGATGCCCTGTCCGGCCTTCACCAGTACGGGTTCGGTCCACGGCCCCTGCGGGTCGCGGGCCTTGGTCATAAAGACTCCCTGGTCCGGATCTCCCCAGAAAATGTAGAACTGTCCGTTGTGGTGGCGTATAGCGGGTGCCCATACGCGGTTGCCGTGTTCGGGGCGTTCGGGGGTGCGGACGGGAGCGAGGCTGTAGGGGATGGCTGCGCCGATGATGTGCCAGTTGACCAGATCGTTGGAGTGCAGTATCTGCAAGCCCGGCAGGCAGTTGAAGCTGGAACTGGTCAGGTAGAAGTCATTGCCTACGCGGCAGGCATCGGGGTCGGAATAGTCGGCATAGAGGACGGGATTCTGATAGGTGCCGTCGCCCCGGTCGGCTACCCATACTTGCGATACGTACTCTTTCTGCTGAGCCGCCACCGGCAGGGCAGCCAGTAGGGCAATGCATGCGAATGATGTAGAAATATTCATGTTGCGTTGGTGGTTGATAAGGGTGAATCGATGAAGAAGATGATCGTGGCGTCATGCCCCGGCTTCAGGGATGCGGACAGCCGGAAGTTTCCACATCCGGCAGGATGACGGTTTCCAGCGGATGCTCCAGCCCGTCCTTCCATTCCTGCATGTATCCGAACCAGGCTTCGGCATCGGGAAAACCGAAGGTCTCCTTGCGCGAGGTGAACATGGTGTAGTGGCAGAATCCCCGTTCGCCGGGTGCCGACAGGGTGTATAGGAAGTTGTCCCCGTCCGCCACTTCCTGCCGGATGTACTTCTCCGGGATGCAGGTGGCAATGCCGATGGTCTCTTTGGCATATTTCACGGTGTCGTTCACGGGCCAGTGCCGTCCCCAGCTGCCGGTCAGTCCCCGGTGGTCGCTGTAGGCAACGGTTTCGTTGCCCATGATGTTCTGTACGCCGGTGCAGAACACCTCTTCGGCCAGCGGATGCGAGAACGAAGTCTCGATGCGCAGGTCGCGGTGTCCGGCATACAGAATGTACCGTTGGGTCATGTCGAGGCAGCTGCCCTGATACTCCCACCCCTGCACTTCCACCTCGACAACGGCGCGCACCGGACCGTCCGCCAGGATGCGCTCTGTCCGGGTGGCCACCGGGGCGATGTGGACAGCCTTCTGTCCGTCCCAACCCTTCAGGGTGCCGATGCCGCAACTGTTGCCCACCATCAGCACGTCGTCGCCAAAGCCTCGTGCCAGCTGTTCGTCGGTGGGATAGAACCGGCTTTCGGTCAGTTCCAGTCTTGGGGTAAACTTTCCGTAGGGGTCGATGGTCTGCTTTTCGTTGAAGTAGATACGGTAGCCCACTAATTCCGATTCGAACATGGGTCCGTGGCCATATACCATATTATAGAAGTTCGTCGTTCCCGGCACGGTGACCGACTGAACCGGGGCATGTTTCCCCTTCTTGGCATCGCGTATCAGCAACTGGGCCGATACGCGGGGCGCATAGGCTTTCTGTGGCAGGCTGTCGGACAGCGTGATGCGGATCTGCCGGGTGCTTTGGGCAGGCATGTCGATGACGAAGGCCAGCTCGTCGGCCGTCCGGTCGCCGTCCAGGTCGTCCAGTTGCGAAGGTATTTCTTGTGTGCCGTCCTTCACCGTGGCCGACCGTACGGCGAAGTCCACATTCAGTTCGCTCAGCCTGACGACGACGGGCGCGTCTTTCTGTTGGCGAGCCCACGTGTTTCTAAGTTCTAAGTTGACAGTACGGCTTTTCTCGGCAGCCGCACCGAAGGCTGTAGCCCCCAACAGGCCCAGCAGGATGAGGATTTTCTTTTTCATGGTTTCGGCGTATGATGTCTTTTCTTGTAAAATCTGCTTTGCGGACGGACTGCCTTCGTTGTCTGCCGTCTGGTGGTCCCTCCGCCCTGTATCAGGTGTATTTACCCTGCAAAAGTAGGATTATCCGCTTTGTTTTTGGTGGACAAATTGAAGAATTAGGTGGATTTTTTGTCTTTTGGTGCTTTCTTTCAACAATTTTCGATAGACTTCCGGATAAACTCACTATCTTTGCAGCCTCAAATTTAATTAATGTAGTATGAGTTACAATTTGTTGAAAGGAAAAAGAGGCATTATATTCGGTGCTCTGAACGAGCAGTCCATTGCCTGGAAAGTAGCAGAAAAAGCAGTAGAAGAAGGTGCTGTAATCACTTTGTCGAACACACCTGTCGCCGTGCGCATGGGCGAAGTATCGGCATTGGCCGACAAGTTGCATTGCGAGGTGATTCCTGCCGATGCTACCAGTGTGGAGGATCTGGAGAATGTCTTCAAGCGCTCTATGGAAGTATTGGGCGGCCAGATCGATTTCGTGCTTCATTCCATCGGTATGTCCCCCAACGTACGTAAGAAACGTACCTATGACGACCTGGATTATGACATGCTGAACAAGACGCTGGATATTTCGGCCATCTCTTTCCATAAAATGATTCAGTCGGCCAAGAAGCTGAATGCCATCGCCGAGTACGGTTCGATTCTGGCGTTGAGCTACGTGGCTGCACAGCGCACCTTCTACGGCTACAACGACATGGCCGACGCCAAGGCACTGTTGGAGTCCATCGCCCGCAGCTTCGGCTACATCTATGGCCGCGAGCATCATGTGCGCATCAATACCATCTCGCAGTCGCCTACCATGACGACGGCCGGTTCGGGCGTGAAGGGTATGGACAAACTGTTCGACTTTGCCAACCGCATGTCTCCGCTGGGCAACGCATCGGCCGAAGAATGTGCCGACTATTGCATTGTCATGTTCTCCGACCTGACCCGCAAGGTGACCATGCAGAACCTGTATCACGACGGAGGATTCTCCAGCGTAGGTATGAGTCTGCGCGCCATGGCTACCTATGAGAAGGGCCTGGATGAGTATAAGGACGCAAACGGAAATATCATCTACGGCTAAACGCCGGATGCTTGATAACGAGGGTGTGTCAGTGCGGGCGATGGCCGGTGGCCGGTGTCCGTCCCGACACAGCCTCTTTTCTTATTTTTATTTGTTATTTCAGTTCAATCGGAATGGATACAGCACTTTATCTTTTGCCCGTCACCTTGGGCGATACGCCGGTCGAGACCGTGTTGCCTGCCTATAATAAGGAGATTATCTTGCAGATACGCCACTTTATTGTCGAAGACGTGCGTTCTGCACGCCGTTTTCTGAAGAAGGTGGATAAGGACATCGACATCGATTCGCTGACATTCTATCCGCTGAACAAGCATACATCGCCCGAAGCCATATCGGGCTATCTGAAACCACTTGCCGAAGGGCAGTCCATGGGAGTCATTTCCGAAGCCGGTTGTCCGGCCGTGGCCGATCCGGGAGCCGACGTGGTTGCCATTGCCCAGCGCAAGGGCTTGAAGGTGGTTCCGCTGGTAGGGCCTTCTTCCATCATCCTGTCGGTGATGGGCTCGGGCTTCAACGGTCAGAGCTTTGCCTTCAACGGCTATCTGCCCATCGAGCCGGCCGAACGTGCCAAGAAGCTGAAAGCCCTGGAGCAGCGGGTCTATGCCGAGCACCAGACACAACTGTTCATTGAGACGCCTTACCGCAATAATAAGATGGTCGAGGACATTCTGCACAACTGCCGTCCGCAGACGAAACTATGCATCGCAGCCAACATTACCTGCGAAGGCGAGTACATACGAACACGCACGGTGAGCGAATGGCGTGGCAAGGTGCCCGATCTGTCTAAGATTCCTTGTATTTTTCTCTTGTATAAATAATTCCCTTCAGATTCTCGTATTCGTATTCGAAACATTCGCTGAAGTAGTTCATTCCCAGGTTCTGTTCTATCTGGTTCAGGGTCCACAGCTTGGCTCCCTTGAAGTAACTGTCGCACAGAGTGGAGTCGTCGTCCATGTCGAGCAGGAAGAGATAGACCAGTCGGTTGGTCTGCGGATTATCGTAATGGTACTTCAGGTTGAAGCACAGGCGGCCCTGCCACACGTCCGGGGTGTTGTTCTCCAGAATTCTTCTGACGCCCTGTTTCAGTGTTTCGCCATATATCAGGTAGTCTTCCATCAGCAGGTCGGTTTTGCCGGCATCTAAGTGGCTGCATTGCGGGCGCGGACGAAGGAACAGCATGCCATGCGATGCCACGGCAATCCGTACGACCGGGACGAGGAAGTCGCATCGACGGTTGACTACATCGGCTGCTTCGATTTTTCCAGTAACATCGCCCTTCATATTGACAATGGGGAGGAATATCGTGTGCTGCATCATATTGTTGAAGTAAGAGATGCCGAGCTGGTTGAACAGCATGCCCATCACGAAGACTGCCGGAGGGGCAATGCGCAGCAGGAAGAAACCGACGCCGCTGTTGGCCGGATAGTCGAGCAGGTAGGCGGCAAACAGTCCCAGAAAATGCAGGAAGCCGATGAGCAGGATGACCCTGGAAGATACAACGGCAGCCTCGGCCCCTTGGGCATAGAACTGCTTGCAACATTCCGACGACTTACATTGATAGTAGCCCAGAAACCGTTTGCGGTTGAGGAACATTAGCAGTGGGGGCAGCAGGCTGAACCCTTCGAGCATGAGCGGAAACAGCAGGTCGGGACAATAGTCGGGAGTGAATATCCCGATAATGGCCAACAGTGCCAGCACGGCAGTATTGGAATACAGGATAATCTGGGGTACGTACGCCCCTTTCCGGAGCAGACTGTACAGGCTGATAGCCATGCCTGTAGCAGCACCGGCGTATATCGAGACGTCTTGTGAGGCAAATCCGTTTAGCAAGATGGCTATTACGACCGGAAGAAACCCCACCGACATGTTAAACCTTGATGATAGAACTCTCTGTTGTCCCATAACTCGTATGATTCAGCTTTTATCAGTTATAACACAAGTGGCAGGCCAATTGTTTTTTGTTTTTTCTGTTTAAATGGCTTCGGAATGGCTAAAGAGGCAGAACCCTTTTTATCTATCGGTTTTATCGATGGATGCTATCGGAAAAAAGAATTTTTCTGATAGATGTCATTCCTCTGTGATCTCCTATTTTTGCAGCGTAAAACCAAATAATAGGAGATAGAAAGAATGAGAAAACTGTTTCAGACAACCGTAGTGACAGACCCTCGCAAAAGATTCCGAATGATACGGAACTGCATGTTTTTGTCCGGTTTGTCGGTTCTTGCCCAATTATATCTTTTCCAGCCCATGCTGTCCGATTTGTGTGCGTTCTTCCATACCGATCTTCCCGGCAGCAGCCTTGCCGTGTCTGCTTCTACATTGGGGATGGCAGCCGGATTGTTCCTGTTTGCTTTCAAGGCCGATGCCTTTGTGCGCGAGCGGTTGATGGGCATCAGTTTAGTTGTCTCTGCGCTTCTGACGATTGCATCGGCCTTTATTACCGTATTTCCGTTGCTGTTGGCTGTCAATTTCCTGAAGGGGATGGCTCTTTCCGGTGTGTCGGCCGTGGCATTGGCTTACCTGACGGACGAAGTGGATAAGTCGATGATCGGTCTGGCCATCAGCCTCTATCTGAGTGGGAATACGATTGGCGGCATGTCCGGCCGTGTGTCTGGCACACTGCTGGCAGGGTGGGGCGGCTGGCAGTACGCTGTGGCAGTGATTGGCGGAGTAAGTTTGGTATTGGGCTATTTCTTCATCCGCAGGATTCCGGCTTCGCGTCAGTCGGATGTCGTAGCAGTGTCTTTCAGGGAAAAAATAGGGCAGATGCGGACTTTGCTCGTCAGGCCGCAACTGTTGTGCATGTATCTGATTGCGGCGTTGTCGATGGGTGCCTTTGTCAGTGTATATAATTACCTGTCGTTTCTGCTCGAATCTCCTGCCTTCGGGCTTCCGCATCAGGTGGTAGCGATGATATTCATGATGTACACCGCAGGGGTGGCAGGTTCCATCGTCACGGGTATGCTGTCCGATAAGTACAGTCCGCGGTTGCTGTTGCAGGGTGCCCTGCTGCTGATGTGTATTGGGCTTGTCTTGTTGCTGGTCATGCACCTTGCCATGGTGATCCTGGGATTGGGCTTGTTTACTTTTGCTTTTTTCAGTGCTCATACCATGGCCAGCCGCATCGTGTCGATGAACGCTCCCTTTGCGAAAAGCAGTGCTACCAGCATATACTGGCTGTTCTATTATGCCGGCTCCAGTCTGGTCGGCTCCCTGACAGGGATTGTGCTGACCCGTTATGGATGGACTGCGTTTGTCGAAGTCCTGTTGATACTCACGGGTATGGCTTTGACCGTGGCAGTCTTTTCGGCGGGGACCGATGTGGTTGGGGCATTGCGCATGCAGGTTGGCCGAAGCAGGTCGGTGCTGTCTCATGGGAAAACTTACGAAAAATGAATCTTAACCAATTAATAAAACATGTGTGATATGAAAAAAAGTCTTTTATGGATAGCCCTGATGGGGCTGTCAGGCAGTTTGTCGGCACAAAAGGCCGATGGTGGTGCAACCGAGCCGGTTGCCGTGATACAGGATGGCATACGCTTCTGTGAAAGTACCTATCCGTATAAGGGAGGCATCTTGATTGCCAATTTCGGTACGGAAGAACTGAATCCGCTCAACACGGAGGGGAAAGGTTATATCGCCTGGTACAAGGACGGGAATGTGCGGGTACTTGTACCTGCCGACGGTAACCTGTCAGCACCGAAAGGTATGTTCGAACGGCAGGGATATCTGTATGTCTGCGATGTCAATAAGATTGTGGTCTATCACTTGGATGCTCCGGCCGAAAAGCCTCAGGTCATTCGTCTGCCCGAAGGCAATCTGTTCGTCAATGATCTGGCTGCCTCCGGTTCCATGCTCTATGCTTCCGTTACCAATACGGATAAGATTTTTCGGATAGACATCAGCGATCCTGCCCATCCGGGTACACCGCAGGAGTGGTTGTCTGTTCCCGGTCCTAACGGTCTGCTGACCGATAACGGAGTGATGTATGTGGCATCTTATCCTGCCGACGGGCAGACGCAGGACAAACATGTCATCTATCGCATCGCCGATTTGGCAAAACCGAAGGCCGAGAAGTTCATCCGGACACCGGGGCAGTACGACGGCATTGCCTTCTCTTCGGATAAACGATCTATCTACATCACAAATTGGACTCCTGCGGGGTTGAGTAAAGTCGATATTCGAACACGTCAGGAAGTGCCTGTTCAGGTAAGACTTGAAAAGCAGCTGATAGGCCCGGCCGACATTACTGTGGACGGTCAGAAGATCTATATTCCCGACTTGCCCAACAGCCGCGTCCTGGTTGTAAAAGAATAAAAGCAACGTGCTTCATTGGACTACTGTCGCTTCTTCATGGCGAGAATCTGCTTTTCGGCATGATAGGAAGAACGTACCAATGGAGCACTCTCTACTTGCGTAAATCCTTTGGCCAGCCCCATTTCCTTATAGGCGGCAAATTGTTCGGGTCTGACGTATTCGGCCACGGGGTAATGCTTGTGGCTGGGTTGCAGGTATTGGCCGATTGTCAGGATGTGGCATCCTGCGCGGCGTAAGTCGTCCATCAGTTCTTCTACTTCCTGAGGAGTCTCTCCCAAGCCGACCATAATGCCCGATTTGGTGGTTGTACCGCTTTCGGCTATCTGGCGCAATACTTCTAAGCTGGTGTCATAGTGTGCTGCACTGCGTACTAACGGGCTGATGCGGCGTACGGTTTCCATGTTGTGCGAAATAATGTCCGGTTCGGCCGCAATGACTTGCTCGACTAATTCCCGCCTGCCTTGAAAGTCGGGTATCAGTACCTCGATGGTCGTTTCCGGATTCAGACGTTTGATTTCCCGAATGGTTTTTGCCCAGTGAGATGCTCCCAAGTCGGGCAAGTCATCACGATCGACTGAAGTGACGACGGCGTGTGACAGCTTCATCAATGATACGGATTCGGCTACGTGAGACGGTTCCTCCGGGTCGAGCGGCCTCGGTTTGCCGGTCAGTGTGTTGCAGAATTTACAGCTGCGGGTACAGATGTCTCCTCCTATCATAAAGGTAGCAGTCCCTTTTCCCCAACATTCTCCCATATTCGGGCAGCGTCCACTGCTGCAGATGGTATGCAGACAGTGAGATTCTACGATACGTTTGGTCTCGGTATAGCGTTCGTTGGCTCCGATATTGATTTTCAGCCATTCAGGCTTGCGTACTCTTTCCATTTCGGTATTGGGTAATTGAAAAGAAGAGGATGCACCCATTCATGTGTTTGGGCGCATCCTCTTCCCTTTAAAGATTGTTTTTGAAGAAGTTAGTCAGTCTTGTGTACAGATGCAGACGTGTATTCCCTCCGAAAATGCTGTGGTTGCGGTTGGTGTAGATCTGCATATCGAACTGTTTGCCTAATTGTACCAGTTGTTCGGCATATTCGGCACAGTTCTGGTAGTGCACATTGTCATCGGCCATACCGTGTACCAGCAGCAACTTGCCGCTGAGCTTGTCGGCACGTGCGATGGCTGAACCGGCTTTGTAACCTTCGCCGTTCTCTTTGGGGGTACGCATGAAGCGTTCGCCATAGATGGTATCGTAATAGTTCCAGTCGGTAACGGCGGCTACAGCTACTCCGGCTTTGAATACAGGTCTTCCTTCGCTCATGCTCATCAGCGTCATATAACCGCCGAAACTCCAGCCCCAGATGCCGATCCTATTTTTATCTACATACGGCAATGTGCCTAAATAAAGGGCTGTCTCTACCTGGTCGCGAGCTTCTTTTACTCCCAGATTCAGGTAGGTGCATTTGGCAAACTCGGCACCTCGTCCGCCAGTGCCCCGTCCGTCCACGCAGACTACGATGTAACCCTGCGAAGCCATGTAGTTTTCCCAGCTTACGCTGAAGGCGTCCGTCACTTCTTGCGAACCGGGTCCACTGTATTGATACTGGATAACAGGATATTTGGCAGAAGCCGAGAAGTTGGTCGGTTTCATCATCCATCCGTTCAGCTGTACACCTTCCGAAGTCTGGAAAGTGAAGAACTCCTTTTGGGGCATCTGGCAGGCAGCCAGTTTCTTCTTCAGCGAAGCATTGTCTATCAGGGTTGTCAGTACTTTGCCTGTGTTGTCATTCAGGGTGATGACGGTAGGAGTCGTTACGTTGGAGTAGCGGTTTATAAAGTATTTCATATCCGTACTGAACTGTGCACTGTTAGTCCCTGCTTGGGCCGACAACTTGGTCTTCTTGCCTTTGCGGTCTATCTTATAGACGGCTGTACGCAGTGGGCTTTCTTCGTTGCTGGTATAGTAGAAGGCTCCTTCTTCGGGAGCATATCCCAAGAATTCTTTTACTTCATACTTTCCGTCCGTCACCTGTTTCACTAAGTTGCCGCCCATGCTGTACCAGTAGAGGTGGTTGTATCCGTTTCGTTCACTGACAAAGCTGAAGTGCTCGGGGTAAAAGATGATGTTGTCGAATACATTTTCGCGGATGTATGTGTCTGTTTCGTCACGCAGGGCCAGTTTGCAGACTGTACTGCGGGGATCGCCAAAATACAGGTCGAACCGGTTCTGATGGCGGTTCAGTGTCATGATGGCTAATTTGTTGGGATCCTGTGTAAAGCGGATACGGGGAATGTATCCGTCTTCATCCAAAGGTACTTGCATTTTGCGGGTTACTTTGGTCTTGATGTCAAAAGTATGAACGCTGACCTTCGAGTTGACTTCACCTGTTTTGGGATATTTATAAGTATATTCGCCAGGGTATTTCTCGAATGCACCGATGTGTGGTGCCTGTCCGGCAAAAAGAGGGAATGAATAAGAAGGGACCTCCGTCTCATCGAATCGGATGAATGCCAGCATTTTGCTGTCTGCACTGAATTCCAATGCACGGTCGAAGGCAAACTCTTCTTCATAGACCCAGTCAGGGATACCATTCAGAATCGCGTTTCGCTTGCCGTCTTGAGTTACCTGACTTTCACTGTTTCCGAAGTAACGCTTCACAAGGAAGATATTGTTGTCACGCACAAAAGCCACCATACTGCCGTCGGGCGAGAATACGGGGACTTGTTGTGGTCCGCCGTCCGACAGGCGTTCTACCACATTGTTTATTTTTCCCTCCATATTGCGTTTCAGACTGTACAGGTAGTATATGGCCGTAAATGAATGTCGGTAAATGGGAGTCGTCTCAGTAGCAATGAGCAGCATGGTTCCGTCGGGTGAGAAACTGTAACTGTCGAATGTCTTGAACGGACACTCACGTGCAGTTGTTGCATCAAACAGAACTTCTACTTGCTTACCGGTTTTGAAGGAATATTTGATGATTTGTGTCCGGTCGGCATTCATCTGCGAGTAGTGCTCCCCGTCACCCGGGATGGGGATGACGCCATAGATGTTTTCGGCGCGATATTGTCCGGATACGATGTCTTTCAATTCGATGTTGGTAGGGCCGTTTTGGGCAAAGCCTGTCAGTGTAAGCAGGCAAAGAAGAAAAGCGATGCTTATTTGTCTCATGATAATTTTTCCTTTAGGATTGACAAGGGCAAAGGTACACATTCTTGGCCGAAAAGCAAGCCACAAAGCCCCTTTTTGGCAAGGATGTACATTGAAGCATTTCTCTTGTTGAATATTTTACGTGACGGAATGCTTAGGCCTTATCAATGATGTTGTTTTCACCGTTTATTCAGGTCAAAATATAATTGGTGGAATAGCTACAGATTTTCTACTTCCTGAGGGGATAAACCGGTAGCTTGACAAATAGCTTCCGTGTTTAATCCCAGTTTTTTCAGATTCCTTGCTATTTCTAACTGTTTCATCCTCTCGCCTTCGGCTCTTCCTTCAGCTCTTCCTTCGGCTCTTCCTTCAGCCCGTCCTTCTTCTCTTTCTGTATAGATGTTGTCTCGTAAAATGACAATATTGTCTAAATGGCGATAATAAGCATCCAGTTCGGTTTTGGTCATGCGATCCAGCTTCAATCTTTCTTTAACTTCTTCCAAGCCAGGGGCAGAGGCACCTTCAGGGACATCTCCAGTATTCAGATAGTAAATCCATTCTTCCAAGGGCGTTTTGGCTACACGGTTGAAGTCATTAACTTTTAAGATATAGTATTCTGGATAGAGTTGACTGACTTCGTTCACTTTGAAAGTCTGTTTCTGGAAAGGGCTTAGTTCCAATAATTCGCCATTATGTATTCCTCTGAATTCTGTTTTACCGTGATATACGATATCTGTTCCATGGCCTAATGTGAAATATACGATATTTACGCTATACACTTTGCGCACTTTGTCATATCCCTCTCCTCGATTGATATATTCGGTTACGAGTTTGGATGTGCCGAATAGCATGCGTTGAAAGTAAGCATATTCATTGTTGTTTTGTACTTCTATCAGTATGATTTCTCCTTTTGAGTTCTCGGCAAGGATGTCAACTCTGTTATATTTATCGTATTCGTCAGCTTGATTACTTTCGCTTTCCAACAACTTTTGTATAGTGATACGTTCTCCCAAAAGAGTAGTGAGTAAACCTTCGAGTACTCCGAAGTTTACTTTATTGCGTAACAGGCGTTTCATTGCCCAGTCAAAACGGATGTATTTGCTTTGCGCCATACGATACGATTTTAGTTTTCTGCAAATATACTGATTCCCTTTGACAAATGCAATCATTTAGCTTTAAGCTTGCAGGTGTTCAAAAACAACACTACATAAGGAAGGTTGTCTGTTTGCGGGGGATTTCTTACATTTGTCCGCAGATAATGAATAAAACAGAGAATATGCCAGTCCTTTACAACGATTTTCCCACCTTCCTGAAGCGTTATTTCCCTTATAAGGTACAGAAGATTTCGCTTAATGCCGGTTTTACTTGTCCCAATCGTGACGGTTCGGTTGGCTATGGCGGTTGCACCTATTGCAATAACCAGACGTTCAATCCCGAATATTGTCGGACGGATAAGAGTATCACCCGGCAGTTGGAGGAGGGAAAGGTGTTTTTTGCCCATAAATATCCTGAGATGAAATATTTGGCCTATTTTCAGGCTTATACGAATACCTATGGCGAATTAGAGTCATTAAAGCGCAAGTATGAAGAGGCATTGGCTGTGGATGATGTGGTAGGGCTGGTGATAGGCACTCGTCCCGACTGCATGCCTGATGCCTTGTTGCATTACCTGGAGGAACTGAACCGTCAAGTATTTCTTATTGTGGAGTATGGCATCGAATCAGCATCCGATGTTACCTTAAGGCGCATTAACCGTGGACATACGTTTCAGACGACCCGTGATGCGGTAGAACGCACTGCAGCCTGTGGCATTCTGACGGGCGGACATGTCATTCTTGGTTTGCCGGGCGAGACACATGCCGATATTGTAGCTCAGGCATCTGCTGTATCCGCTTTGCCTCTGACCACACTGAAAATGCATCAGCTCCAGCTGATACGAGGCACACGCATGGCGGCAGAGTACGAACAGCATCCCGAAGATTTTCATTTGTTCGATGTGGACGAATATGTCGAATTGATTGTGGACTATGTGGAGCATTTGCGTCCCGATTTAGTCCTGGAGCGTTTTGTTTCCCAATCCCCCAAAGAGCTGTTGGTAGCTCCCGATTGGGGATTGAAAAATTACGAATTTAATCATCGCTTGCAAAAAAGAATGCATCAACTGGGCGCTTATCAGGGTAAGAAATATGATATATGAGAAAATATTCGTATTTTTGTCGCATTTTGAAGGTAGAATTCATCTAAATAGTAAGTTATGAATCCAAAAACATTGATTAAAGGAAAAGTACATTATGTAGGAGTGAACGACCGCAACAAGCATCTTTTTGAAGGCATGTGGCCATTGCCTTATGGTGTTTCTTATAACTCGTATCTGATAGACGACGACATTGTGGCGTTAGTCGATACAGTGGATGCTTGTTTCTTTGAAACTTATCTTCGCAAGATTCGTTGTATCATTGGTGATCGTCCTATCCAATACCTCATTATTAATCATATGGAGCCAGACCATTCCGGTTCCATCCGATTGATTAAGCAGCACTATCCTGATATTGTAATTGTGGGCAACAAGCAGACCTTTGGCATGATCGAAGGTTATTATGGTGTGACAGGCGAACGTTATGAAGTAAAGGACGGCTCCTTCCTCGATCTGGGACACCACAAGTTGCATTTCTACCTGACTCCGATGGTACACTGGCCGGAGACCATGATGACTTTCGACGAGACAGATGGCATTTTGTTCTCAGGTGACGGCTTTGGCTGTTTCGGTACGCTCGATGGCGGTTTTCTCGACACCCGCATGAATCTGGATCGCTATTGGGATGAAATGGTACGTTATTATTCCAATATTGTGGGTAAGTACGGCAATCCTGTACAAAAGGCACTTGCCAAGTTGGGCAGTCTGCCTATCACAGCCATTTGCTCTACTCACGGCCCTGTATGGACAGAGAATATAGCCAAAGTAGTGGGCATTTACGATCGTTTAAGCCGTTACGAAGCTGAAGAAGGAGTCGTGATTGCCTACGGAAGCATGTATGGTCACACAGAGCAGATGGCCGAGGCCATTGCAGCCGAACTCTCAGCCCAAGGCATTAAGAATATTGTGATGCACAACGTAAGTAAAAGCAATCCCTCATACATCCTGAAGGATATCTTCAAATACCGTGGCCTTATTGTCGGCAGTCCTACTTATTGCAACCAGATATACCCCGAAGTAGAGTCGTTGCTTTCCAAAATCTTGCTTCGTGAGGTCAAAGGACGCTATTTCGGATACTTCGGCTCCTTTACATGGGCTGGTGCTGCCGTGAAGCGTATGGCCGAATTTGCAGAAAAGAGCAAATTAGAGATTGTAGGTGATCCGGTGGAAATGAAACAGGCCATGAAAGATATAACTTACGAACAATGCGAGAATCTGGCACGTGCTATGGCTGATCGCCTTAAGAAGGACAGAAAATAATCAGTAATGGTTAATGATCAATGGTTAATGATCAATGGTAAATTATCAATGGTCAATGATCAATGAGAGTGAGTCTTTAATTGGGTGCACCTCTTCATCCACCATCCATCATTAACCATTAACCATTAACCATTGACCATTCATCTTTGATATCATTACTAACCTTATAAAATCATCAGACATGAGACTTATCATTCAGCCGGATTATCAATCCGTATCAAAGTGGGCTGCACACTATGTAGCTGCCAAAATCAAAGCTGCTAACCCCACAGCTGAGAAACCTTTTGTATTAGGCTGCCCTACTGGTTCGTCACCTCTGGGTATGTACAGAGAACTGATCAATCTGAACAAAAAAGGACTGGTCTCTTTTCAGCATGTTGTAACATTCAACATGGACGAATATGTCGGCTTGCCCAAGGAACATCCTGAAAGCTATTATTCTTTCATGTGGAACAACTTTTTCAGTCACATCGACATCAAGCCAGAAAACACCAACATATTAAATGGCAATGCAGCCGACCTCGATGCCGAATGTGCCCGTTACGAGGAGAAAATCAAGTCCTACGGAGGTATCGATCTCTTCATGGGAGGTATCGGTCCCGACGGACACATTGCCTTCAACGAACCGGGTTCGTCTCTGTCATCACGTACCCGTCAGAAAACGTTGACGACGGATACCATTATCGCCAATTCCCGCTTTTTCGACAACGATGTGAACAAAGTGCCCAAAACGGCTCTGACTGTTGGCGTTGCTACAGTGTTAAGTGCCCGCGAAGTGATGATTATCGTCAATGGTCACAACAAGGCCCGTGCCCTGTATCATGCCGTCGAAGGTCCTGTGATGCAGATGTGGACCATCAGTGCCCTGCAAATGCACGAGAAAGGAATCATCGTTTGTGATGACGCCGCCACCGATGAATTGAAAGTTGGTACCTACCGTTACTTCAAGGATATCGAAGCCGATCATCTTGACCCCGAGTCGTTGCTGAAGTAAAATATTTAATGAAGAATGAGGAATGAAGAATGAAGAATTGCCTGCGGGATAAAATTCTTCATTCGGAGGCGAAGCCGACATTCTTCATTCTTCATTAAAATCGGTTCTTCATTTTTTTATCCCTCTTCCAGCCATCCCGCTCCCTGACGGATAATTTCGGCTTCTCCTTGTGTACAGTCCACTACGGTAGAACCTTCAGTCCCTCCGATGCCTCCGTCAATTACCAGATCAACGGTATCTCCCCATTTTTCATCAATCAGCTCCGGGTCGGTGGAGTATTCGATGTCTTCGTTCTCGTCATGTGGCAGCGTAGTAGTCATGATGGGAGCATCCAGCAGGCGGGCTATTTCCTGAATGATGGGGTTATCAGGCATACGGATACCCACCTCCTTTCGGTTGCGGAATATTTTGGGCAGACGTGTCGTACCGTTCAGAATGAAGGTGAACGGTCCGGGCAGGTTGCGTTTCATCAGTTTAAAGGTTGCGTTATCTACTTTGGCATACTCGCTGATACTGCTCAAATCGTAGCAGATGATCGAAAGATTGTTCTTTTTCGGATCAATGTTTTTCAAGTGACAGATGCGCTCGATGGCACGCTCTTTCAGCCCGTGACAGCCGATGGCATACATCGTGTCGGTAGGGTAGATCAGGATCCCCCCGTCGTTCAGCAGGTCAACAACGCGTTGCAGGTCGGCAGGATTGTTGTTCTTGTTATAAAGCTTCAGAAGCATAAACAGATATTTTTAAAGGTCGTCGGGCAAAGATAGCGAAAGGCGAGAGCAATACAAAAAGAAGCTTGCTTATTTTTTGTATTGCCGAGCCGCCTCCTATTTTGTCCTCATCTCCTTATCCAATTTCTTTATTTTCTTCCAGGCTTCCTTGAACTTCGGACAGAGGGTGACGGCCTTTTCATAGTTTCTCATGGCAGCCTCCTTCATGTCATGTTTCAGGCATTCGTCGCCCATGGTGATGTATTCGCGGGCATATTTCACCAAGGCTTTTTCCTTTTCTAATGCAGCAGCCTTCAGTGCACGGTTTTCCTCACGCAGTGTGTTGATGATGTTCAGCTTGCGGCGGATAAGGCGCTGGGCGTTGGGACGTTCGATGTCGTAGCGCGAATGGATGGCCTTGAAGAATTCGTTCAGGAAGGTATCGAAGTCGCCTTTGTCGAAAGCCTTGGCTGCAGCGGCATATTGCACATCAGCCTGTGCCTGCTTCAGGGCACGGTCGATGGCCTGGCGATTGTTGAAGCGTTCGGCAAAGTGCACGATTTCAGGCCGTATAAAGATGTCGGCACGACTGATGGGCTTCTTCAGCTGGATGCCTTCGAGCGAGGTACACCGGCTCAGAGCCACATACGTCTGTCCGCCTGCAAACACGCCGCCGGTAAAGTCGATCACTACCCGGCTGAAGGTCAGTCCCTGACTTTTGTGCACCGTAATGGCCCATGCTAACCTGACGGGAAACTGGCGGAAAGTGCCCAGCTCCTCTTCCTCAATCTCTTTCTTCTCTTCGTTGTATCGATAGCGGATGTTGCGCCACACTTCCTGCTTGACGTCGCATTCCGTCCCGTTGTCCGTCATTACGTACAGTGTGCCTTCCAGCGGATCAAAACCGCTCACCACACCGATGGTACCGTTCACCCAGCGGCGGTCGTAGTCGTTCTTGATGAAGATGACCTGTGCACCGGGTTTCAGCACCAGTTCCTTCGGGGTAGGCAGACTGCTTTCGGGGAACTCTCCCGAAATATCACCATAGAATGTCATTGGCTCACCCGGCAGTTCAGCCAGCTTGCGTTCGTTGATGTAGTCCACGTTGTCCCGGCGTGTGGCCAGTGTGATGTACATGTCCGCTTCCGACTGGGCAATCTGCGTTCCATAGCGGGTATTCAGCAGTTGCAGGTCGGCTGCTCCGGCTGTGTTGCTCCGTATGTGGTCCAGTACGCTGATAAACTTCGGATCGTTCTGCCGATATACCTTTTGCAATTCGATGGACACCAGTTCTATCTGGCTGAATACCCGTGCCGAAAAGAAATAAGGGGTCGGGTAGAATCGGTTCAGAATTTCCCGTTCATCCCCTTTCACCACCGGCTCCAGCTGGAAAACGTCACCTACCAGCAACACCTGTTTTCCTCCGAACGGTTCGCGCAGGTTGTGGCTGTAAACACGCAGTATGCGGTCAACCGCATCGATAATGTCGGCCCTCACCATCGAAATCTCGTCAATGATGACCAATTCCAGTTCCTGAAGCAGCTTGCGTTGAGGCTTGGTATATTTGAAGAACTCGTGGATTCGTCCTTTCTGTAAACTCAGGTTCGGATCGTCGGGCAGCAGCGGATGAAAAGGCAATTTAAAGAAACTGTGCAGGGTGCTTCCGCCGGCATTGATGGCAGCAATACCTGTTGGCGCCAGTACTACGTGCTTCTTTCGCACATTGTCGCAGATATAGCGCAGGAAGGTCGATTTGCCCGTACCGGCCTTCCCCGTCAGAAAGACTGACTGGCGGGTATATTTCACGAGGTTCAGTGCATCCTGAAACTCACGGTTGCTGGTGTCGGGAACGAAGGTCAAGGGGGGGAGTGGTTAATGGTTAATTATTAATGGTCAATGGTTAATGGTTAATTATTAATGGTTTGAGTTTAACTTCGTTGATTCTCAATTCGCAAGTTTATTAATAGGTTGTAGTAAGGAGTTAAGGGGTTAAGAAGTTAATCCAATACCTTTGTGAACAGGATGTCGGCCATACGCTTAAACTATTGATTTAAGTTTCGCAAGTGCTCAACTTATTAGTTGACAAGGCTTCAGTCAACAAGTTTACAAGGCTCGGAATGCGCTGTTTGATAAAGTGCCGCTTGAGACAGCTCGTTACAAACTCCTTGTCAACTCGTCAACTTGTTACTCGTCAACTGCAACTTGAGCTTGCGAAAGTTGAGCTATTGACTTTAACTTCTAACAGAGCAAAGCGGAGTGATAACTTCTATAACTTCTTAACTTCCAAAGCAGTATTACAGGCAAAACTTGAATAATGAATAACGTTCAATGATGGTAAAATTCATCATTTATCATTCTTCATTACCCATTGTTCAATCGCTTTGGCTATTCCGTCGTTGTCCACCGTGTCGGTCACGTAGTCGGCAGCTGCTTTCACTGTGTCTGCTGCATTGCCCATTGCGATGCCGATGCCCGCATGCCTTAGCATGGGGATGTCGTTTCCGCCGTCGCCAAAGGCAATGGTGTCCTCTAATCGGATGCCGAAGTGGCGGATGATTTCATCAATACCTTTCTGTTTGGTATTCCCCTTGGCTGTCACATCGACAAAGGCCGGATGCCAGCGTCCCATTTCACAGTTGGGCGTGAACGGGCTGATTTCACGTTCTTCCGCTTCCACCAGAAAAGGAGTCAGCTGATACACCTCTTTCCCTTCGATGGCCTCCGGCAGATGGCTGGTAGGAATAGGGACAGTCACTTTCAGTTGTTCGTAGAATACCTCCTGCACCCGTTGGTCAGGCTGGCAGGCGCAGATGTCATGTTCGCCCACCACGATGCAGGGGATGTTTCTCTCCTGGCAGTAGTTTGTCAGCGTGTGTACATCCGACTCTGGTATGGGGCTTTTGTAGATCACTTCGTTACCCACAAAGCAGTAGGCACCGTTCATGGTGATGTATCCGTCTATCAGTCCGCGTTCCTGCAAGGCTCCTAAGTTACTGATGATGCTACGTGGCCGTCCGGTAGCAATAAAGATGTGGTGACCCTTTGCCTTGGCGGCAGTCAGTGCCTCGATGGTCGATGCGGGTATCTCGTGCGTACGGAAGCTTACCAGCGTTCCGTCAATATCGAAAAACAGGGCTTTTGTCATAGATTTATTCTTTTCGGAGTGCAAAAATAGTGAAAGGTGAGAGCAGAGGCAAATGAAAACCTAATTTTTCAATTTGACTATGCCGAACCGCATCCTATCTTCGTAAAACAAAAATAGTGAAAGGTGAGAGCAGAGGCAAATGAAAACCTAATTTTTCAATTTAACTATGCCGAACCGCCTCCTTTTTTATTTAAAAATAGCGAAAGGCGAGAGCAGAGGCAAACGAAAAACACAGTTTTTTCAGTTGTCACTCTGCCGAGTGGCAAATATATTTTGTACATTTGCCACATTAACCCAAAAGCATTCTTTTATGAACAAACATCCCTTAAAAGACTGGCTGGTGGCTGTGC
>ULTX01016553.1_pt1 | contig 19577 bp, 22 predicted proteins | sample 1958041 | NCBI WGS metagenome assembly ULTX01 (sample SAMEA4835747, study PRJEB28245) | human gut metagenome | biome: gut microbiome; material: fecal sample | place: Denmark | collected 2008
ACACCATTCTCGCGTGGTTCGGCAAGGGGGACCTTTCCAAGGCGAAGAAGGAACTGGCTGACAAAGATGGACTGATTGCTGAACTCAATAAACAGATTAAGGAACTTCAGGCAGAAAAGGCACGGTTGCAGGAACAACATAAATCAGAAATCGGAAAGCTACGAAACGGCTATCAAAAAGAAATAGACAAAGCCATTCATCAGGCGGAAGCGGCAGAACGGCAATTCAAGGAGAAGGATGCACTCATAGACAGGCAGCGAAAGCAGATAAGTTTGCTTGACCGCAAGGCCAATCCCCAACGTTACAGCCTCTCGTCCGGTGCCGAGCTTGTACGTATCAATGTCTCAAACTATCGGAATCCGTCGCTTCACATCTGGACACGGGTCGGTGATGAACTTTTTGAGAACATCAAATTCCAAATAGGCTATGATGTGGCCCAAAGACATTTCAACGGCCAGATCACGGACGAGGAATTTGTTAATACCGTATTCGATCCACAGGAGCAGGTAAATGGAAAGCAGACAGAGCTATTGGGAGCAGCTTTTACCCTTGCCGCTGGAGGACCGGCGGAGGTTCATGTTGGTACTGGATCTGGTGGCTCATCGTCTGACCTTCCGTGGGGTGAACAAAAAAATAGGAACGGAGGCAGAAAACGGTAAGACTTGTTTCTAACTACGCAAAAATGTCTAAATATTATCGTGGACTTTTAATACCTTGTCTGATTAAAAATGTACCTTTATAATTAAATAGAAAAGAAAATATGAGTGCTCAAGTAAATGAAATATTATCGGATAGCTTCCGTGGTTATGCAAAATTACTCCGTCAGATCAAGCAGAGAGTGCTGCTCGCACAACAGCGTGCGATTTATGTAGCCAATGAAGAGATGTTGCGGATGTACTGGGACATTGGCGGAATGCTGCAACAAAGTCAAGAGGCCGAGGGTTGGGGCAAGAAGACTTTGCAGCGGTTGGCGGTGGATTTGAAGAACGACTATTCTGAAATAAAAGGCTTCTCCGTACGTAATATGCAATGCATGATGCAGTTCTTTAATGAATATAATCAGGAGCTGACGATGGTAAAAAGTGCCGTTCCATCAATTACGTAACCAATGGTTGCGTAATTCAAAGAACCATCAAGGCCAATTACGCAACCAATGGCTGCACAATTGAATACATACAATTTTACTCTTCCGGTAAAGCATCTGGACTGGACACATAATCTGATACTTTTGCAGCAGGTTAAGGATATACGAGCTCGATATTGGTATATGGTGCAATGTATTACATCGCATTGGAATAAACGCTATCTACAAGAAGCCATCAAACTTGATCATTACGGCAAGCATGGAGCATTGGCAAACAATTTCACCGAGACTCTGCCAGCACCGGAAGCGAGCGAGGTAAAGTCAATGCTCAAAGACCCGTACATATTTGACATGCTGACTTTCACAGATCGGTACAATGAGCGTGATGTGGAGATAGGCCTAGTCAGTCATGTGGAGAAATTTCTCATTGAAATGGGTGCAGGGTTCGCCTTTATGGGACGGCAGTATCATATTGAAGTATCAAGGGATGACTATTACATTGACATTTTAATGTACAACACTTTCATGCACCGTTATCTGGTGATTGAATTGAAGGACTCTGAATTTATGCCGGAATGTATCGGCAAGCTCAACTTCTACTGTTCTGCTGTGGATGATATACTTTGTCGCGAAGGTGATAATCGCACTATTGGTCTTTTGCTCTGCAAAACCAAAGATCGTATTAAAGCTGAATATGCCTTGCGTGATATTCAAAAACCGATAGGAATTTCTGACTATGAATTAGGACAGGCTTTGCCGAAAGATTTCCGTGGCAGTTTGCCTACTATTGAAGAAATAGAAAAAGAGTTGGAGATAAAATAACTTTGTAAAAATCTCATGATAAGCAAAAGAGTTGTCCATATAATTTATGAACAACTCTTTTGAAACAAATATGACTTTTTACAAATTTTCGTGCTCAATAAATTTGCTTTGTAACCACTCATCGAGCAATCTCGCCAACTCATCATTATTCAAGTCCTGCATAAGGAAATGAGTATTGCCATAGATACCGATTTTGGGAAGCTCGACCAATGTTGCATTTCCTCCGTGCCGGTTGATTGTTTCCACGAATTTGCGGGCCATCTGCAGGCGTACGCGCCAATTCTCGTCACCGAGGTTTTGGGACGGTGTTTCGGGAATATAGTCTCCAAAATACAGCACGATTGGAATCTCCGTCAGCCGGCGGAACTGTTCCATCGGAACGGGCGTGCCCGACACACCTCCGGTCAGTCCGTCAATACGTTCCGGTACTTCGCCATCTGGGAATACGAAGCCCCCGGGCTCATACGAAACGACAGCTTTCACTTCCTTATTTTGTATAGCTGACATCCAGCCGGGGAAGCCTCCTGCCGAATGGGTGACAAGAATATGATTCCCGATACGTTTTGCCAATGCACTGAGGGCCGGGACATCCTGTTTATGGTCGCTGATGTCAGGAGTCATTTCACGGAAGAATTGTGAAAGCGATGCGGAATCTTTCGGAAATTGTACGCCTTCATTGTAATTAGGCCAGATACCAATGCGCCATATATCGAACCAGAACATTTCATCGGCGACTGGTTTCACCGTTGTTGTCGTGGACGTTCTTCCGGCCCGTCCGCGTCCGGGCAGATCCACGACATAACTGCTCCATCCTCGACGCAGCATCAGCGTGGCAAATCCGTCGCGGTCGTCAGGGGTCATTTGCCAACAGACGCCCGAACCTCCGTAACCGTGTACATAGACCAGCGGCAGACAATGGGCGTCGGCTGGAATCTGAAAATCGACGAAGGCGTGGTCGGCACGATAACTCTGTCCCGTCTCCTCCTGCTCGGCCCATCCGACAAATTTACTGTTATCATACGTTCCCGGTCGCTGTATGGTTGTGCCTCCTACCGGGAAGTGTCCCTGTTTTACTATTGTTACAGGCTCTTGTGCTCCGGCCATTGCTGTAACCGACAGCAATAATGCCGATAAAACTATTTTCTTCATTTCTTTTCTGTCAATTGGTTCAACACTTTGCGAAGCGGTTCCGAATATGTCTTGCCGAGATTCATCTCCACAATGTTCAGCATAGCTGAAAGTTGTTCCGGTGTAACTCCAAGATGCATACATATTGCGGCATGACTCCCAAACATCGGCTCTACGCCGCCCACTCCGGCGAGGACCGATACTGTGGTGAGCTCACGTTCCCGATAGGTCAGCAGATCACGCTCAAAAAGGTCGGCGAAAAGATGCTCTTTGAGGAATCGCTCGATGGTCGGAGCGAATATGGCATATCCGGCTTTTGGTGCGTCGGCAGGTACGCCCGATATTTCGGCAAGCACATCACAGCCACGTTCATAGCGGCTTCTGTTGTCCGTAATAATGGATGCTCCCCTGCCAATCACATCCGTTATGCCGTCAGCCTTTCGCTCCTCCACAACCTGCATAAGAGTCTGAATGGCTCGCAAACTGCGGGGAAATCCGCAATATGCATAGGCGTGAATCACTACTTCGTTTATTTCATTGACTGTCATCCCCGCATCCAATGCTTGAACAAAAGCCTGTTTCAAATTTTCCAAATCGCCTTTCCCTGTATAGGATGCGACTGCAACGATAGCTTGCTCTCTCTCTGCAAGTACCCTGTTCGCTTCGGAATAACGAGTTTCAGCTCCGTTCACAGCTTCTTCATACTGTTTGTTGCTTACAGTAGAGAGCCATACGGTCGCATTCTCCTGCGGATTGGTCGTTATGGCAATATGGGCGAACCAACTGTCCGGGGCTGCTCCATGCCAATGCTCCACCCCCGGCGCAATCTCCACGATGTCTCCCGGAAACAGTCGGCGGGCAGGTTGTCCTTTTTCCTGATAGTAGCCAATGCCTGCGGTGGCAATCAGGAGCTGTCCGGCTTTGTGTGAGTGCCAACTGTTGCGGCATCCCGGCTCGAAGGTGACGTTTGCCATCGGAAGATTCAGTTCTTCCTTCTCGCTCAAAGGAGCAAGCCATACTTCGCCGGTAAAGTTCGGATTCGGGGATAATTTGTCGCCCAGCGGATAAGGCTGCCGGAAGTTTTCTGCACTCTGTGCATATACTGCAATGGATGATATTGCCATCATGGCCGTGATAAATAAAATCTTGATTTTCATATCCGTTTTTGTCTGATTATTCATCTAAGGTTTTCGTGAAAGCAAGTGTTGAGAGTTGCCATTTCCCGTTTTCCATCACATATACTTCAGTAACGATAAAAGGAAACCGCACGGCATTGCCTCCAACCTCCGAATTCAAATGTATCCGGCTGTAAACTGTTGCCGTTCCTGCCGCAAATTTCACCTGGACATCGTGTATCTCGGCTTTCTTATACCAAATGCCACCCGTGCGAATGGTTTCCAACTCCTGCTGCTTGCCCCAATAGCCACCCATGTGGACAAATTGCGAGTTCTCATGGAACAGCTCCGCTAACTTTTCCACATTTTTCTCAGACATCCAGTCCCACTTGCATTTGGACAAATCGACGATCTCCTGTTCCTCTGCAGTAAATGCCTTCCTGTTTTCTTGGGCATTTGTTCCGACTGTAAAAGTCAGAAACATAAATACCATAATGGCTATTGATTTCATATCTTTCTGATTTTTAATTATTACCACTGCAAAGATAATTGGAGCTGTCGGAAGCAGTGATACAAAAAAATCGGTAAAAATCACAGTTTTTACCGATTATCCAGCCTAAAATACATAATCCGGAACAAGAAGTTTCATCAACTCATAATCATGATTCTTCTTTACCATACATTCATTCCCGAAAATCATAACGTATCCATTTTCTCGTGTGAATGCTGGCCAGTATGGAATCCCAGGATGATTGGGATTCCCGTTTTTGGCGAAGTTTATCCATGCCGCACTCATGCAGTCTGCAAGTTTTTCTGCCTGCTTACCTCCGACGGCAGAAGCCTTTGACATAGATGTATTATTGAATACAAACGGCAGTTCGGAACAATGATAGGACATGGCAAAACCACCGTCAAGCGGTGTATCCCATGCGAACATATAGTTATAGACAGCTCCGCCGTTCTGGTCGGCTTTCAGACGTGCCGTCTTGATTGCCGGGGTACGCAGCATTGTGTCTACATAGAGTACATCGGCAATAGAACGTTCGGGATATGCCTGTCTGAACGCATTGACGACAGATTGCAAACGATTGCCAAACCGCTCTTTTAGCCTTCTGTTTATCTCCTCTTGTGGCCAAGTGTTTCGGTTATCGGTCCTGTATTTGTCTATTTCAGCCAACATACCCATTGTTGTCCATTCTGTCATCGCTGTACCAATCATAATCGGAATTTCCTTCGCCTGTGAAGCAATAGAATCCACGACAGGTTGAAATGGCAGATAGTCTCCATCCACGATCGGTGTCCATAGCAACCCCGGATTCCCCCAACTGTCAATGGTCCCGTATTCTTTGGCCGCCTGTGCCATGGCAGCATTACCAGCTGCTTCCAACTCTTTGTAAGGAACATTTTTCAATCCGGTTATCTCGCCTGGTCCGATACCGAGTGCATTCAATGTCAATTCTGCGACACGTCTTCCTATTTCCGTTGTGATATTTGTCATGCCACACGCTTCAACTGCACCGCTTTGGATAATACCTTTATGAAACAGTCCTTTTGCGGCCGGTGTCGTCATTAAGACTAAAACTTTGGCGCCACCTCCGGATTGCCCGAACAAAGTGACATTATCGGGATCACCTCCGAAGGCCTTGATATTGTTTTGAATCCATTTCAAAGCAGCCACCATATCCATTGTACCGGCATTACCAGAATATTTATATTCGTCTCCATAAGCCGACAAATCCAGAAAACCGAGTATATTCAATCTGTGATTGACGGACACGACAACCACATCTCCTTTACGGCTTAAATTCGCACCGTCATATACACGTTGTTCAATCGCAGAACCGGTCTGAAAACCGCCTCCATGCAGCCAGACCATTACCGGACGTTTCCCGTTGTCATTGATTCCGGGCGTCCATATGTTCAAGTTCTGGCAATCTTCTCCTTCTATTGCTATCCTCTGATTCGAAATAAAATCATTCTCTGCCGGCATGGGAGCTTGAGGACATATGTGCCCGTATTCCGTGAAATTCCGCACGCCTTCCCATGAGTCGGGAAGTTCCGGAGGCATGAAACGGTCTGCCCGGGCATAAGGAAGACCTTTATAAACATATATACCATTTTGTATTTCCCCTTGTGCCATACCTGTCGTAAGTCTTACGATGGTATTTTCAGAACACGTTTCTTCTTGAGCCATTGCTCCTGTAAAAGCAGTCAGAAATAGCAGAAGAATGCTTAATGATTTCATATTACTCTGATTTTTAATTGTCTATATTGCAAAAGTAATGGTGTCATAGGAAAGCAGGAATACAAAAAAATCGGTAAAAACTGTGATTTTTACCGATTATGACAAATTCAGGGATAAATGAACTATTCCCTGTAATCCGATGGATTTACTCCCAGGTTCTGTTGTACATAGCGACTGAAATAGGCGGGTGATGAAAATCCGAACATATCGGAAATCTGGACAAACGATAACGATTTATTCCGTAACAGACGGGAAATGTCGAGAATCGTATAACGGTTGATCCAATAGTTGGCGCCGTATCCACTGACCTTTTTAGACACTTCCGACAAATATTTCGGTGTTATGCAGAGGCAATCGGCATAATAAGTCACTTCCCGATGTTCGCGATAAGTTCCTGCTTCCAGCATTTTCAGAAACCTGTTCATAATGGAGGCATTCTGTGTTGATATATCACTTTCACCGTACAAACTTGCGTGGAAGTCAAAAAATCGAGAATAGTGGCTTGCATTGCATTGATTAGTGTTTCCTGATAAAAGTGGTGTCCTGAATTCTGAATGCGCAGTTCCAGCTGCTCGAAATCCCTGCGGCAGACGATTTGCTGTTCCGGCGTGAGGTGCATGACGGGATTAAGGAACAGGGCCAGAGATCCTTTCATGCCGTAATTACTTTGAGGTGTAGACAATTCTATAAACTCAGGGGTAGCATAAATGATCTTGCACCGGAAGTCCTCCGAAGGTTGTACCTTATCAATCATTTTCCGTTTGCGGATAATTGACAGATCACCGGCGTGCAACTCGAATTCCCGTTCGTTGAAACGGTAGCGACATGTTCCGCCTAAGCAAAGCATGTGCGCAAGATACTCCTTCTCCGAATCGATTTTTACTACACCGAGTCGATCAGCCATGATAAGGTCTTTATATTCATTCATATACATTTTAAGTTCATCCGAGTTCAAAAATAAGCATAAAAGTTGAATCGGGCTGCAATCAGAACGGAAAATCTTCCACCTGATGTAGTTTCACGGGATGATGCGGATTGTCCGGAGCCACTCTTCGACACCAGTCGTATTACGTCCTGTTGTTCCAAATCCCTGCAGATGGACGGAACCGGGAGTAAGTTCCACGATCTTGGCGAGTGTCTCCTCCCTATAAGTCGATGAGTAAGTACAGAACGGTACGATAATCTTGTCTGAAAAATCATATTCCGAACTTTCGAGAAACGACCACACGGCCATCGGTGCCGTATGCCACCAGACAGGACAACCCACGAATACTACATCGTAGTCGTCAAGATTATCCACCGTACCGCTCAATTCAGGACGGACACCGTAATCCAACTCCTCTCGGGCGACCTCCGTACATTCGTTGTAATCCGAAGGATATGGATTGGCAGTTTCGATATGGAACAGCGTGCCGCCTGTCATATTCGCAATTGTCTCCGCCAAATGTTGCGTATTGCCGCTCCAACTGAAATAAGCAATAAGGATTTTGCGATTTGCGTTGTACTCGATTGAATCATGCTGATATAACGGAGTATCGGAACCTTCATCTTTCGAACAGGCAGACAATACGGCCAATATCACTGACAAACAGGTTAAGAAAAATAGCTTATGTTTCATATACATCCATTAAGGGTTATACATTATTCTGTCATTCCGATTTCCCGCAACCAGTTCAGGATACCCTCTCTTGAAGTCGCCGTGTTGTTACGTGAAATGCTGTAACCGTCAACCATCGTGGCATCCGGCACCAATTCCCGGATATCTTCCAATGTCCCCGACCATCCGCTTCCGCCATGCGTAGAGAAAGGAATGAGAGTCTTACCACCACAATCGAATTTATCAAAGAAAGAATACATCGCCATAGGCATCTGATACCACCAAATCGGATAGCCGACAAAGATCACATCGTAATCATCAAAATTGTCTATCTCCGTAGCGAGTGTCGGATGAATATCGTTCTGACGTTCATTGTCCGCCTGGGCTGCCAAATCATCGAAGTTGTCAGGATAAGGCTGTGCTGTCTGTATGCGGATCATATCGCCACCTGTTGCTTCTTGAATTACGGTAGCCACATACTGGACGCTGCCGTAGAGATCTCCGTCCACAATGACCCGGCTTGCCGAGGTCACGGCATCAATACCGTCAGGAAGCGGCTCGGAAAAATAGGCGATGAGAATCTTATGATTTGTTCCCGGAACAACCTCCTCAATGTCCGTGTTGTCTCCATTGTTGTCAGGCCCGTTTTCTGAACATGCAGTTATCAGACCGCTGACAAAGAGCAGCGACATCAATGTTAAAAAACACTTTTTCATATCTATTCTTTTTAATTATTGGCCATTATTCTGCTCATCCAGCGATCAAAGCTGACCATCCATTCCTCATGGGTATATCCGAAACCGTGCGGCATACCTTCATATTCGTGTTCTTCCACCTCCACACCCGCTTCACGCACAGCATCAGCACACGCCTGGAACTGGCGATAGAACGGGTCTCTCGTACCGTAGGCAAAGAATGTGGGCGGAATCTTAGACGCGCGGAATTCCTCCACATCGGTCGAAGCGACACTCAACCTTCCATAGAAAGCGTAAATCATCCCGATGGTACAGACATCGGCGGATACCCCGTCAAGCGCATCCGGGCGATAGTCGGAAGCGAGGGCGGTACCGTTTACCAGACCATCGAAGTGGAGGGCCTCATCACCGCAGAGAATACCTCCGGCAGAAAAACCCACGGAAGCAATGTCATCAGGATCTATTCCATAGTCTGCGGCGTGCTGACGGACAAAACGGACGGCCCGGGCAAGGTCTAGACTGCCTTCTTCCATCGTGTATGGACGTACACGGTAGTTTACTACAAAAGCCTGATAACCATGACGGGCAAACCATTGGGCCACCGGAGTACCTTCCATCCGGTCGCTTCGGAACTGGAAAGCACCGCCCGCGCATACGAGTACGGCACCTTTTATCGTCATACCCTCATCTACCGGGAAATAATTCATATATGGACGGAACGATGGCGGGTCCTGGTAAGCCCCTTGACTGCCTGTGTAGTCCGTGATCTTTGCCATATTGTCTTCCGACCACAGATAAATGGTAGCGGCCAACGGGTCCTGACCATCATCCCCGCCGACAGGAGGCATGTCATCGTCCGAACCGGCAAGTGTCATAAACCGACGGGATTGGCCGTAAACCGTACCTTCGGGAGTTGTGGCGTACGCCCGGACATAGTAGGTCGTATTTGCAGAAAGTCCAGTGACATAACAGGCGAACGAACTTGCTTCGCCTGCCCCGACATTGTGGCTGCCGGAAATGGTCGGATTGTCTGTTGTCGCCCAACAGATACCGAACTCGCTTACTGTTTGCACCTCTCCGGCAACTTGTCCTCCGGAGATGGCGTTTTCTGAGGTTATCGCCGTAACTTCAGCTGTTGTGACACGGATCGCATTGTCGGGCATCGGATTTTCCGAGTGCCCGTCACATCCCGTCGTTGTCGTAACGGCAAGCAGCGTCAATGCAATGTAAGGAAATATTTTTTTCTTCATAATCAAATCTTGTTACCGAAGTTATCGCTTCATACTCATACCGGTATCGCTTGACAGTCCAATCTGTAGAATTGTCGCTGCGATTGGCATGGGCGCCACGGGCAGATTAAAGGTAATTGCCGAAAAACTCCGTCAGTTTTTCCACCGCCATGTCCACATACTCCGGTACATAGTAGGTCCTGATATGTGTCGCACCGGGAATCAGGAACAGCTCCTTGTTCTGTGTTCCTGTCGCCTTGCTGTAGCACTGCTCGGTCATGTAGAACGTGTCGGCAATACTTCCGGCAATCATCAGGAGCGGCTGGTTGATAAGATACATTCCTTCACTGGCATCGAATGCCATCAGGTCCACAAGACTGCTCTTCGTGTAGCGGAATGTCGAGTTGGGATGCACATGGCTCTGGAGATAATATTCATAACCGTCACGGTAAAGGTCGAACGGAAGTTCTGCAGCCTCGTCCGGTGTCATTCCGCTCATGTCTCCCACGTATTCGATTTCACCGCCTTCGGCCTCTTTCTGACGGGCGACACAGGCATCGGCAAGACGTTCCTGCACCTGGCCGATTTGAGAATCAAGGAATCCGTTGCGGCGTACCAGTCCCGAATTGAACATGCTGAGCGTAGCCACAGCCTTGAAGCGCTTGTCGGTCTGGGCAGTTTTCAGCGTATATCCGCCACCTCCGCAGATACCAAGGATACCCACACGCTGCGGATCTACACCAGGATATTGCAACAGGATGTCGGCCGCCCGGCGAATGTCTTCGATACGGTTGGCAGGTTTGTCCGTATTGCGCGGCTCACCTTCACTGGCACCCTGATAGGCAGCATCAAAAGCCAGACAGATATAACCCTGTTCGGCCATGCGTTGGCTGTAAAGACCGGCAACCTGTTCCTTTACGCCACCGTTGGGGTGCGCCACGACAAGAGCGGGAAATTTTTTTGTTCCGTCGTAATCCGCCGGTGTATAGACATTGGCAACGATTTTCAGTCCGTTCAATTCGTAAGTTATGGGATGGATGTTTACTGCTGCTGCTTTGTTTTCCGTAATGGCGCCGGCATAAACCAGCCCCCACGGATTGCCGTTATGGCTTCTGAAAGCCGACATATCGGTTTCTGCGAATGATTTGTTCTCTTTCATGATCTCCTGTGCGTTAATTGTATTGCATACGGCCATCGCTGCACACAATACGGTTGTTACTATCTTGTTCATCTTTAAATATTTATTGTTTCTTGAATGACATTGCAAAGGTAGTATGGATGCCAACTACCCATTTTACACTATTGTCGGTAAGAAATTCAATTTTTGCGGGAGATGTGTCTCTCCCAAAACCTGACGGCCTCTTTTTCCCAACCTTCGGCACTTGTACCGGTTCCCAACCCGAAACCATGACGCAGGTTGGGGTACAGGTGGAACTCGGCATCGATGCCGAGCGCCTGAAGATTATTCACGCGCTGCTGCATGACGGAAGCGCTGGCAATGGCATCGTTGTCCCCGATTAGGGCGTATGTCGGCGGATCGTCAGCGGTATAGTCGCTGTGGCTGGTATAGCCCATGATGACAGCTGCCGGTCGGGCATGCTCAATTCCGATGAATCCCTGTGTGCCGTATGAGCCGAGGTAGGCTGCCATACGCGCCCCTGCCGAGCTGCCCCAGAGTGAATAGTTCCCGGTCGCCACCTGCAACTCGTCAGCATGACGAATGATGAAGTCAATGGCCTGTGCAAGATCTTCGCAGGCTACCTGGGCACCACCTGTACGGTATTGGATCGAGAAAGCGTTGTAACCCATTTTACTCAATGCGATGGCCAGCGGGAATCCCTCATGGATGGCCCCGACATAGGAAAAGCCACCTCCGGGGCAGACAATGGCAAACGGACGGCCCGGCTCTCCCCGGAAAAAGAACAGTCCCGTATTGTTCTTGCGCGGATCCGCCTGCTTGTCGGAATCGGAGTAGATGTCGTAGAAGAGTCTGTTGCCCGCATGCACATGGTCGATCATCGTGTTGATGGTCTCCACGGCCTCTTCGCCCGTCACGTAGTTGTGATAGGGCAACAGACGTGCCACGTCGGCAAGTCGCATTCCGCCATCATAAATCCGCTCGGCAGGCAGAATGAACTGCCCGAATCCGTTGAAAGCTTCATGTTCCACAACATCCTTCACTGTATTCGAAATAGTCAAATGCCCGTAAGTATCCATATTTCCGTTTTGTCCGTTCGGGAAGAAAAAAGGCAGCGCATTATAGATATATTCCGCCATTGGCCGGAACTCATGCCGGGCGCCGTCCTTTTCGTGAAAGGTAAGGTTGGAAAGCCTGAAGACGTCCGTGAGTTGTGACATAGCCTCAATTTGTACCAATGTCTCTCTGTAGGCGGAATCTTCCGTGCCACTTGCAGCCCAAATGTAGAAACCTGTATCTGCGTATGGGGATTGGCGGACGATGTCGGCAAGATATTCCGCGGTTTCCATCGGACGATTCATTCCGGCAAACGCACCCAACGACCAGCAGTCGGCGCTGACAGGCATAAAGTATTTGAAATAAGCGAGCGTGTGTTCAAGAGCATACCACGTCGTTACGGCGCCCATCGAGAAACCGCCGATGGCCCGATGTTCACGTGAGGCCTCCAATCCTGCGGCATCCGTACTTTCGGCGTATGTCCGGTAACGGCTCTCGACAAGAGGGATAAGGTCGTTTACGAGTTCCTGCGGCAGTGCTTCGCAATATGGGTCGGCATCCACGTAGTCCGGTGTCGGCTCTCCGTAGTTGTAACTCGGTGAAACGACGATGGTCGGGGCCATATCCCCGTTTCCCGTCATGTGGTCGAGCAGTTTCCGCACCAGTCCGTCTTCGGCTTCGAATGTTGTAGCTGCCGTAGCGTAGTGTCCATGGACCAAATACAGCACATTGTAACGTTGATTGATATTTTCTCCGTACCTATAAGGCAGATAGACATAAGCCGTATTGGTACGTGTCCTTCCTGTCCCTTCGGCATAATCGCGTGTATTATAGTCGATACGCACCACTTCACCACGGTGTTCAGCCTCCTGTCCGTAAATAACAGGGACAGAAGCTGTCTTGCTTATTAGTTCTGTATAGTCCTGGGATGTGTCTGGCTTTTCAGTGCCATCCTGATCCGGCGGCAAAACGGGCCGGTCCCCTTCGATGTCAGAACAGGAGGACATACACAGGCAACAAAGCAGTAATTGCATCATTATCTTTTTCATTTGCGATAGTCCTTATGAAATTTGTATTGGATCCACATGACTCCATGTTCACGCTGCGAAGCGGAGAGCAGTTGCAGACGTTGTCCTTGCGCTGGATATTCGGTTATCCCGCCTGTATACTCGAAGATGGAGGGAACTCCGGAAAGTCCGTCGATACCGGGATAGACTACAAGACTCAATTCGTCGATCAGACCTTCAGCCAGTAACGCTCCGTTAAGAATTCCGCCTCCCTGTACCGAGACGGAGCGGATTCCGAACTCACGTCCGACAGCTTCAAATCCGGCACGAAGATCGGTCGCATCGCTGACAAGGACATAGGATATCTGCCTTTCACGCAGGTGGGCAAGGTATTCCTCTGTCGCATTCCGTCCCAGGATGACAAGGATGTTGTCGCCCCTGATGACTGGGGAGGTAAAGTAGATGTCGGCCTCCGGATCGGCGATGATGAACATCCGCCGCGAGCATCGTTCGCCGACAAATACAGAAGGAGAGTCCGGCTGCACGGTATGTCCGTTCACGCCCCATTTATAAGGGAACACGGCACGGAGTGTATTTTTACCGAACATCCACGCGTCCGTGTTCAGCTCACAGCCAAGGGCTGCATAAATCTCCAATGGTTTCGAGGCCGGTGTACCGTCGAATGGCGGTGTCCATCGGTCGTTGAGCAACCGTCCGTCGACGGAGCTCATGATATGGCATATTATTCTCGGTTTCATATCTTTTTCTTTAAGGGTGAACCTCCGAATACTTCGCTCATCGGTATCGTCGCAAGGGCATCATCAATAGCCTGTACCTGCCCGGCAGACAGTCGGATATCGGCCGCCCCGATGTTCTCTTTCAGTCGGCACAGATGCCGTGTCCCCGGAATAGGGACGATCCACGGTCTTTTGTTCATCATCCACGCCAGTGCGATTTGCGACGGGGTTGCATGATGCTCTTCCGCCAGGTCTCCGACAAGTGCAAGGAGCGGACGGTTCTGATCGAAACTCTCCCTGCGGAACTGAGGCATCGATGCCCTGTAATCGGTTGCTGGGTCGAATGTCGTATCCGCCGTATAACAATCGGTCAGCAAGCCGTTGGCCAGCGGGGAGAAAGCCACGAAACCGACACCCAGCTCCTCAAGCGTCGGAAACAGGGACTCGTGCCACCGGGCCATCATCGAATAACGGTTCTGTACGGCCGTAACCGGACAGACCCTGTGGGCACGGCGCAGGTACTCCTCCGTGGCTTCAGAAATTCCCCAGTGAAGGATCTTCCCTTCACGGATCAGGTCAGACATAACGTCGGCCACCGTCTCAGGCTCGACATCCGGATCAATGCGGTGCTGGTAGTAGAGGTCGATATAGTCTGTGTGCAGGCGGCGGAGCGATCCTTCAACCGAGCGGCGGATTGCAGTTGGATGCGAGTCCGTTATGATGGCATGGGGGCCCGCGGCTTCCGGTGAGTCGAAGGTCAGTCCGAATTTCGTGGCGATGACCACCCGGTCCCGAAAGGGTCTCAATGCCTCGCCCAACAGTTCTTCGTTATCATGCGGACGGTCGGGGGTTCCATAGACCTCCGCCGTATCGAAAAAGGTATATCCCATGTCAACGGCATCGGCCAGAAGTCCCGTCATCTGCCGTCTGTCTGCGGGAGCACCATAAGCATGGCTCATGCCCATGCAGCCCAAACCTATCGGGGAAACGCGGAGCCCGCTTAGACCCAATACTTTGTAGTTCATCATATCGTTTTATTTAATCTTTCATTGGGGTGTTGAGATATACACGTTCCTTATCTTCAAGTGACATGTTGAAGAAACGCTTTTCTTGGTTGAGTGAACGGATTCGGGCCATTTCCTCGTCCGTCAGTTCGAAGTCGAAAATCCGGATATTTTCCCGGATGTAATCGGGATTCGACGCTCCCGGAATAACGGAAAATCCCTCCTGGATATGCCAGCGGAGAATGATTTGTGCAGGTGTTTTGCCGTGCGCTTCGGCAATTGAGCAGATGACCGGATCCCGGAGCAGTGCCCCGTTGCTCATTGCCCCGCCCAGCGGAAACCAGCATTCAACCTGAATACCGTAAGGCTTGACCTTTTCGCGCATGGCCAGTCGCTGTGCATAAGGGTGGCATTCGATCTGAAGCACAGCCGGCTTCACGCGCGATTCGCTCATGATCTTGTTGAACACCTCGTCGCTCGCGTCGAAATTGCTGATTCCCAACGCACGTACCTTGCCCATTGCAACGGCTTTCTCCATATCCCGCCATGCACCCACGAAATCGCCGACAGGCTGATGTACATAGAGCAGGTCTATATAATCCAGCTGCATGCGTTCCAACATCTTATCAATAGCCTCCATGGTCTTGCCTTCGCCGTATTCGGTTGGCCAGAGTTTGCTGGTGATCCAAATTTCCTCACGAGGAATTCCACTCTTCTTGACTGCACGTCCCACACCAGCCTCGTCATTGTATGCATGCGCCGTATCAATATGACGGTAACCGGCTTTCAAGGCCGTGAGACACGATTGTTCGCATACCGAATCGGAGGGCTGGAGAAATGTTCCAAGTCCGAATTGAGGCATCAGGATTCCGTTGTTCAATTGTACCATCGGTACATCGGCGACAGTTTTGTAGATCTCCTGCGCATAAGTGGTGCTGACCATCATCGAAGCAAGCACCATAAGTAGTGTCATGATTCTCTTTCTCATTTTTATCTGTCTATGATTGTTAATTTAATATGCTGTCTTTATCAGACATTGCAAAGGTAGAGAGATCCTCTTGGGTTGACTTTATAAGAATTTCGGTTGGAACTGCACTTATTTCGGTTTTTGCATCCATTTCATAATTAGGCAATTGAGGAGTAATGTCAATTTCCGAAAAAATGGTAATCCAAACCGTGTTTTTTGTTCCTCAAGTTCTGGCAGTGGCCTCTAACTTTGCGCTTGAATCAATCCGGGAATATTCAACAACTATAAAATAACAAGAAATGAGAAAATGTATGTTTTATCTGATGATGGCCGTAGCCGTCATTGCATTCGGGGCTTGTTCTCCCGATGAAAGTAATGAGCCTGGAACACCGGGGATAGAAACTCCAGAGAATCCGGAAGAGCCTGGAGAGCCAGAAGAGCCCGGAGAGGATCCGGATTCTCCAAGTGGGGAGACCAAGATACTGGTTGCCTATTTCAGCTGGGGCGGCACGACACAGCGTATGGCTCAGGAGATTGTCCGTCAGACAGGAGCCGATCTGTTCCGAATTGAACCGGAGGTACCTTACCCTACTGATTACACTGAATGTACCGAAGTGGCGCTGGAAGAAAAGAACAGCAATGCCAGACCTGCCATAGCCAAAGAAGTGGAAAACTGGAATGACTATGATACGGTATTCATCGGTTGTCCTGTCTGGTGGTGGACCACGCCGATGATTATTTGTACTTTTACTGAAAGTTACGATTTCAAAGGAAAGACCGTTGTGCCGTTCTGCACGTATGCTTCCACTTATCGTGACGAGACGCTGGCACGTATAGTTGAACTCACTCCTGATGCCGAACATCTGGCCGGGGAGGGACTGACAAGCGGAAGAATCAATGAGCAGAACATCTCATCATGGCTCAAAGAAATAGGTATAATCAAATAGGCGGACAATTATGAATATTCTTAAAATTATTCTTGCGATGACATCGCTTATATCAGTATCATGCTCTACTACAGCTCATGCTCAAACGAAAAATGATAATGACATGAAATCGGTAATCGTATATTTTACACATTCCGGCAATACAGAACTGGCGGCCAAGCAGGTTGCAGAAGTAACAGGAGCCAAAATGATAAGACTTCTTCCGGAGCAGCCTTATTCATCGGAAGATGTCAATTGGGTAAACAAGCAGTCCCGTTGTACACGGGAACACCTCAACAGGTCGCTCCGTCCGGCAATTAAACCGATTGACATCGATTTTACAAAGGTTGATACGTTATTTGTCGGTTTCCCTATCTGGTGGCATGAAGAACCGGCAGTGATACGCACTTTCCTTGACAATTATGGTGAACAATTGAAGGACAAGGTGATTTTCCCATTCTGTACATCTTACGAAAGCCCGATGTCAGAAGCCGATGCTACCTTGAAAAAAGGTTATCCTTCTTTGAAAATCAGAAAAGGCCTTCGGTTGCCTGCCAAATCAGAAGAAATAAAAAAATGGATCAAACAATGAATACGGTAAAATTAAACAACGGCATCGAAATGCCCCAGATGGGCTACGGTGTCTATCAGGTTTCGCCCGCCGAGTGCGAGCGTTGTGTAAGTGATGCCCTCAGCGTGGGTTATCGTATGATTGATACGGCACAAGCCTATCACAACGAAGAAGGTGTAGGCAATGCTGTGCGTAAAAGCGGTATCGACCGCAAGGAGATTTTCCTCGTGTCGAAAATCTGGATTTCCAACTATGGGTACGAAAAGGCTAAAGCGTCAATCGACGAAAGTCTTCGCCGACTTCAGACGGATTACATCGACCTGATGCTACTGCATCAGCCTTTCTGCGACCGTTACGGTGCATATAGGGCCTTGGAGGATGCCTACAAGGAAGGCAAACTCCATGCTATCGGCGTAAGCAATTTCTACCCGGATCACTTCATCGACATTGCCAGCAATATGGAAATCGTCCCGGCTGTAAATCAGGTCGAGACCCATGTCTTCAACCAACAGGTCGAAGCGCAGCGGATTATGGAGGAGTTCGGTACGCGCATCATGTCATGGGGGCCTTTCGCGGAGGGGCGCAACGGTTTCTTTACGAATCCGATACTGGCCGATATAGGACATAAGTACGGCAAATCGGTGGCACAGGTCGCCTTGCGTTGGCTCATTCAGCGCGGTGTCATCATCATTCCCAAATCTACTCACGTAGAGCGTATGCGGCAGAACATTGACATTTTCGATTTTTCACTTTCGGATGGGGATATGAGGACTATCGCCACGCTCGACACGGGCAAAAGTCTTTTTTTCAACCATCACGATGCGGAAACTGCACGTATGTTTATGGGATGGAGGTAATGCTATGAAGAAAACTTTAGGAACTACACCCGTAGTTGCTCCGCTACCCGTACTGATCGTGGCAACTTACGATGAACAAGGAACGCCCAATGCCATGAATGTTGCTTGGGGAGGTCAATGCGGCTATCATCATGTCGCATTGAATCTATCGCTGAATCACAAGACTACCGAGAATCTGAAACATACTAAAGCGTTTACCTTAAGCATCGCAACCATTGATACGTTGGTCTTGTCCGACTATTTCGGAGTTGTGTCTGGACATAAGGAAAATAAAATTGAGAAGGCAGGAATACAAGTTAGCCGTAGCAGATTTGTGAATGCCCCGATCATTGAGAAATATCCACTGATACTCGAATGCAAGGTCATTGAAATGCAGGAAGCATTGGGTGAAATGCACGTTGTAGGAGAGGTTGTCAATGTGCTGGCAGATGATACGGTTTTGGATGGGCAGGGCAAGGTGGATTTGGATAAGTTACAACCAATTTCATATGATTCAACTTCTCATTCCTATCGTATGCTGGGGAAAATAGTCGGTGAGGCATTCAAGGACGGCACAAAAATTAAATAGTATCTACTTCCATAAAGCAGCCCATGAAGATCACGCTTTTGGGGCTGCTTTTATATTATCTAGAGCCGAGTAGCAATTTTATCAGAGTATAAACTGCGGGAACTTTATGGTATCAATTCGCAGGTATTGTAACTTTATAAAGTTGATAATTAAATATGTATAGAGTTTTATTCGGTTCAAGCGTGGAAATACAATACGGACAGTGTTGACAGCCGGTTATGCTTAAATGAAACAGTTGGAGGCGCTGTAAAGTCTGATACCTTACAAAAACTTCTTCGGGTTGAGTATGATGCTCTCTCCACCAAGGAAAAGAAAGTCCGAACCCTTTTCGGTTATACAACACGTCTTGAGAACTATTATCAGACAGAATGTTATAAATACACATCCGACTATCATTCATATATCGATTTGATTAACAGAAAAGATTATCGGAAACTTTTCTACAGTCATAAGAAAGACACGAAAGAACAGATGATCGAGGTTTTTGATGAGCTGTTTGTTTTAGAACATGAATACGTTTCCAAAGATAAAATGGAACTATACAAAAAAGAACGGAAGGCCGGACAAGAAGATATTCCTGACAACCCGGACATAAACACGACCATTGTCACTCCGTTAGCTCCGCAGTTGGAACATATACTGAAAAACAATATGTCGCAGGTTGAATGACAACTACTCACAATATTACAGATAATAAAGTAACGTGAGTTCGATATAATATTAAAAAATAGCAAGTTGTCCGTCATTGACAAAATTTACGTCAATGGCGGGCTTCTTTTCAAAAAGGCAGTATGCTGCTATAGCCGACAAAGAGTTGGCTATAAAGTTATT